>ENA-ORDP01000118-ORDP01000118.1-marine-sediment-metagenome-genome-assembly--contig:-NODE-118-length-50935-cov-12.378223_pt1 | contig 50935 bp, 40 predicted proteins | sample MGYA00248627_ERZ508539 | MGnify/ENA primary metagenome ERZ508539 (study PRJEB26208, sample SAMN05571518) | marine sediment metagenome | biome: deep sea; feature: Hydrothermal vent; material...
TTTGCTCTCATAACAAAAGGCTGCTTGTACTGTGAGCGGACGTTTAGGTTATGATCGTGATCGGCAGCAACCGACCCAAAGTGGATATTTTGAAATATTTGCTCTTCCCCGAAATCTTAGTGGAGTTTCAAAATACCAATATGAATAGCAAGCGAGGATTGCATGAAGTTAACAAAATTAAAGATAGAGAACTTTAAGCAATTCCGAGATCAGGAGTTTGAATTTAATGACGATATAAACATTATCGTCGGAGATAATGAGAGCGGGAAAAGCACGGTTCTTGAAGCCATAGAGGTTTGTTTGAATTTTCTCTATAGAGGCAAACCGCTGAATATGGAGTTATCTACTGATCTCTTCAATAATCAATGTATTGCCGATTATCTTGCTAGTGATAAATCCCAGGATAAACTCCCTTCAATTCTGATTGAAGCTTATCTGGATGGAAATCCAGAATTAAAAGGAAATAAAAATAGTGACAAGACGGATACACAAGGAATATTTGTCAGAATATATTTTGATCCTGATCTTGCCGATTCATATGAAGCTTTTGTCGCAGAGCCAGATAAGGTTATAACGCTTCCAGTTGAGCTATATAAAATCGACTGGTATAGCTTCGCATGGAAGCGCATAACTCTCCACAACAAAAAAATAAGTTGCCTCTTTGTCGATCCAACCCGTCTACATCCTTCATTTGGACGTACGAAATATATTAATAGCATTATCAACGCGGCACTTGAAAAGAATGCGCGTTCGACATTGAACCTAAACTATCGGCAGCTTAAGTCCCGATTTGATGAAGAAGCGGACGTTATCGCTATTAATGACAAGCTAGATGCTGATAACGAAGTTACAGATAAATCTTTAAAGATAACGGCTGATATTGCTTCAACAACAAGCTGGGAAAGCAATCTCCAGCTTACAGTCAATGATATTTCCTTTAATCAGATAGGTAAGGGAGAGCAAAATCAGATTCAGATTAAACTTGCGTTGCAGAATAAGGCGAAAGACGTTGATATCGCTATGCTGGAAGAACCGGAAAACCATTTATCGCACATTAACCTTGTTAAGCTCATCAGCCACCTTGAAAAGAAGAATAGTGATAAGCAGATATTTCTGACAACCCACAGTTCCTATGTCTTGAACAAGCTCAGCATAGATAAGCTTTGTCTGATGGCCAATGGTTATACAAGGTTGAAAGACATAGATAAAGTAACAGTTAAGACATTAAAGCGTCTTCCTGGTTATGACACGCTCCGAGCTGTATTGGCGCAGAAGATTGTTCTGGTTGAAGGCCCCTCAGATGAATTGCTGCTCAAAAAAATATATATCAATAAGCATGGGTGTCTGCCGGAAGAACACGGCATCGACATCATTGTTGTCCGGGGTATCGGCTTTAAGAGCTACTTGAATATTATAAAGCCGCTCAAACATCCGGCACGTGTTGTAAAAGATAATGACGGTGATTACCAGAAGAATATTGTTGACTGGTCAGAACCCTACAATGATTGCGAGGGGATCGTCTGTTTTTCTTCGGAGGATAATGATCTTGATTCCCTGGAGCCATCTATGATCGGTGCCAATGGTGCGACAGAAGTTGAACTTGACCACCTAGCCAAGATTATGTTGTCTCCTCAGACCTTTGAACTCTATAGACTGGAAGATGGACTGCCTGAGAAGAAGACATATCTGAGAAGCTGGTTTGCTGGAGGAAAGGCTGGTAGGAAGAAGGTCGATTCTGCTATTCGTATCTTTGATAGCGATGAGGATGTTAAGTATCCGGAATACCTAGTCAAGGCGGTCAAATTTGACGCGTAGACTGGTATTGGCGAGTGCGGGAGCGGGTAAATCGAGGCTTATCGTTGAGCAGGCACTTGAAAAGGTCGCACTTGGCGAGAAAGTCTTAATCTTGACATATACGGAGAAGAACCAGGAGGAGCTTGTAAAAAAATTCTGCGAGCTCGGTGGAGTTGTTCCCTATGCGGTGACAATTAAAGGATGGTTCACATTTTTACTTGAAGATATGATCAGGCCCTATCAGTCATGTATTTTTCAAGATCGAATTCCCAACATTCATTTTAATTCTGTTGATCCGCATAGGAAGAATGGAAGATATATTCAAGGGCGTGGGGAAAAGAATGGTGCGAAATATAATACTAAGCACTTCTTAACCAGTAAAGATGGAAAAGCTCATACCACCTACATCTCCAAGCTTGCTGTGCGGATAAATTCTGCTTCCGGAGGAAAGTCTATTTCGCGTCTATCCGAAATATATGGATCAGTTTATATAGACGAAGTACAAGATTTGATCGGCTGGGATTTTGACGTGATCAAGTTAATTTCCAAGTCAGATATTGGACAGTTCTATTGTGTTGGCGATTTTCGGCAGACACTCTATTCAACACACGCCACGAATAAGAAGCCCAAGGAAAATGAGGAAAAGCTGGAGCGCTTCGAAAGTATTGGGCTTACGCTAAAATCGCTCAATATCAGTTGGCGATGTATTCAACAAATCTGTGATTTTTCCGATTTGGTTCATAAAAATGAAGGAGTTTATAACGCTACGGAGTCAAAGTTGGAAGAAATTGACCCTGAATATGTTGATCACCTTGGCGTGTTTGTCGTTACGCCGAAGAATGTAGGTTCCTATCTGAATAAATATCAGCCGACTATACTTAGAGCTCGCCGAAACTTGCAAAAAGATTTATGCAATGGGAGGGAGGTATACAATTTTGGTGAAGCCAAAGGCATGGGGTTTAACCGCGTATTGATCTGTACAACAGACAAGCACAAGAAATTTTTAGCTGGCGAAGAGAATGTGTTTGAGAACGATGATACAGCCAAGGCTAAAAATGCACTATATGTTGCAATTACAAGGGCTAGATTCAGTGTAGCATTTCTATATAACGGCGATGTAAATCTTGAAGAGGTGGAAGTTTGGCCCGGTTAGTGAAATTATGAAATCTACAACCAAGAATATGGATTAATAGAACGTCCGCTCTTGGCCGGTAGTACTCATTTGTCAAATAGAGGCGAATAACTCTTTTTGCTTAGCATATGTTTAATGGTTATTTTCTGACTAGCAACAGGGTCGAAACTGGACTTACAACCTAATACTACCTGCCATATTAAGCCTGAACTATTTTATTCGTAATTCAATGGGGTGTTTTAGGCGTTGACGCTTTCTTGCTGGTCGAACCATCAGACTGCCCGAAGCCCGATACAAAAACATGCTGGTGTTTTTCCTCTGCCTGTTCTACCCATCGTCCATAGTGACGCATGATCATCTCGGTTGTTTTGTGGCCCATCTGTTGAGCGACAAATAGAGGATTCTCGCCACCTGACAAAAGTTGGCTGGCATAGGTATGTCGGGTCTGGTACGGGTTGCGGTAGTGCACCTTTGCACATTTAAGGATGTGCCTCCATGGTCGTTCCAGGTGCTCGTAGTCTACAAATGATCCGCGTTGTTTGGGACGGGCGAATACGAATTCGCCGCCGACGAAGCTATACTGCTTTTGATCCTTCAGGGCATCCAGGGCGGACGGTAAAAGAATAACGTCGCGAGTGCCCGCTTCTGTTTTTGTTTCCTTGAGTTTTCGTTCGACAACGGCGCGTTGAACTCGAACTGTTTTATTATGCCAATCGATATCACCTCACTTGAGGCCGAACAATTCAGATGTACGCAATCCCGTATAGAAAGCGAACTGCAACAGGTTCCGAATCCGCGGGTCGTATTCTTTGGCGACTGCCAGCACAGCTTTTATTTCGTCATTGGAGAAGGGGTCCACCATGTAGTCGGTTTTTGCCTGCTTGCGACTTACCAGTTTGCTGACCTTTATCTTGTCGAGCGGATTCCTGTCGATAAGGTCATCGTTCAAGGCCTGATCAAGAACTGCACGAAGTGGGGTGAGGTCATTGCGGATGCTTTTTAAGGTGGCAGTGCGGTTTTGCGTTCCACTCACGTTCCACTGGCGTTCCACAAAAGCGACATTCAGAGACAATGAGTGACAACGAAATGCAAAAACGATGTGAAGAAAAACACTTCAAATACAGTATCTTTGGCGGTTTTTGATGGTCTGTGATAGTCTATGAAAATGGTGCCGAGGAGAGGACTTGAACCTCCACGGGGTTACCCCCACTAGCACCTGAAGCTAGCGCGTCTACCAATTTCGCCACCTCGGCATATTGCTGATATCTGGAAAGGCGGGGTCCCAGAAGTGCCGAAATTTACCTTCTACGGGCCGGAATGTCAATTTATTCCGGTTACAGGCAGGCTTTTTCATTATTGTCGGCAATAGTCGTGTAAAATCACATATATGAAAAAGAAATCAAAACAAACATCCGGTTTTCAGGATGACCCACAGGCTGTCAGTGAGGCCCGGAAATACGAGAACCCTGTGCCCAGCCGGGACTATATCCTCCAGTGCATGGATGAGCACAAAAAACTGCTGAGTCGGGACCAGTTAAATGAACTGTTCGATCTGAATGATCCAGACCAGATAGAGGCATTGCGCAGGCGTCTCAGGGCGATGGAACGAGACGGCCAGATCATTTATACCCGTCGTGGATTTGCACCGGTCAGCAGGCTGGATCTGATCAGGGGGCGCGTGATTGGCCACCCGGACGGGTTCGGTTTTTTACAACCGGATGAAGGTGGTGACGACCTGTTTCTGTCGGCCAGGCAAATGTCGGCAGTCATGAACGGTGACCGGGTGGTGGCCCATGTAGTTGGTCATAACCGGCGCGGTAAACCGGAGGGCGCCATTGTTGAGGTGCTGGAGCATGCCAATCAGCAAGTGGTAGGACGGTTTTTCTCAGAAAGCGGGGCTTGCTTTCTGTTGGCTGATAACAAGCGTATCAGTCAGGATATTATTATTCCCTGCGATAAAACCATGAATGCCAGTAGTGGGCAGTTTGTTGTTGTCAGTATAACGCAATATCCCGGTAAAAAACGCCAGGCGATCGGTAATGTTGTGGAGATACTCGGTGACCACATGGCGCCCGGTATGGAGATTGATGTTTCCATACGGTCCTATGGCCTGCCTTGTGAATGGCCGCAGGCGGTGCTGGATGAAATCCAGGGGCTGGAACCGGTTGTACCTGAGGATGCGAAACGAAAACGTCTGGATTTCAGGAAGATGCCACTGGTCACCATCGATGGCGAAGATGCGCGGGATTTTGATGATGCGGTATTCTGTGAGCCAAAGGGGACAGGCTGGCGGCTGTACGTAGCCATTGCGGATGTATCTCATTATGTTTCACCAAAATCAGCCCTGGACAAGCAAGCCATAGAAAGGGGTAACTCGGTCTATTTTCCCGAGCGGGTTGTGCCCATGTTACCCGAGGTTCTGTCCAATGGCCTGTGTTCCCTGAACCCGAAGGTCGATCGCTTGTGTCTGGTTTGTGAAATGAACATTGACCAGTCAGGGAAAATCACACGCTCGCGTTTTCATGAAGCGGTGATGCAGTCACATGCACGTTTCACCTATAACGAGGTGGCGGCCATTCTGGTTGACAAGGATACAACCTTGCGAAACAGGTATGCCGACCTGGTAATACACCTGGAAAATCTGTACGACCTCTATAAAGTATTTCGGGCTCAGCGCACCCGGCGTGGTGCCATTGATTTTGATCTGCCAGAGACACGCATCGTCTTCAGCCAGGACAGAAAAATTGAACAGGTTGTACCGGTTCAGCGCAACGATGCGCATATGTTGATCGAGGAATGCATGATCGCGGCCAACGTGTGTTCGGCCCGCTTTCTTTTGAAAAACAGGATTCCCGGCCTGTTTCGTGTGCACGATAAACCAGACCATGAAAAGGTGACCGCACTCAGGGAATTTCTTGGGGAGTTTGGTTTGCAGCTACAAGGTGGGGAACAGCCTGAAGCCCGGCATTATGCTGAATTACTGGAACAGGTCAGGGGCCATATAGACTTTCATCTAATACAAACGGTCATGCTGAGGTCACTCAAGCAGGCACAATATCAGCCTGATAATGACGGGCATTTTGGCCTGGGGCTGGAGGCCTACGCCCATTTCACATCACCTATCAGACGTTATCCGGACCTGCTTGTTCATCGGGCAATCCGGCATATTCTGCATAACAAAACAGCCGGAAAATTTCCCTATAACTATGAAAACATGTTGCAAATGGGTGAGCATTGTTCAATGACAGATCGACGGGCCGATGAAGCCACACGTGATGTCGTTAACTGGCTTAAGTGTGAATACATGTGCGACAAGGTTGGCGAGGAATTTGAGGGTGTCATTTCATCGGTGACCTCATTCGGGCTTTTTATTGAATTGAATGAAATCCATATCGAAGGCCTTGTGCATGTAACCGACCTGGATAATGATTATTATCATTTTGATCCGGCCAGTCACCGTCTGGTGGGGGAACGTTCGGGGCAGTCCTTCAGGTTGGGTGATCCGGTCAGGATAAAGGTTGTCAGGGTGGATCTGGACGACAGGAAGATAGATTTTACCTTGCTCGGGCAAACGGTTCAGAAAAATTCACCACAGAAAAACAGCAGAAAATCCACCAAACGTGTAAAAAAGAAACCGGCCCGTACCACCACGAGGAAAAAGAAAGGCAGCAGTAAAAAGAAAGTAGATAATAAAGAGGTAAAACGTTCGTCGAACACAGGTAAAAAGACGGCCACTAAAAGAAAAAAACCGGGCAAGTCAACAACGAACCGTCCCGGGGAAAAGATCGGGGTAAAAAAGAAAACAGCCAGGAAAAAGACGACCCGGAAAAAAACGGCCAGGGGAAAAGGCACGACTAAATGAAGTCGGAGGCAGAAACGGTATACGGGATGCATGCAGTGGAGTCGGCATTAAGGCATCAGCCGGAACGTGTGCTGGAAATATGGGTCGATACCCGCAGACATGACAATAAAATAAACAATATCATTTCCCTGGCAAAAAAAGCCGGGATTACCGTTAACCGGTTACCACGCCATGTACTGGATGAACGTTTTGCAGATAAACGTCACCAGGGCGTGGTGACCAGGATTTCACCGGGGCAGGCCGGAACAGAGCAGGACCTGGATAGCATCCTTGGTAATGAATCCCGGCCATTCATTCTAGTCCTCGACGGGGTGCAGGACCCACACAATCTGGGGGCCTGTTTAAGGAGCGCGGATGCAGCAGGTGTGCACGCAGTCGTCGTGCCCAGGGACAGGGCAGCCGGACTGACAGACACGGTCAGGAAGGTAGCCTGTGGTGCGGCAGAGCGTGTTCCGTTGATTCAGGTAACGAATCTGGCCAGAACCCTGCGCAGGTTGAAGGAAAGCGGTTTGTGGCTGATCGGGTTGGCGGGAGGGGGGGATCAATCCATTTACGAATGTGATTTAAACGGTCCCATCGCCATGGTAATGGGTGCCGAGGGAGAAGGGTTGCGGCACCTGACAAAAGAACACTGTGATTTTCTGGTCAAGATCCCGATGTCAGGCAGTGTTGAAAGCCTGAATGTATCCGTGGCGACCGGGATCAGCTTGTTTGAGGCCGTCCGGCAAAGACAGGGTCAGTCGTTATCCTGACCATGGATTTTAGCGATCATGGGCCGCTCCTGCACATTATCCCGGTGTTCGCGGCATAAGTACTTCCCTGTACAAAACCACTCCCCGGGGTAGAGGAGATGTGGGAACTGGCAGGAGCGACCAAAGGGCCATTTTCCCGGAAGGTATAAAACGGTCTCATGGCCGTGAAGCTTCAAAGCACATAACCCGTTGATATAACTGATTATTATATGCAATCACATCACGACCATACAGGGTTGTCTCCGTTTATCCCTTATTTGCTAATCTCATGATTGCATTAGAAATTCCACTTGCGTACAATACGCGGGCTTGATAAGTCCAATCGGGGCTGTCAATTAACTCCTTGTCTTACCTGGGTCACTATCCAGGGAGGCTTGAATCCGTAGGGAGATACAATGAGACATTACGAAATAGTATTTCTGGTCCATCCGGACCAGAGTGAACAAGTGCCTGCAATGGTTGAACGCTATCGTTCGACTATCGAATCAAATGGCGGGTCGATCCATCGTCTGGAAGACTGGGGTCGTCGTCAACTGGCCTATCCAATTCAAAAACTTCACAAAGCACACTACATTCTGATGAATATCGAGTGTGATGCCAGTACGCTTGAAGAATTATCCAGCGCCTTCCGGTTTAATGACGCTGTGTTGAGAAACATGGTGATTAAAATGAAGGAAGCCGTTACGGAACCTTCACTGATGGCCAAATCAAGGGAAGAGAAAGATAATCGCAGCTACCGGGATGAGTCAAAAACCGGCAGTTATTCCGATAGTGCCAAAACAGATAAATCAGCTGAAGTGGCATCGGCATCTGTGGAGTCTGCCCCGGCGGAGTCTGTCCCTGCGGAGTCTGCCCCTGCGGAGTCTGTCCCGGCGGAGTCTGTCCCTCCTGCGGAGTCTGCCCCTGCGGAGTCTGTCCCTGCGGAGTCTGTCCCTGCGGAGTCTGCCTCGGCGGAGTCTGCCTCGGCGGAAGATGCTTCTGAAGTTTCAGAAGCGACCGACGCATAAAAGTCAGGGTGTGTGAACCGGAAGGTACAACAAACCAGCTGATATTGACCGGCACGATAGTATCGGAGCCAGGTTCAAGACAAACACCGGCCGGTTTATCTGTTATTCGTTTTACTCTGGAGCATGATTCAATTCAGCAAGAGGCAGGCAGTAACAGAAAGGCGCAATGCAGGATTGTTGTAACCGCCTTTGGTTTGGGAATTAGTAAAATATCTGATGTCAGGAAAGATGCAAAAGTGAGGGTCGAGGGTTTTCTCAGCTACGAAAGCAGCAGGAAGATGGAATCCAGACTCATATTACATGCAAGTGACATCAGGGTTTTGAACAAGTTAGATTAAGAGGAAAAAGAAATGGCACGTTATTTCAGACGTAAAAGATTTTGCCGATTTACAGCGGAAGGTGTAAAGGAGATTGATTATAAAGATCTGGCAACACTGAGAAACTACGTTACAGAAACAGGCAAGATCGTACCGAGCCGCATTACCGGCACCAAGGCGAAATACCAACGCCAGTTGTCGACTGCTATCAAGCGCTCGCGTTATATTGCCTTGCTGCCTTACACAGACCAGCACTAGGCCTGAGTCAGGGATTAAATGATCGGGTTTGCAGGATGCGTGTAATAGCATCTTATATACTTAAAGGTCCGTTACAGGCGGCTATGGCCGCCGGGCTATCTGCAATAGTCAGTGTCAGCGCCCCGTTTGTGTTGAAACTGTTGCTGATTTATTTTTGTGGAGTCGTAATCGCGCTTGTTACATTGAGATTGGGCGGCAGGAAAGGGCTGCTGGTATTATCTGTAGCAGTTGCTGCGGCAATCCTGGCTGGACAGATGCTGCAAATAAACGCCCAGATCCGCCTGGATTTATGGAATTCCGTCTATCTCTGGGTATTGGTCTGGGTGTGTGCCGGTATTCTGTATGCAAGGCGTTCGCTGATTCTGACACTGGAGGTTGCCGGTCTTGTCGGGGTGATCACCATTGTGTTGTTTTTTACGATGGTTGAGAATCCGCTGCAGTTAAGCAGAGGATTACTGGAACCGATGCGTCCCTTGCTGAGTCAGCCGCAATCCGGCTTAAGCCGTGCAGAAATTGATAAAATGTTGGGTGGTGCTGCAAATATATTGGCGGGAAGCATAGAGGCCTACACCGTAATGGGTGCCTTGATCAGTTTGCTGATTGCAAGGTCATGGCAGGCCAGGCTGTTTAATCCGGGTGGATTGCAGCTTGAATTTCGGACATTGCGTGTTGGCAAGAAGGTGGGGTGGTTGACCCTGGCGGGGATCGTGGCCATGTATTTTGCATCGTCCCTGGGCGTGCAGCTTAGTCTGATTTTGTTGAATATCAGTATTGTCATTGGCCTTTTATATGTCATTGTCGGGCTGGGGGTCGTACATGGTCTACTGGCGTTGAGAGAAAACCCGGGCTTTTGGCTGGTTGGACTTTATGCCTTGCTTATTATATTGAGCAAGCTGATGATACCCGTCTTGATGACATTGGCATTGAGCGATGTCTGGCTGAATTATCGAAACAGGTTTGCCAGGAGTTGATGGGCTGGTTTTTTGTTTGAATTATCTTGAAAATACAGGGTGGAAGTGATGGAAGTAATATTGTTAGAAAGAGTTGAAAACCTGGGGAACCTGGGGGACAAGGTGAATGTCAAGCCCGGCTATGGTCGAAATTTCCTGATTCCCGGTGGTAAGGCGCAGGCAGCCACCGCAGACAACATTGCAGCATTTGAGGCACGCAGGGCCGAACTTGAAAAAAATGCCAAAGGGGTACTGACAGCGGCTGAAGCAAGAAAGACGGCCCTTGAGGCGATTAAAGTGACAATCCTGGCCAATGCCGGCGAGGAAGGCAAGTTGTTTGGATCGGTTGGTCCGGCAGATATCGCCAGTGCCGTTATAGCGGCAGGTGTTGATATAGAGAAGAAAGAGGTTCGTATGCCGGAAGGCCCCTTGCGTGAAGTGGGTGAATTTGAAGTTGGCATCCACCTGCATACAGATATCAATACAAGCCTGACAGTCATAATCGAGGCCGAGTAAAATCTGAACACCACAAAAGATGTTAAAGATATACATGCCGTGTTTTATTTCCACCCGCTAACCCTCTCCTCCCTGAGAAAGGGGGAATATAAGGAAGGTTGCAGAATGTCCGGGATTTAATCCGGCGTGTTTATTAAAAAAAACCTTTTTCCTTTCCTGTTGTTTAACCATTGATTTGTAACATAAAGACTTTGCCACAAAAGCAGGGTTATAAATGGCATTAATATAAAACAAGGACTTAATATTGTCCGGAGCCACGAGCCATCATAAAAAACAATGGAGCGGCTCTTGAGTCTGCGATCTGCCCGGTGCATTATTAGCATACTTGTTGGACATCAATGCCAGAACCCGATAAAAAAATATCATTAATGACATGCCAGATCCGGTACTGAATAAAAATAGTGCAACAGCACGACTCAAGGTTCCGCCACACTCTATCGAGGCGGAGCAAGCGGTGCTGGGCGGTTTGATGCTCGATAATAACGGCTGGGACAAGGTTGCCGACATTGTTCGGCCGGAAGATTTTTATCGGCGTGATCATCGGCAGGTTCTGAATGCGATTGAAAAACTGTCCGGGGCCAGCAAACCCTTTGACGCGGTGACCGTTTCCCAGTGGTTGAAGAATACCGGTGAACTGGATGATGTGGGCGGGCTGCCTTATCTGGGTGAACTGGTGCGCGATACACCCAGCGCCGCAAATATCAAGGCCTATGCCGAGATCGTGCGTGAGCGTTCGGTTTTACGTCAGCTTATCGAGGTCGGAACCAATATTGCTGATAGTGGCTTCAGTACCGAGGGGCTGGAGAGCAAGGAACTGCTTGATCGTGCCGAACGGGCCGTATTCAAGATAGCCGACCAGGGCAGCCGTGGCCGCATTGGCATGCAAAGTATCAAGTCATTATTGTCCAAGGCAGTCGATCGTATCGATATGCTCTATCAGCAGGATAACCCGCTGACCGGCGTGCCTACCGGCTTTGCCGATTTCGATGAATCCACATCCGGCATGCAGGGCTCCGACCTGATTATTGTGGCGGGCAGACCATCGATGGGTAAAACATCCTTCGCGATGAATATTGCCGAGCATGCCGCCATCAAGCACAAAAAACCGGTGGCGGTATTCAGCATGGAGATGTCAGGTGAGCAGCTGGCCATGCGCCTGATGTCATCACTGGGACGCATAGACCAGAGCCGGATCAGGACCGGCAAGCTGGATGATGATGACTGGCATCGTCTGACATCCTCGATGGGCATACTGGCCGATGCCCCACTGTTTATTGATGATACCCCGGCGCTGAACCCGACCGAACTACGCGCCAGGGCCAGGCGGATGGCGAGGGAGCACGGCCTGGGTATGATTGTAATTGATTACCTGCAATTGATGACATCGTCGTCAAGCGGGGAAAACCGCGCGACCGAAATATCGGAGATATCCCGTTCCCTGAAAAGTCTGGCAAAGGAGTTGAATATCCCGGTGGTGGCACTGTCCCAGTTAAACCGCAGTCTCGAGCAGCGACCCAACAAGCGCCCGGTCATGTCAGACCTGCGCGAGTCCGGTGCGATTGAGCAGGATGCGGATGTGATCGTCTTCATCTATCGTGACGAAGTCTACAATCCAGAGACGACGGACAAGGGCATTGCTGAAATCATCATCAGTAAGCAGCGTAACGGGCCAATCGGTACGACCCGGCTGACCTTTCTGGGTCAATATACACGCTTCGAAAACTTCTCTCCTGATTTTTACAGTAACGAAGGTCCGGATTGACCCGGTCTTCCTGCAAACAGTTTTCATAGGGTCTCCATGCGTGCCCGCGCCCGAATAAATCTCAATGCCCTGAAACATAATTTGCAGCAGGTCAGGCAGCTTGCGCCGGATTCCCGTGTTATGTCGGTAATCAAGGCCAATGCCTATGGGCATGGACTACTCAAGGTAGCCGGGGCCCTGGGTGAGTCGGATGCCTTTGCAGTGGCCAGCATCGAAGAGGCGCTGCAGTTAAGGAAGGCTGCGGTGACAAAAAGAATTGTTATACTCCAGGGGGTAATTGATCGGGATGAATTGATCCTGGCCGCTGAAAATAACCTGGACATGGTTGTCCATTGCGAAGAACAGCTGCGACTTCTGAATGAGGTCGAATTGACCGGTGGAGTTGATGTCTGGTTAAAGGTCGATACCGGTATGCATCGTCTAGGTATTCACCCCGCTCGGGTAGCCCCGGTTTATGCCGGGCTTGAACAATCAGCAAACGTTACCAATATCAGATTGATGAGCCATTTTGCCAATGCAGATAACCCGGATGACGGTTTAACAGCAAGACAGCTGCAAATATTGTCAGAAACGGCCGGTGATATAAAGGCCGAAAAGACCATCGCAAATTCGGCCGGGATCTGCGTTTTGCCGGATTGCAATCTGGACTGGGTCAGGCCCGGCATCATGTTATACGGAATCAACCCCTTCCAATATGGCAGGCAATGCAGTTGTGTTCTGCAACCGGCGATGACAGTCAGCTCCAGGTTTATCGCGATTAATAATACAGGGAAAGGGGAGTCTGTTGGTTACGGGGGCACATGGACGTGCCCGAAAGACATGTCGGTCGGTGTTGTCGCCATCGGTTATGGAGACGGTTATCCCCGGCACGCCCGCACGGGCACACCGGTTCTGGTCAATGGCCAGCGTCTGCCTCTGGTCGGCCGGGTTTCCATGGATATGATCTGTGTAGATCTGTCGGATTGCCCGCAAGCCCGGGTTGGCGATGAGGTGGTACTCTGGGGTGATGGCCTGCCGGTTGAAGAGGTGGCCGAATGTGCCGGCACGATTGGTTATGAACTGGTTTGCAAGCTGACAGAACGTGTACTGTTTGAGTACTACAACTGAAATATTTTGTGGGAGTGCCTTTCAGGCGATAAGAGAGGATTTCTTATGTGGGAGTGCCTTTCCAGGCGATAAGAAGGGATTTCTTATGCGGGAGTGCCTTTCCAGGCGATAAGAAGGGATTTCTTATGTGGGAGTGCCTTTCCAGGCACGATTATCGCGGCTGGAAAGCCGCTCCCACAATTTATATCTTCCCTATCCAATATGGATACATTTTTATTTTGTGGTGGGGTTAGCCCACAGATTTGTCAGAAGAGCATATTTTTTTAATGAATGGCCCTTTGGCCGTTCCCCCACTCTCCGCAGCTGGCTACGGGGTAATTAAACACCAGGAGATAAAAAGGGATAGCAGAAAGATGGCCCGGGAAAAAATAAACTACAGCTGTAACCAATGCGGCGTCCTGTCCCCCAAGTGGGCCGGGCAGTGTACCGATTGCGGTGCATGGAATTCCATGTCGGAAGCGGTGCCCGGCAAGGTTTCAAGCCATCCCCGATTTACCAATTACGCAGGCGAAAAGTCCGGTACACAGATAGAGAGACTGTCAGAGATCGTCTGCACCGATGAAACCCGGATTCCGACCGGTCTCAATGAGCTCGATCGCGTGCTGGGCGGCGGTCTGGTGGCGGGTTCTGTCACCCTGATCGGCGGCGACCCCGGTATTGGCAAGTCCACCCTGTTGTTACAAAGCCTGACGGTTTTGTCATCCCGGTTGCCAACGCTCTATGTGACGGGCGAGGAGTCCAAACAACAAGTCAGTATGCGGGCAAGCCGCCTTGGTTTGCCCGGTGATGACCTGCAACTACTGACAGAGACCTCGATTGAGCGAATGCTGACGATTGCCGGCAAAGAGAAACCCGGGGTCATGGCCGTTGACTCTATCCAGACTATATATACCGATGTTTTACAGTCTGCACCCGGCTCAGTCGGACAGGTCAGGGAAAGTGCTGCCCAGCTGGTACGGTTTGCCAAGCAAACCAATACCTCACTGTTTCTGGTGGGGCATGTCACCAAGGAAGGTACGCTGGCTGGCCCCCGCGTGCTTGAGCACATGGTCGATACCGTGCTTTATTTTGAAGGCGACCCCAGTAGCCGCTACCGTGTTATCCGGGCTACCAAGAACCGCTTTGGGGCCGTTAATGAACTGGGTGTGTTTATCATGACAGAAAAGGGTTTGCGCGAAGTCAGCAATCCATCGGCGATCTTCCTGTCACGCCATGACGAACCCGTTCCGGGCAGCGTCATCCTGGTGACCTGGGAGGGCAGCCGGCCCATGCTGGTGGAAGTCCAGGCGCTGGTCGATGAGAGTCATGTCAGTAATCCGAAACGGGTCACGCTGGGCCTGGAACAGAACCGGCTTTCCATGTTACTGGCGGTTCTGCACCGGCACGGGGGTATCGCCATGTATGACCAGGACGTGTTTGCCAATGTGGTGGGCGGTATCAAGGTCAGCGAAACCGCGTCAGACCTGCCGGTGTTGCTGGCCATTCTGTCGAGCTTCCGTAACCGTAACCTGCCACAGGATCTGGTCTGTTTTGGCGAGGTCGGCCTGGCAGGTGAAATAAGACCGGTACCGAACGGGCTGGAACGGCTAAAAGAGGCCGCCAAGCACGGCTTCAGAAAGGCCATTGTTCCGGCGGCCAATGTCGGCAATAAAGAAAAAATTGACGGGCTGGAGATTATTCCGGTGCATCGATTGAGTGAGGCGATTGACAGCCTTTGACACGAGAATGCTTGGTAAACAAACATGGGCAGAAAAAATATTCCCATATATTTATCAATGTAATACCTCTGAAATTCCAGACCGGAAACCTGTATAATCCCGGCTTTAACAGAAATACAGGAAACACCATGCCCATTATCAAGGCCCGTTCCACCGATGAATATGTCGATCTTGTCCAGCAGGCCGTTTTCGAGGTCGATGAACTTTATATGGCCGCCGAGTTTGATATGGAAAGCATGGGTGCAACGGCCAATTTTGTTGATGATCTGGCCAAGACCCTGAAGGCCTTGCTGGCCTCCATGAAGGATGGTTCCTATCACTTCGAAAACAGGGATCTGCCCTTTATGCCCATTGTCGAAAGGGAAAACGAGAGAACCCTGCCGTTTAAATTCATGTTGCGACGCATTAACGAAACACACCGTTATGGTCTTGAGGTGGAAGAGTAACCATGCCAGGGGACAGCAACATGCAGGTGGAGTTTAATCTGGACCTGATACATCGTTATGACAAGGCGGGCCCGCGTTATACATCCTATCCGACCGCTGTTCAGTTTCACCCGGGTTTTGCAGATGAGGAATATAGCGAGTTTGCACGTTTGAGTAACCGGCTTAACCCGGGTGGTGCCCTGTCACTCTATTTTCATATTCCTTTTTGTGACACGGTCTGTTTTTACTGCGGTTGTAACAAGGTGGTGACCAAGGATCGCAGCAAGGCGGATGTTTATCTGGATCATGTCTATAAAGAACTCGCCTTGCAATCAGAATTGTTTGACCGGGATCGACAGGTGGATCAGTTGCACTGGGGCGGTGGCACGCCGACCTTTATCAGTCATGAGCAAATGACGGAACTGATGCAGACAACCCGCAAACATTTTAATCTGCATGATGATGATACGGGCGAATATTCAATCGAGATCGATCCGCGCGAGGCCAGCCCCGAAACCATTACCCTGTTAAGGGAGCTGGGTTTTAATCGGCTGAGCCTGGGCGTGCAGGACTTTGATCCGGATGTACAGAAGGCGGTCAATCGCATCCAGTCGGAAGAAGAGACCATGACAGTCATTGATGCCGCCAGGAATGAAGACTTCAAGTCCATCAGCCTGGATTTGATCTATGGCCTGCCCAGACAGAGCGTGGAGAGTTTCAGCAAGACACTGGACAAGATAATCAAGGTAAATCCGGACAGGCTTTCGGTCTTCAACTATGCACACCTGCCCGAGATGTTCAAGCCGCAACGCAGGATCAACGTCGAGGAACTGCCAACACCGGCAGAAAAACTGGATATACTGCAATACATTATCCAGCGCCTGTCAGAGGCGGGTTACGTTTACATCGGAATGGACCATTTTGCCCGACCGGATGACGAACTGGCATTGGCCCAACAGGCGGGCAGTCTGTACCGTAATTTTCAGGGATATTCAACCCATGCCGATTGTGACCTGATCGCACTGGGTGCAACGGGGATTGGTCAGGTCGCAAACAGTTACAGTCAGAATGTAAAAGGGCTGGATGAATATTACAGCCTTGTCGATGAAGGCCATTTACCGGTATTTCGAGGGATCGAACTGAATGCCGATGATATTCTGCGCCGTCATGTTATTAACCGGTTGATGTGTGATTTTGCACTGGACTGGAAACAGGTGGTGAAAACATATGGTATCCAGCCCGGGCAATATTTTGCCAGTGAATGGCAGGACCTGAAGTTAATGGAGGATGACGGCTTGCTTGTTCATGGCCATAATCAACTGCAAGTTAAACCGGCGGGCCGCCTGTTGATTCGCAATATTTGCATGGTCTTTGACAAGTACCTGCGATCCAGTAAAAAGCAGCGATATTCAAAAGTGATTTAATAAGGGCCATGGAAACAATGATACCGGCTCTGTGGCCCGTTTTCATTCATCACTTTATTTGTAACGATCAATATTCCCGGCTAAAAAAGGTTTGTATTCGAGCAGGTTAACGGGAGGATCAGCTTGCCTGTTTGTAGATCAGACCGGGTTCAAACAACACTTCATTTTTTTTAAGCTGGTTGAGCGGGTAGCCATCGTCATCACCTTCGGCAATGCGATCAAATATGTATTTGTGACTATCTTCTTCGACTGTTTCAAAAATTTCCTTTCCGAGATGTGATCCGATGACAGGGCCATAGATTTTGCGCTTCACTATTCGGTATCCTCATTTGTTGATTCTGATTGGTGATATAACAGTTATAGTTTATTTAACGGCAATATGCGTCAGGTCTTTAGTTGTTATTTAAAAAGCATGACGGACATCAAATATCCGGCTAAAACATGACGGCTAAATAGTTGGACAGGCATTGTGTGGTCAGGTTCCAGGGTTTTTCACTACCGTAATAAATTCAGAGGATTTGTCTGCCTGTCCCTGACACAATAAACGGATATCCGGGAATATATCCGGCAAGACATTGGCAGTAACGGGATATGGCAGTGGTTCAGACGGTAACTTTTTCCTGATGCTGCAAGGTTTTCAGCAAGGTCTGACAGCCAAATAAATTGTGGGAGCGGCATTCCTGTCGCGATAATCGATAATCGTGCCTGGAAAGGCACTCCCACGAGATTCAGATATGTCAGAACCCGGAACACTGGTGAGAAATAAAGTTACGGGCCTGTCCTGGACCGGTGATGGACAGGCAGGACAAGAAGTCTGATCCGGATCGCCGTAATCCTGGCAAGGCTTGTTATGCCACGCTGCTGTATGAAGTGACCGGCATTGTAGCGGGGATATCCAGGCTTGTTATGAGCGGGTTGCGGGTGACGATCAGGTGAGTCAGGTTGTTACCCAAATCGACGGGATGCGCGGTCCGAAGTTATGAAGTGATAAGGTCGGGCCCTGAAAATCCGTAAAAAATTTGTGCTATTTCCAGCCATACCCGGTGTATTTTCACCTTTCTCCTGATTTTCTGAAAATAACCTAAAGTTTCACGGTTATTTGTCGCTGTTGAATTTTAACGTGGCATAGATAAAAGAAAGTTGACATGGCAGCAATAAATGCACAACTGGAGTAGCCACAAGGCAGGTTCCGGCCGGGGGGCAGATCATGAGGTAAAGGGGTTCCGATACACCCGAATATATGCAGGGGTCCTTGATCTGTTTGGCACCATTGCCCTTATTATAAATATGTGAAGGAGAGAAATCATGAACAGGCAAATATTATGTATTGACAGGCATTACATCTATCCCTTGGTACTGGGCCTGGCGATCGTATTTTCCGGCACAGCAATGGCTTCAAAGTCCAGCGGGAACAGCCATGCAGTGCATTGGGGTTATGAAGGTGATGCCGGGCCGGCATACTGGGGTAAATTATCGTCGGATACCGTATTGTGTGGTAGCGGCAAACGTCAGTCCCCGATAGATATCCGGAATAAAACAGCGGCTGACCTTTATTCCATGACATTCAATTACAACACCCTGCCCATGCAGGTGGTCAATAACGGACATACCATTCAGGTCAATTATCATACGACCGCCAATGAAGGGTCTGTTTCCATCGGTGGCAAGTCGTATCCTGTCAAAGGTGTACCCGAATATCTTAGCAAGCTCATGGTGGGCGATGTCCCTTACAAGCTGCTCCAGTTTCACTTTCACACGCCGAGTGAGCATGCTCGTAAAGGCGAGCGGTATGCCATGGAGGCCCATTTTGTCCATGTGAATGCCTCAGGCAACCTGGCAGTGGTCGGGGTATTTATGAAGCGGGGCGCTCATAACCCGTTATTTCAGAAAGTACTCGATAATGTCTCGGCTGAGATCAATCATGAATCCGTTGCCGGGGGAACAAAAATTAATGCCAGCGACTTGTTACCTGGAGACAGAACCCTTAATCACTACACCGGCTCACTGACTACCCCGCCGTGCAGTGAAAATGTTAACTGGTTCGTTATGGATACACCTGTTGAGGTATCCGACGAGCAGGTACGTCGTTTTGCCCGAATCATTGGAAAAAATGCACGCCCACTACAACCCAGGAACTGGCGAAATATCTACCAGTCAAATTAAAACTGTTTTTGTAGACAGATGCGAATCACCAGTGAATTCAAGCAAGCAAATATAGACCAGGGAGTATAGAGATGAGTATATCAATGAAGAATATTTCCATAAAATGGAAAATTATAGGTAATTCAATTATCTTGTTGGCGTTTTTATTGGTAATGGGGTTTTATTCTTTTACCTCAATGAACCAGATCGGAGTTGAAGTAAAATCAATTGCCGAGATTGATATACCCACGACTGAAAAACTGTCTGCAATCGCTGTGCATCAACTGGAACAGGCCATTGAGTTCGAGCGGAGCTTGAGGTTCGGAGAATTGCTAGGGAAAGAAAAGACAGCGGTTAAGCACTTTAGTGAAATAGTGGCTGCTTTTGATAAGGGCACTAACAAAATTGAAAATGAAATCCGGGCGGGTGTGGGTGTTATTGAAAAAGCCATGGGCAATTCGGAAAGCAATGATGAGACACAGGAATTCAAGCATGTGCTGCTTGCCTTGAAAAAAATTGAGACCGGGCATAAGAAATATGTAGATAATGCACATAAAGTATTTATTTTACTTACACAAGGCAAGCTTCACGAGGCCGAGGGATTGGCAAAAGCGGTGGAAAAAGCTGAAGATGCCCTGGACAGGGAACTCGAAAAGCTGACGGTGGAAATCGGGAAATTCACTGAAGCTGCCGGGAAAAGAGCCGAAAATACCGAGTATGCGGCCATTATGGTTAATGGCAGCATTACTATTATCGCAGTAATCCTTGGTTTATTGATCAGCCTGTTGGTGACACGCAACATCGCCAATGCCCTGAGTCAGGCCACGGCAGTCATGAAGGATATCGCAGAGGGAGAGGGTGACCTGACTCGCCGTCTGGACGACAGCGGCAGGGATGAAATTGCACAGTTATCGAGTGCATTCAACCAGTTTGCAGGAAAGATCGAGGCGATCGTATCCCGTGTCAAACAGGCCAGTGGATCTATCTCTAACGGAACCACCGAGATCGCCACCGGTAATCTCGATTTATCACAGCGCACTGAGGAACAGGCATCAAGCCTTGAGGAAACGGCCTCCAGTATGGAGGAGATGACCTCCAGCGTGAAACAGAGTGCCGACAATGCAAAACAGGCCAATCAATTGGCGGTAAGCGCAAGCGTGCAGGCCGAAAAGGGTGGTGAAGTGGTTGGTAATGCAGTCGTTGCCATGGGCGAGATCAATACCGCAAGCAAGAAGATTGCCGATATTATCAGTGTGATCGATGAGATCGCCTTTCAGACCAATTTGCTGGCATTGAATGCAGCAGTGGAGGCGGCCCGTGCGGGTGAGCAGGGCCGCGGTTTTGCAGTCGTGGCCGGGGAGGTGCGCAGCCTGGCCGGACGCAGTGCCGAGGCCGCCAAGGAGATCAAGGGCCTGATCAGCGACAGTGTCGAGAAGGTGACTCAGGGATCAAAACTGGTCAGTGAGTCGGGCGAGACACTGGGAGAAATCGTCAGTAGCGTCAAGAAGGTGACCGATATCGTCTCCGAGATCTCTGCGGCCAGTCAGGAACAGGCAGCGGGTATTGAACAAGTCAACAAGGCGGTGATGCAAATGGATGAAATGACTCAGCAAAATGCCGCATTGGTTGAAGAGGCCGCCGCCGCCAGTAAAGGTTTGGAAGACCAGTCACTGGGTCTGATGGAACTGATGAACCAGTTCAAGATAGGTGACGACAAGGGAAACGTGGTGGCCATGGAAGGCAAGCCACAACAGGCGGCGCAGTCTGAGAGACGTAGTACTCAACGCCCGTTTACGGAAAGTAACGAAACGGTCAAGTCTGAAACCAGGGCAAAGACCGGCACCGATGATGGTGATTGGGACGAGTTTTAGGGTAGGGATACATATTGGACGAAGGGGCAGGGAAATCCCCGGGTGGCCATGGATGGCTGCACTTATTTAATATCAGGGACAGGGGACAGGGGTAAATTCTCATGTATTTAGTTGATGTGCTGTAGTTTATTCTTGAAGAACTACTAGCTATATTGGCCGTGATTTTTAAGTCATACTATACATGAACAGGAGAGGTGGTAAGCTTGAATCAAACAACATTTGTTGAATTCAATCCTAGGATTCATGTCGATATAGAAGTATTTCCAACAAAAACGAATGAAGACTTTTTCCCAGAATTGGTATCAGTATGGGTGAATATACAGCAAAATATAGATGTCGTAGATGTAATACCCTATCCCTGCCCTAATCCCTAGCCCCTACTTCCGAATAATTCAGGGGGATTTATGTTCAGGATATCGTTACAATATTCGTATGTCCGGAAATTCATTTGGAAAAATATTCACAGTAACGGGGTTTGGTGAAAGCCACGGGCCTGCACTGGGTTGCATTGTCGATGGCTGCCCGCCGGGGCTGGAGCTCAATGAGCAGGATCTGCAGGGTGATCTGGATCGTCGCAAGCCGGGTCAGTCCCGTCATACCACACAGCGGCGTGAAGGGGATGAGGTCAAAATCCTGTCCGGTGTGTTTGAGGGGCGGACAACCGGTACACCCATCGGTCTGCTGATTGAAAACACCGACCAGCGTTCGAAAGATTATTCCAGAATCATGGACCGTTTCCGCCCGGGCCATGCCGATTATACCTATCAACAAAAATATGGTTTTCGTGATTACCGTGGCGGCGGACGTGCCTCTGCGCGCGAAACGGCCATGCGGGTTGCCGCCGGTGCAATTGCCAAAAAATACCTGAAAATCCGTTATGGTATTGAGATCAGGGGTTACCTGGCCCAGATAGGCCCGATAGTCATCGAAAATGTTGATTGGGACGTGGTTGAGACCAACCCGTTTTTCTGTCCGGATGCCGGCAAGGTCAAGGAACTTGAAGATTATATGGATGCCCTGCGCAGGGAAGGCAATTCTATTGGTGCGCGGGTGAACGTGGTCGCCACCGGCATGCCACCCGGGTTGGGTGAGCCGATATTCGATCGTCTGGATGCCGATATCGCCCATGCACTGATGTCGATCAATGCCGTCAAGGGGGTTGAAATCGGGGCCGGTTTTGCCAGTATCGAGCAAAAGGGAACCGAGCATCGTGACGAGATGACGCCGGCGGGTTTTTTGTCCAACCATGCCGGCGGCGTGCTGGGCGGTATCTCCAGTGGTCAGGACATCGTTGCCTCAATTGCACTAAAACCGACCTCCAGTTTGCGCCTGCCCGGTAAAAGTGTGAACCTGCAGGGTGAACCGGTTGAGGTCGTGACCGAGGGTCGTCATGACCCTTGTGTAGGGATCAGGGCAACACCGATTGCCGAGGCCATGCTGGCGATTGTACTGATGGATCACATGTTGCGCCACCGCGCGCAGAATATGGATGTGAAATCCGTGACGCCGGTTATTCCGTCGGGTGCCGGGTAAACACGGCAATTCCCTAAGCAGTAGTCAGGCGAAGGCCGGAGATTCATCATTGATTACTGCAAATCCAGGGAAAGCGCCTTTATCTCCCCTGTATACCTGAACACCTGCCACAGGTTTTTATCCAGGTCCTTGAATGCAGAGTCAAAACGTTTACCGGAATTATTGTTGCCGACCTGACGAATCAGGATGTGTTTTATCTGTTGCCGGTACTTGCGTGCCATCCTGCCATAGACTTCAGGGTCTTTTTCACCTGAGTCGCCCACCAGAATAAATCGCCGTCGCGGGTAGCGCTTCAGGATTGTTTCAATAACGTCTATTTTATAATTGACCGGGTCCGAGAACAGCTTAAAGAAACTGCTGTCTTTCCAGCTGAATAATTTCATATAAAAAGAACCGCGGGGGAAACCGGCACTATTCATAAAGCTGGACAGAGGCGGGTAAAGTTGCCAGGGGCTGGCCGAGACATAATGAAAAACGGCGGACTTTTCTGCTTGCCATTGCTGGTACAGGGCCGACATGCCGGGTACCGCCCTGAACGGGCGAAGGAAGGTATTGGCAAGCAATTCTTTTTTATCGGTGACATTGCTGATCTTGATGGTGTCGTCGATGTCAGAAATGACACTCAAGCCGTGTCTCGGGATGCGGTGGATTTCCCCCTGGAACAAGCGTTTGTCCTTATCGCCCAATACAGCCCTGAAATCAATCAGGGTCTTGCTGTTCTGCGATGCCAGAAGTGATTGCATGGTTTTTTCCGGGATCGTGATGCGCTGAAAAAAGTGCCCGTTGGATACTGATTTATTCAGCTTGAATTGCTGCTGACCCAGTTTGATTTTAATTTGTTTGCCGCGTTCATTATCAACCAGAAACCAGCTTATTCTTTTTTGAAACAGGTTTTTTTCGGTAACGTCATCTGCATCAATCCCGAGTGTCTTGCGAAACAGACTACCCAGTTCAGCAAGGGATCCAGGTTCAAATATCCAGCCATGTATATAGATGTTCCATTTGTCATCCTGCAAGGCGGCCTCTGCCGGGAAGAATATGATTTGCTCGTCATCTTTTACCGTGTCGGAACCGAAAAACCCCCAGCCGGCAAATGTCGGCAATGAAAACAGGAGTACTGAAATGGCGGTGATAACCTTCATATGAAACATCCTGTTTTATTGATGGACTGGCTATTGCATCACTGATTCTTGCATATTTGCTATCGATTGTCTTTTTATGCTGAGATTATTCTGCCGTCTTGCGGGGATGATGATTTCATCCGGCATTTGATCCCGTTCCCGCGGGGCCTTATGATGCCCGTTCCCATGAGTCAAAACCAGATGAATCATTCAATTCAAGCAGCACCGTACTGGCGTCTGTCGGGGTTCTATTTCTTTTATTTTGCCAGCCTGGGGGCATTGCTGCCTTACTGGAACCCTTATCTCAAAAGCCAGGGGTTCGACAGCTTCCAGATAGGCCTGCTAATGGCGATTGTGCTGGGAACCAAGATAGTTGCGCCCAACATCTGGGGCTGGATTGCAGACCGTTGTGGCAGACGAATGATGATCGTCAGGCTGGCTTCCCTGCTGAGTGTTTTCTGTTTTAGTGGTGTCTTTTTAAGCTCCGGTTACGGTTGGCTGATTGTTGTTATGGTGAGTTTCAGTTTCTTCTGGAATGCCTCCCTGCCGCAGTTTGAGGCGACGACCATGAATCACCTCAAGGCCAATACGAGCGTCTATAACAGTGTCCGCATGTGGGGTTCGGTCGGATTCGTAATCCTGTCAGTCGGCCTGGGTTACCTGATCGACTGGCAGGGCACGGGTATTGTGCCTGTTATCTTGTGGCTCCTGTTTGCCATGATCTGGTTATCCAGTCTGATCGTTCCCGAATGTGCGACCGGTCAGTCGCCGGGGGAATACCAGCCACTGCGTTCTGTCCTGGCCCGAAAGGAAGTCAGGGCCTTGTTACTGGGTTGTTTTCTTATCCAGGTCAGTCATGGCCCGTATTATACTTTTTACAGCATCTATCTCGAGGAATCAGGCTATCAAACCGGGCTGATAGGACAATTGTGGGCATTGGGAGTGATTGCCGAGATCGTGATGTTTATATTCATGGTGCGCCTGTTGCCGCTGCTGGGTTCACGCAATCTCATGTTGGCCGCATTTTTACTGACAACGGTCCGCTGGGTTCTGCTGGCGCTATTCGTAGACCACCTGGTTGTGCTGGTGCTGGTGCAGGTACTGCATGCCGCCAGTTTTGGTATCGTGCATGCCGTTGCCATCCACCTTATCCATCAATATTTTACCGGGCATAACCAGGGTAAGGGACAGGCCCTGTACAGCAGTCTGAGCTTCGGTGCCGGGGGTGCCATCGGCAGTCTGTACAGCGGTCTGATCTGGGAGAGCCTGGGGCCGGTCTGGGTCTATCTGATCGCAGCCCTGTTTGCGCTGAGCGCATTTTATGTTGCCTGGAGGGGGATACATACCCGCTAGGAGCCTGTCGGACAGCCAAATAAATTGTGGGAGCGGCATTCCTGTCGCGATAATCGATTATCGTGCCTGGAAAGGCACTCCCACGAGATAATCATGCCTGGACCCGGGACACTGGTGAAAAATGTGGTTCAGACGGTAACTTCTTCCGGATGTTGCAATGTTTTCAGCAAGGCCCTGGCTGCATTCGAAGGTGTGCGTTGTGTGTGTGAGACCACCCCCAGGGTGCGCTCCATTTTTAATTCCCTGACATCAATCATACAAATATCCCGATCAAGCATCGATTGAGGTAGCACACTCCAGCCGAGACCCACCGAGACCAGCATCTTGATGGTTTCGAGATAATTGGTTGACATGCCCACATTCAGTTCAATATTCATTGGTTTCAGGGTCTGCTCCAGTACTTCACGGGTGAATGTACCGGTAGCAGGCAGAATGGCATTATGCCTGGCAAGGTCTTTGGTACGGACATTTTTTTTACCAACCAATGGGTGTTCATGATTGGCCATGATCGCCAAAGGATCATGCCATACCGGGGTCAGATCAAGGCCAGGGTCCGGTGACAGTGGCAGGGTGGCAATGCCCAGCTCGAGATCACCGTGAATTACGCCGATACAGGCCTCCTCCGAATCCATAAACCGGATATCGAGTTGTACATCAGGGTACTCACGTGTGAACTGTCTCAATACCGGTGGCATTCTGTGCAGGCCGATATGGTGGCTGGTACCGATGACCAGTGGCCCGCTGACCGTATCGGTCAGGTTGGCCACGGCGCGTTTGCTGTCCTCGACTTCGAGCAGAATATGCCTGGCCCGGGGCAGTAATTTCCGACCTGCCTCGGTGAGAATAATTTTGTGACCAATGCGGTCAAACAAGCGGGTATTCAGACCGGATTCAAGGCTGGAGACACGCTTGCTGACAGCCGACTGGGTGATAAACAGTTTTTCTGCGGCACGCGAGAATGAACCCTGTTCGGCGACCTGGATAAAGGCCTTCAGGTTGTCCAGTTCCATCATAATTCACTCATAGTATTCCAAATAGGAATAGTTTATATGAAAATAATGAATTTGTGTAATAATTAATAATGATCTAGTATCCTTATCAGGATTAAACCCAGGTGCAGGAGCGGTTTCTGACCGCGATCTCGCGCAGAAATGGAAAGTGCAACAGGAAAAGCGAGGCGTACTATTTGCGCCCCTGCACATCCATGCGTTCACGGCATAGGCACTTCCGTGTACAAAACTGCTCCTGCACGGGTTTATTTATATGTAATACAGAAAGGTGAAGATCATGGCAAAAACACTGTATGACAAACTCTGGGATGATCATGTCGTCCGGACAGAGGAGGACGGAACGTCCCTGCTGTATATCGATCGTCACCTGGTGCATGAGGTCACATCACCACAGGCCTTCGAGGGGTTACGAATAGCCGGTCGCCGGCTCTGGCGTAAGGATTCCGTGTTGGCATCTCCCGATCACAATATTCCGACAACCGATCGAAGTCAGGGTATCACCGATGAGGTGGCGCGTATTCAGGTAGAGACGCTGGACCGGAACTGTGCAGAGTTTGGCATCAATGAATTCAGGATGGATGATATTCGTCAGGGTATCGTACATGTCATCGGCCCGGAGGAGGGTGCCACCTTGCCGGGCATGACGGTAGTTTGTGGTGATTCCCATACCTCGACCCATGGCGCGTTGGGTGCACTGGCCTTTGGCATCGGCACATCTGAAGTCGAACATGTCATGGCGACCCAGTGTTTGATCCAGAAAAAATCGAGGAACATGCAGATTCTCGTTCATGGCAGTATCCCGCCCGGGGTTACCGGCAAGGATATCGTGCTGGCTATCATCAGCAGGATAGGCACCGCCGGCGGTACCGGGTATGCAATCGAGTTTGCCGGACAGGCAATCCGGGAACTCTCGATCGAGGGCCGGATGAGTGTGTGCAACATGGCGATTGAAGCGGGGGCACGTGCCGGCATGGTCGCCGTTGACGACAAGACCATCGAATACGTCAAGGGCCGGCCATTTGCACCGCAGGGTGATAACTGGCACAAGGCCGTGGTGTACTGGGAAACACTGCATACTGACGAAGGCGCCCGTTTTGACTCGGTGATCAAAATGGATGCCGCCGATATCCGGCCGCAGGTTACCTGGGGCACGTCCCCGGAAATGGTTGTGACCGTGGGTGACCGTGTGCCTGACCCGGCCAGTGAATCCGACCCGGTCAAACAGCAAGGCATGCAGCGTGCACTTGAATACATGGGGCTGGAGGCAAACACGCCGATTTCGGAAATTTATCCGGACAAGGTTTTTATCGGCTCATGCACCAATTCCCGGATTGAGGATTTGCGTGAAGCGGCCGGTATTGCCAGGGGACGCAAGGTAGCCGGCAACATCAAACTGGCCTTGGTCGTGCCGGGTTCCGGGCTGGTCAAGCAGCAGGCCGAACAGGAAGGACTGGATAAAATTTTTATCGAGGCCGGTTTCGAGTGGCGTGAACCGGGTTGCTCGATGTGTCTGGCCATGAATGCCGACCGGCTTGAGCCTGGCGAGCGTTGTGCATCGACCTCCAATCGAAATTTTGAGGGCAGGCAAGGTCAGGGGGGACGAACACATCTGGTCAGCCCGGCGATGGCGGCGGCCGCTGCGGTGACGGGGCACTTTGTGGATATTCTGGATTTTTATTGAGGGTTTGTAATGATGGAAAAATTCAGGAAAATAACAGGTATCGTGGTGCCGATGGACCGGGCCAATGTGGACACGGATGCAATCATTCCAAAGCAGTTCCTTAAATCCATAAAACGTTCCGGTTTTGGTCCGAATCTGTTTGATGAATGGCGTTACCTTGATCATGGCGAGCCGGGTATGGACAATAGCCGGCGTTTGGTTAATCCTGATTTTGTGCTGAACTATCCACGTTATCAGGGCGGCAGTATTTTGCTGGCACGCAAAAATTTCGGCTGTGGTTCGTCACGTGAACATGCCCCCTGGGCACTGGAGGACTACGGATTCAGGGTGATCATCGCGCCGGGTTATGCAGATATCTTTTTTAATAACGCATTCAAGAATGGCATATTACCAATTGTCCTTGATGAGAACACAGTGGATCGGTTGTTTGCTGAAGTGCATGCCCATGAAGGTTATCGGTTGACGGTAGACCTGGAGCAGCAGACCATCACCAAACCGGATGGCAGTGCCATCGCATTCAATGTTGATGCGTTCCGTAAACATTGTCTGTTGAACGGGTTCGATGATATCGGTCTGACATTACAGCATACCGATGACATCAGGGCATACGAAGAAAGAAGACGGGGAGACGTCCCCTGGCTTTTTTGAAATAAATGGTTTGACGCGGCGTTCGCAGAGGTACAGGGAACTTGTTTCATCCGGGATCATTGCTGTCTCGTTAACTTTATGAAGCACATATCAATGTGAGGACATGGAATCGGTAAGCCTGATCAAGACTGTCTGCCGCACGGACGCGGCAGCCGAGCCGCCATGGATGGCATGTTTTGCGTGTCTTGATCAGGCTTGCCGGTTTCATGTCCGGATTGCGGGTTAGCCCATAACGCACTTGTCGCTTACATTTCAGCTACATTCGTCATGGGTGAACGGGGCAACAGTGATCCGGGATAATATCCAGTAACCCTGTGCCTCTGCGAACGCCGCGCTAATATAAAGTTATAAATAAAGAACTGGATATGACAATGATGAATAAAATTTTGGTACTACCCGGTGATGGCATCGGCATTGAAATCGTTGCCGAGGCGGTCAAGGTAATTAAATACCTGCAGGCAGAACAGGGTCTGAATGTCGAGATTGAACACGGTCTTATTGGTGGCAGTGCCTATGATGAGTACGGCACGCCCTTGCCGGATGAGACCATGGCACTGGCCCGTGAGGCCGATGCCGTGTTGCTGGGTGCGGTTGGCGGGACCCGGTGGGAGTCGCTGGATATTGCCGTGCGGCCTGAAAAAGGCCTGTTGGGTATTCGCGCGGGCCTGGAGCTGTTTGCAAATCTGCGCCCGGCGATTCTTTATCCACAACTGGCCGATGCCTCGACATTGAAACCGGACGTGGTTTCCGGCCTGGATATCATGATTGTCCGGGAGTTGACCGGCGGCATTTATTTTGGTCAGCCACGTGGTGTGCGCACGCTCGACAATGGTGAGCGCCAGGGGTTTAATACACTGGTCTATAGTGAATCAGAAATCGAACGGATTGGTCGTGTTGCATTTGAAACGGCGATGAAGCGTGACAGAAGGTTGTGCTCTGTCGACAAGGCCAATGTGCTGGAATGTACCGGCTTATGGCGTGAGGTGATCATCAACCTGGCGAAGGACTACCCGGAAGTCGAGCTGACACATATGTATGTGGATAATGCCGCCATGCAACTGGTGCGGGCACCCAGGCAATTTGACGTGATGGTGACAACAAATATGTTCGGCGATATTCTGTCCGATGCTGCGGCGATGCTGACCGGTTCAATCGGTATGTTGCCTTCGGCCTCCATGGATATCAATGGCAAGGGAATGTATGAGCCGATTCACGGTTCTGCACCGGATATTGCCGGTAAGGGTGTTGCCAATCCACTGGCCACGATCCTGTCCGTTGCGATGATGTTGCGTTACAGCCTGGATCAGACGGATATGGCTGAAAGGATTGAACAGGCAGTTGATAGTGTCCTTGATCAGGGCCTGAGGACGGCAGATATTATGTCGGCGGGTACACGTCAGGGAGGTACGAAAGAAATGGGTGATGCAGTCGTTTCTGCTTTGCAGAAAAGTAACGGGTAGCCAGGAAAAAATGCAGGAGCGACCCATGGCCGCGATTCAATTTTAATCGCGAGCATGGGGTGTTTTATTTCATTTAAAATAGATGGCCCTTTGGTCGCCCCTGCAAAAAACTTGTAGAAGGTATGAAAATGAAAAGAGTGGGTCTGATAGGTTGGCGTGGTATGGTCGGTTCCGTCCTGATGCAGCGCATGCAGGCGGAAAATGATTTCGATTTGATCGAGCCTGTTCTGTTTACTACATCGCAGCAGGGGCAACAGGGTCCTGATATCGGCAAGGCTATTCCTGCCCTGAAAGATGCGAACAATATCGATGAACTCAAGGCCATGGATGTTGTTATTTCATGTCAGGGTGGTGATTATACCAGGGCGATCTACCCGCAGCTGCGTAACAGCGGCTGGCAGGGTTACTGGGTCGATGCGGCCTCTACCCTTCGTATGGAACCGGACAGCATCATTGTGCTGGACCCGGTGAACCTGGATGTCATCAAGGATGCCCTGCATAAGGGAGGCAAAACCTTTGTCGGCGGTAACTGCACCGTCAGCCTGATGTTGATGGGGCTGGGCGGCCTGTTTCAGCAGGATGAAGTGGAATGGGCTACCGCGATGACCTACCAGGCGGCATCCGGCGCCGGCGCACAGAACATGCGTGAACTGGTCAGGCAAATGGGCAGCATCCACGATTCGGTTGCCGGCCTGCTGGATGATCCGGCGAGTGCAATACTGGACCTGGATCGCCAGGTTGCCAAACATATCCGAAGCGAGGCCTACCCGAGTGAACAATTTGGTGCGCCGCTGGCAGGCAGTCTGATCCCTTATATAGATAAACAGCTCGAGAACGGGCAAAGCAGGGAGGAGTGGAAGGCCGGGGCCGAGACCAACAAGATACTGGGCCGCAGTGATGATCCGGTTCATATTGATGGTACCTGTGTCCGTATCGGTGCAATGCGCTGTCACAGTCAGGCCCTGACAATCAAGCTCAGACGTGATATCCCGCTGGATGAGATCCATGACATGCTGGGTCAGGCCAACGAATGGTCAAAAATCATCCCGAATGACCGGGAAATCTCGATACGGGAATTAACACCTGCAAAGGTAACCGGAACATTGTCAATTCCGGTAGGAAGACTTCGGAAAATGTCCATGGGTGGCGAATATCTGAATGCATTTACCGTAGGGGATCAGTTGCTCTGGGGTGCGGCCGAGCCATTACGCAGGATGCTGCGGATACTGATTACATAATATTATTATTTAAAACAATTGCTTATACAAAAAACACACGGTCTGCGGGGCGAGCCCCGCAGTGCGGTTTTACATACAGGTGACTTGCTGCGGGTACATATAACAAATTCTATCCTTTTTCTAAAAAAACCCATGTTTAAGTTGTAGAAAATGAATTGCCGGTCGATATCTTTAAGTAAATGAAATATCAATAAATAGTATTCAAACCAGATAATTTTTGGTAAAAGGGTGTTTATATTCTATAGTTCTGTCATGGTTTAGTCGCATACTATTAAAGATTATTCTAGAATACTGTATACAACGTTTTGTAATAACAATTAATTTTTGGTATTTATGACCACAAAAGGGAGTGAGTATGAGTCGTAAACTGGCCTTTATTCTGGTATATCTGGCCGCTATCTTGCCAGGATGGGCGCAAGCCCTGGGTTTAGGTGAAATTCAGATGAATTCCTTTCTGAATCAGCCACTGGATGCTGATATCGAGGTCTTGTCCTACAAGTCAGGGGAAACCGACGGGATCAAAATCAAGCTTGCCTCTGCTGATGCATTTACCCGATCAGATATTGAATACACAAATGTTCTTCGCAAGCTCAGGTTCAAGCTCATCAAAAAGAGCAATGGACGCCAATATATCAAGGTGACAACCCAAAGAAGTTACCGTGAGCCCTTTATTAATTTCCTCCTGGAAATCAATTGGGCCAATGGACGAATAGTCAGAGAGTACGCGGCGCTGGTCGATCCACCCAGCCTGGTCCAGTCTTCACCTGTGCAAATGCGATCTGCAACCAGCCACCAGTCCAGTGCTTCATCGAATGTGCACACGTCCAGTCAATCCAGCACACCCGGGGAACCCTTGTTCGGGGCACCGGACGCAGGTAACAACAATACAAGTAAGGCCCCCTCAGGTTTTATTGGTGACACCTATACAACAAAGCGAAATGATACGGCCTGGCAAATAGCCCTGGATACACGGCAAGGGGATGCAACTGTCGAACAGGCCATGATATCCATCTTGAGGGCCAATCCACAGGCATTTATCAGGAACAACATTAATCGGTTAAAAGCAGGATATGAGCTGAGTATACCGGAAGAAGAAACCATGTTAAGCCTGTCTCATTCAGAGGCGCTTGCAGAGGTACGCCAGCAAACACGTGTGTGGCGAAACCGTGGTCGTGCGGTAGCGGTCAGAAAGGGGCATCTTGAAATATTGCCACCCAAGGCAGACTCATCGGACCAGTCGCAGGCATCTGGTTCATCATCAGGTTCCAGTGCCGATTTACACCGTGAAGCCATGCTGGCCCGTGAGGCAGCAGAGGCACAACGCCAGGAAAATGCAGAGTTAAAACTTCGCCTTTCAGCGCTGGAAGAACAAATCAAAAATGCCAAGCGTCTGACGACTCTGAAGTCAGATCAACTGGCCGCCCTGGAAAAGAAGCTGGCTGATATTAATGCAGCGAAGGGTATAACACCCGTTGAGCCACCGGCACAGCAACAGCCGGCAGAGGCCATGCCTGAAGCAGCCCCCGCACCGTCGGCAGTAACCAAAAAAGAAGAGGCACCCGCAGAACCGAAGGTATTTGTACCCGCTGTTCCTGCCGAGCCAGGTACACCGGTCAACCAGAATATTGTAGAGGGGTTCACGCCGGTTGACATCAGCAAACTGCCGAAGACAGGACTGCCAGCCAAGCCGTTCAAAACAGGTGCGCCAGCAACAGAGGCTGTACCTTCAGCAGAAACCGGTCTGGTGGATGATATCGCGGCATTTTTTGACTCCAGTCCGATGATTGCATGGATAGCGGCCGGGGCAGCTGGACTGGTTATTATTATACTGTTCCTGATGATTATGAGGCGTCGTCAGGGTGACGACATGTTTGAGGAAAGCATCTTGCATGAGCGTGGTTTTGAAACCAGTGCGCTGGGAGATGCTGATACTGTTTCATCAAGCAGTCTGTTGCCAGAAGAGTCAGGGGAGGAGCAAGCTGAATCTGCCGAAGCCAAAGAATCAATCGATGAAGAAACAGCAGCAGTTGAAGATACATCATTCCTGAGTGATATGGTGCTCAGTGATATAAGCGAGATCGAAGGTGAGCGTGGTGAGTCTGATCCACTGACGGAGGCAGATGTATTCCTGGCCTATGGACGATTCGGTCCGGCAGAAACCATGATAAAAGATGCCATTGCAAAGGAACCGGGACGAAATGATTTGCGTCTGAAATTACTGGAGATATATTATTCAGCAAAGAACAGGGATGCCTTTGCAAGTGAATCTGAAGCCTTGAACGGTGATCTTGCCTCCAGTCCTGATTCCGAAACATGGGAAAAGGTCATCGAGATGGGAGCAGACCTCTGCCCTGATCATATCTTGTTCAGTGGTGCGGATATAGACGAAGACACCTCGGCGGAAACAACGGTTACATCCCCTTCTGATGAAGAGGATACGGATATAATGGATTTCGATCTGGGTGAGTTTGAAGACCAGATTGACAGCCTTGAGACTGACGAAACGGATGAGGGTGCTGATGAAGAGCAGGACACGGGGCTGGATCTTGATCTGGATTCCTTATCCGGAGAAGATGCTCCGATACAGGATCCGACCATCGAGATTACAACCGAGCTCGAGGGGATAGCAGATGCCCTTGGCAAAGATGCCGATCTACAAAGCGGGCAGGACTCTGAAACCACTTTTGAAATTGACACTGAAACCACGCAGTCATTCGATTCAGAAACAACCCGGGAATTTGATGCAGAAACGACTCAGGAACTTGATACAGAAACAACCCGGGAATTTGACGCAGAAACGACTCAGGAGCTTGACACCGAAATAACCCGGGGACTTGACACAGAAACGACTCAGGAGCTTGACATCGAAACAACTCAGGAGCTTGATTCAGAAACAACCCGGGGGCTTGACGCCGAGCCGACTACCACCATGGAGTTTGATGCAGGCGAGGTGGCTTCAGAACAGGAAACGACTCAGGAAATTGAAATACCTGATCTTGCCAGTGAGCTGGATCTGGGTGAAACGGCTTCTTCCGGACTGCCGATGGATGACATCGATCTGGATGATGATGCGCTGGCGGATATCGATGAGGTCGGAACCAAGCTGGATCTGGCCAAGGCCTATATCGATATGGGCGATCCTGAGGGTGCACGCAGTATTCTTGAAGAGGTACTGGAAGAGGGTGATGAAAAACAGAAGAATGATGCCGATGAACTGATCAAGCAGATCTGATAGTCAGGGCAGTGAACAATAAAAAACCGCCATACAGGCGGTTTTTTATTGTTTTAGTCACTGCAGTCCCGTTAACCTATACTAAATATAGTTGAAACGTAAATGGCAAGTACGTTTTGAGCCAAACAGGGCATTGCGGACATGAAACCGGCATAGCCAAATCAAGACACGCAAGTGATGCCATCCCTGGCCGCTCGGCTGCCGCATCCCTGCGGCAGACGGTCTTTATTTGGCTATGCCGATTCCATGTCCTCACATTGATGCTCGCTTCAAAAGTTAACGGGATAGCAGTGTGTTTCAGCGAATATTTTTATTTTAGAGTAATGGTTATGCGAATTGCACTGGGTGTGGAATATGACGGGGCGGATTTTTGTGGCTGGCAGTCGCAAACGGGATGTCGTACCGTGCAGGATGAGGTTGAAAAGGCAATATCTTTTGTTGCCGATACCCCACTGGCCGTGGTGTGTGCCGGTCGAACGGATACCGGTGTGCATGCACTCGGCCAGGTTGTTCACGTAGAAACCGATGTTATACGCAGTGATAGATCCTGGGTGCTGGGATGCAATTCCAACCTGCCGGGAGATGTAAACATCAACTGGTCAAGAGAGGTTGACGAGGATTTTCATGCGCGGTTTTCTGCGACCGCACGTAGCTACCGCTACATTATTCTAAATCGGTTGAGCCGCTCTGCCATTCATCAGCATCGGGTTTGCTGGCGTCATCAGGCGATTGATGAAGTGCGTATGGCAGAGGCATGCCGGTACTTTCCGGGGGAACATGATTTCACTTCATTTCGTGCATTGGCATGCCAGGCCAAACATGCGGTCCGTGAAATTCACCGGATCGAGGTCAAAAGACAGGGTGAATACATCATCATTGACGTTACAGCCAATGCCTTTCTACATCATATGGTACGTAATATCGTCGGGACATTACTGGCAATCGGGCAAGGGGAACAGGAGCCGCAATGGGTGCAGGCATTACTGGAAGCAAGGGATCGTTCGATTGCCGGGATAACTGCACCGGCCCAGGGTCTGTATCTGGTATCGGTTGCGTATCCCGACAAGTTTGCCCTGCCAGCAATACCGCGTCCTCCGGTGCTGGCCTAGACGGTTTTTGGCCACCTCCCCCATGCACAAGCTTGTTTCTTGTGTCGGCGAGCCATGCCCGCGAATATATTTAATCGCGGGCATGGCTCGTTCGCACAGAGACGATAACAAATCTTGTCCGGAACCAGATAGTTTTCCCGGGAAAAGCATATAAATTGCTGATATTATTAGCGGTGCCTGTTCGGGTGGTTGAGCAGCCGGGAAATGAATTAAAACTGGAGCCGATGATTGCGCACGCGTGTTAAAATTTGTGGTATTACCCGTCCTGAGGATGGAGTGCAGGCTGCCGGCATGGGGGCCGACGCCATCGGTCTGGTGTTTTATCAGAAAAGCCCGCGTGTGGTTACCATCGAGCAAGCCGGGGAAATCATTAAGGTATTGCCAGTCTTTGTCACAACAGTGGCCCTGTTTGTTGATGCCGATCGGAATTATGTAGAAGCAGTTTTGGCCGGGCTTGATATTGATCTTTTGCAGTTCCATGGCGATGAAACTGCTGAAGAATGTGGGCGCTATAACAAGCCATACATCAAGGCGGTCAGCATGCGTGAGGGTGTGGATTTACAGGCGTGTTGCAGACAATATCCCGGCGCTTCGGCCTTGCTGGTTGACAGTTATCGAGCAGGCGTTTCTGGTGGTACGGGTGAGTTATTTGACTGGGAACGGATACCGAAAAATTTACCTTTACCGGTTATACTGGCCGGAGGGCTTGATGCAGATAACGTCATCGAGGCCATCAAGGTTGTGAAACCCTATGCAGTGGATGTCAGCAGCGGTGTTGAAAAAGAGAAAGGGTTAAAGGATGAAGGTAAAATAGAGGCCTTCATCAGAGGAGTCAATTGTGTCGAAAATGAATGAACAGTCAATGCAGGCAGGGAGTCTGACCAATATGCCGGATGCCGGTGGGCATTTTGGCGTGTACGGAGGAATGTTTGTCGCCGAAACATTAATGTCACCATTGGCTGAATTGCGCGAGGCATATGAACGGTATCGCCATGATCCGGAATTTATTGCTGAACTGGATTATGATCTCAAACATTTTGTCGGCCGGCCATCGCCACTGTATTTTGCCCGGCAGTGGTCTGAAAAACTGGCCGGTGCAAAAATCTATCTGAAACGTGAAGACCTGAACCATACCGGTGCCCACAAGATCAATAATACGGTTGGCCAGGCACTACTGGCCAAACGCATGGGTAAAAAACGGGTCATTGCAGAAACCGGTGCCGGTCAGCACGGTGTCGCCACGGCCACTGTTGCCGCGCGACTGAACATGGAATGTGTCGTTTACATGGGCTCCGAAGATATTAAACGCCAGGCCATAAATGTATATCGCATGCGTCTGCTGGGGGCGGAAGTGATTCCGGTTGAATCCGGTTCCAGAACGCTGAAAGATGCACTCAATGAAGCCATGCGCGACTGGGTAACCAACGTGGATGATACTTTTTATATCATTGGTACCGTGGCAGGTCCGCATCCCTATCCACAGATGGTCAGGGATTTCCAGACCATACTGGGCCGCGAGGCACGTGAGCAGATCCAGGAGATGGAAGGCAGTATGCCCGATACCATCATCGCCTGTGTGGGCGGAGGTTCCAATGCGATCGGATTATTTTACCCGTTTCTGGACGATAAGGATGTAACTATTTATGGTGTCGAGGCGGCCGGTAACGGCCTGGACACGGGCCATCATGCCGCACCACTTTGTGCAGGCAGACCCGGTGTGCTGCATGGCAACCGCACCTATCTGATGGAGGATAACGATGGCCAGATCATCGAAACCCATTCCATTTCAGCCGGACTGGATTACCCCGGTGTCGGGCCGGAACACAGCTGGCTCAAGGACATTGGTCGAGTGCAGTATGTCGCCATCAATGATGATGAGGCCCTGCAGGCATTTCACCAGTTAACCCGCATCGAAGGCATCATGCCTGCACTCGAGTCGAGCCATGCACTGGCCTATGCGGCCAAACTGGCACCCACCATGGGTCGGGATCAGGTCATGATCGTAAACCTGTCCGGCCGGGGTGACAAGGACATCCACACGGTGGCAACCCTCGAAGGGATGACGGTATGAGCCGTATTAAAAGCCGGTTTGCAGACCTGGAAAAACGGCACAGGACTGCCCTGATACCTTATGTGACAGCGGGTGACCCCGAGCCATCGGTGACAGTACCCTTGATGCATGCAATGGTTGAGGCCGGCGCAGACTTGCTGGAGCTGGGTGTCCCCTTTTCCGACCCGATGGCGGATGGCCCGGTCATACAGGCGGCCAGTGAAAGGGCACTGGTTCATCACATCAGCCTGAAGAATGTTATCGAGATGGTGAAGGAATTTCGCCAACGGGATAATGATACACCGGTCATATTAATGGGATACCTGAATCCGGTGGAGGTCATGGGTTATGAGCATTTCGCACATACCGCAGCCCGGGCAGGCGTGGATGGTGTGCTGACTGTGGATATACCGCCTGAGGAATCCCGTGATTTTCTGGTGGCACTAAAAAACCACAAACTGGACCCCATTTATCTCATCGCCCCGACCAGTAGCGGGGAACGTATCAGGTCTATTTGTACAAGTGCAAGCGGATTTGTATATTATGTGTCTGTAAAGGGTGTTACCGGTGCCGCCAATCTGGAGGTAGCGTCTGTTGCAGACAAGGTGGCCGAGATCCGTCAATCCACAAACCTGCCCATCGGCGTTGGATTCGGGATCAATGATGCAAACAGCGCGGCCGAGGTTGGCAAGGTAGCCGATGCGGTCGTTGTCGGCAGTGCCATCATCAGACGTGTTGCAGACAATGCAGGCGATAAAGATGCTATTGTTAGTGAAGTTTCGGCACTGTTGCAATCCATGCGAATGGCGCTGGATAAATAGATTGATTCAAACGATGTGGCTGGAGAAATGATCAAGACATGAGCTGGTTTACTAAATTGATGCCGTCGCGTATCAGCAGGGACGGCAATGCAGGTGAAAAGCGTACGGTCCCGGAAGGGCTGTGGACAAAGTGTGATATATGCAGTGCCATCCTGTACCGCAGCGAGCTGGAACGCGCACTGGATGTTTGTCCGAAGTGTGACCACCATATGCGCATCGGTGCCAGGCATCGGCTGGATATTTTCCTTGATACCGAAGGGCGTGAAGAAATCGGTGCAGGCATCGAGCCTGTTGATACCCTCCGGTTTCGAGACACTAAAAAATACAAGGACCGCATCAGTCAGTCCCAGAAAAAAACCGGAGAAAAGGATGCCCTGGTGGTCATGAAGGGCAGCCTGAAAATGCATCCACTCGTTGCCGTGGCCTTCGAATTTTCTTTTATGGGTGGTTCAATGGGTTCGGTAGTGGGTGAACGCTTTGTGCGTGCGGCCAATATCTGCATCAGCGAAAAAATTCCACTGGTCTGTTTTTCTGCCAGTGGCGGCGCACGTATGCAGGAGGCATTGATGTCGCTGATGCAAATGGCCAAGACCAGTGCGGTGCTGGCACGCATGTCGGAGATGGGCATACCCTTTATATCCGTCATGACGGACCCGACCATGGGAGGAGTTTCGGCCAGCCTGGCCATGCTGGGTGATGTGAATGTCGCCGAGCCCAATGCACTGATCGGTTTTGCCGGCCCCAGGGTGATTGAACAGACAGTACGTGAAACCCTGCCGGAGGGTTTTCAGCGCAGTGAGTTTCTGCTGGAACACGGTGCGATTGACATGATCATCAGTCGCGGTGAGATGCGTGACAGGCTTGCAAAAATATTATCTATATTACAAAAACAACCTGCCTGAAAAAACTGTTTATTACCATAGATGACGCAGAGGTTTGAGTTGTCGCAGGTTTTATTCTCCTGGCCTAACTAATACACGTGTTTTGCTAAACAATATTTTGTGGTCATGGATCGTTCCCACAGAATATGAAAGAAGCAGGAGCGATCCGTGGTCGCGAAAAAACATGAGATTTAATTCCCTTAATGCCTGGCTTGACTGGCAGGAGACATTGCATCCGAGCAAGATTGATCTGGGTCTGGACAGGGTATCTGAGGTCTGGCAGAGGCTACACAAGGGTTCGTTTAAACCGGCCGTTATTTCAGTAGCAGGAACCAATGGCAAGGGTTCCTGCTGTGCCATGCTTGAATCCATTATCATCCAGGCGGGCTACAAGGTGGGTTGTTATACCTCCCCACATATCATCCGCTACACCGAACGCATACGTCTGCAAGGTCGGGAGATTGATGACGGGCAACTTTGTCTGGCATTCGAGGCAGTGGATCAGGCGCGTCATACAACATCCCTTACCTATTTTGAATTTGGAACCCTGGCCGCCCTTAGCTGTTTCGATCAGGCGGGGCTGGATGTGGTGATCCTTGAGGTGGGTCTGGGCGGCAGGCTGGATGCAGTCAATATTATCGATGCTGATGTTGCCCTGCTGACATCAATTGGTCTTGATCATCAGGAATGGCTGGGGACAGATTGTGAGCAGATTGGCAGGGAAAAGGCAGGTATATTTCGTGCGGGTAAACCCGCTGTCTGCGCACAGCAGAGTTTACCCGATAGCGTACTTAAAGCTGCACGGCAGACGGGGGTGCCCTGTTTTATTCAGGGCAGGGATTATTATTTTCAGCAGGAACAGCATAAATGGAACTGGCAAGGTGCGGGGCAAACCCGATCAAACCTGCCAATACCGGCACTACGTGGCAGGCATCAGATATACAATGCGTCTGCAGTTTTGATGGTGCTTGAATGTCTGTCTCAACGTCTGCCGGTGCGGCGGGAACATATCAAACAGGGGCTGTTATGCGTTCAATTAGCCGGACGCTTTCAGATTGTAAACTACAGGGTGCCGGTTATCCTGGATGTCGCCCATAACCCGCAGGCTGTCAGGGCATTGGTTGATAACATCAAACTGTTCACAACTCGGGGGAATGTCAGTGTTGTACTGGGTATGCTGAAAGACAAGGACGTTGAAGGGGTTGCGACGCTATTAATGCCATTCGTTAAACACTGGTATGTTGTTTCGGTAGATGCCCCCAGGGGGCTGAGTGCAAAGGAACTGGGTGAACGTTTAAAGACCGTCGGTATTCATGAATTTATTGTTGCTAAAAGCCCTGCCACGGCACTGGATCAGGCCATCATGAAGGCCGGGCCAGAAGATTGTGTACTGGCATGTGGTTCTTTTTATACGGTCGAAGGCATCATGAATTCCGCCAGCTTCAAACGGGCACTGGACGGGGCTGAACCCGGCTAACATGGTTGTCTTATGGTTTATCGTGTAGAATTAACCTAATAGTTCGGCTGAGGAATTTGAGTGGAGCATGCATTAAAACAGAGGTTGGTGGGTGCGGCCGTCATCATTGCGCTGGGTATCATCTTTATACCTATGTTACTTGATGGCGCCGGTGAAAGGCAGCTAAGAAAAATACCTCCGGCACCCAAGCCCCGATTTGTATCCAGCCCCGGTTTTGTCGTTGAAGACAAGGTGGCGGACAGGGGCGGATCGAAAACTTCAGAAATTGTTCTGAGGTTGCCCGAGGAAAGACCCGTCCGGAAAAAAGAAGTCCCGAAGCGGGTAAAGAAACCGCTAAAAATAATTACCAGGCAGGCGCCAGCCGTTACTGCGATAAAAAAGAAACCCGCCAAAGTAACAAAAGAGATTAAATCCGCCAGCATACCGGTTGTATCCAGTCGGCCTGCTATGCCGAAAACCCCGTCTGTTGCCGACAGGAAACCTGACAAGGTCGATGCGGGTCCATGGGTTGTGCAGGTGGGTAGTTTCACGGATGCGAAAAAGGCCTTCATGTTACGAGACAGACTCCGTAAAAAAAAATACAAGGCATTTGTGGAAAAGGTAAAAGGGCGGACGGGGCAGAAGATGTACCGTGTCAGGGTGGGCCCGTTGTATAAACGAAATCAAATTGATTCCCTGTCAAAAAAACTCAAGACCGAAGGCGTCAAAGGGTTCGTAACACGGTATCTCTGAGCTGGCGTTTGACAGGCAGGTATCCACTTGATTTTAATGATTAATTTTTAAGGTATGATTATCTGTCTATAAAATTAATGCATTGGCCGCCAGCCGTTATTTGGTTCATATTGCATTCCAGTAAAACGGTGCGTCTGATAGAATGCGTTTTCCTCAACTGAAAGGTGTTTGTTATTTATGAACTGGGTCGATGTAGCTATACTGGTTATCATTACTCTATCGGCCATTATCAGTCTGTTTCGGGGTTTTGTACGTGAAGCGGTCTCACTGGCCAGCTGGATTCTGGCGTTCTGGGTTTCAATCAGTTTTTCAGACAGGCTTGTTCCCATGCTGGAAGGTTTGATTTCTTCCCCGACGATCCGGCTCACGGTGGCCTTTTCAGTGCTGTTTCTGGTGACGCTCCTGGTCGGCGCCCTGATCAATTACATTATCGGGCAACTGGTACAAAAGACCGGCATGGGTGGTACGGATCGCGTACTGGGTGTACTTTTTGGTATCGGGCGTGGTCTTTTGCTGGTAGGCATTCTGGTGATGCTCGGCGGGATACCGCAATTATCCCATGAATCCTGGTGGCAGGAGTCCATGTTTATTGCACGATTCCAGGAGATGGCCATCTGGATACGTGATTTTCTGCCGCCGGACGTGGCCAGGAATTTTGTATTTTGAACGCAGGTTTGCAGGCATGGATTCCGGCAGGCCCCTGATGAACTGTCAATACAGATCAAGGTGTCGTTATGTGCGGTATCGTAGGCATTGTCTCCCAGAACCCGGTTAATCAATATATCTATGAAGCATTAACCGTTTTACAGCATCGTGGGCAGGATGCTGCCGGTATTATGACCTGTGACGATAATAATCGCCTGCATCTGAGGAAAGATAACGGCCTGGTTCGGGATGTTTTTCATACCCGTCATATGCTCCAGCTTGAAGGGACAATGGGGATCGGCCATGTCCGCTATCCTACTGCGGGCTGTTCCAGTTCTGCCGAAGCCCAGCCTTTTTATGTTAACTCACCATACGGTATTTCACTTGCACATAATGGCAATCTTACCAATGCCGCATCTCTGAAAAATGATCTTTATCGCGAAGACCTGCGTCATATCAATACCGAGTCTGATTCTGAAATACTGGTAAACGTTTTTGCACATGAATTGCATCATCAGGCCAAACACACGATTGATGAGCAAGATATATTTGAAGCCGTAAAAGGTGTACATCGTCGTTGTCGGGGCGGGTATGCCGTCGTCACCCTGATTACCGGTCATGGCGTAGTGGGCTTCAGGGATCCTCATGGTATACGCCCCGTTGTGTTTGGTAAACGTGATACCAACAATGGAGCCGAGTATATGATTGCCTCCGAGAGTGTTGCCCTGGACACACTTGGATTTGAACTCATTCGGGATATCGAGCCAGGTGAAGCAATCTATATAAACAAGGCAGGTGAGGTTTACACCCACCAGTGTGCAGAAAATCCGGTCAATACACCCTGCCTGTTTGAATATGTCTACCTGGCAAGGCCGGATTCAATTATCGATAATATTTCTGTTTACAAGGCTCGGCTGCGAATGGGTGAATCCCTGGCGGACAAGATACTGCGTGAAAGACCGGATCATGATATTGATGTTGTTATACCGATTCCTGATACCAGTCGAACTTCTGCATTACAGTTGGCCAACTCCATGGGTATCAAGTACCGGGAAGGGTTTATCAAGAACAGATATATTGGCCGGACATTCATCATGCCGGGCCAGAAAATGCGCAAGAAATCTGTACGGCAAAAACTGAATGCCATTGACCTGGAGTTCAGGGACAAGGTCGTACTCCTTGTTGATGATTCCATTGTCAGGGGAACAACGTCTCAACAGATTATTCAAATGGCCCGCGAAGCGGGTGCGAAAAAGGTTTATTTTGCATCAGCGGCGCCAATGGTCAAATATCCGAATGTCTATGGTATCGACATGCCTTCGGCCCGGGAACTGATCGCGCATGATCGTACAGTGGACGAGGTGGGTGAGCTGATTGGTGCTGACTGGCTGGTGTTCCAGGATCTGGAGGCCCTTGAAGAGGCGGTAAGCAGAGGGAACCCGAAAATCAGGCGCTTTGATTCATCGGTATTTAACCACAAATACATCACCGGTGATATTACCGAGGAATACCTGGATAAACTGGAACGGCAGCGAAATGATAGTGCTAAAAGGGATGAGGCCGATATGACGGAAATCGGCGAAACAGATGAAAGCATTGAACCCGTGCTCATTGATATGCATAATTCCCGCTGATTTCCTGTTGACAAGTCTGTAAACATTTCCTACTCTATGGTTACAGCGCCGATTTGAGCATCAGCTTGCGGGCGCTATATAAATACAGCTAAAGCGTGGCGGACCTGCTTTAGCGATTGCTGATGCGGGTTTTTTTATGTTTGCCTGTACCTGGTAGCATAATATTTAACTGACAGATCCAGATTGAAACGGAGACGACAATGCCTGAAAAACCTGAAAATAAATTTCAACTGGATACCCTGGCGGTCAGGGCGGGGCAGGTACGGACTGCGGAAGGCGAGCATTCCGAACCTGTTTTTACAACGTCCAGTTACGTGTTTGACAGTGCGGCGGCGGCGGCGGCGCGGTTTTCCGGGGAAGATCCCGGGAACATCTATTCGCGGTTTACCAACCCGACAGTGCGTACCTTCGAGCAGAGGTTGGCGGCACTGGAGGGCGGTGAACGTTGTGTGGCAACGGCCTCAGGCATGGCGGCAATCTATTCGACCTGCGCCGGTTTGCTTAAACAGGGTGACCACATTGTATCATCACGTAGTATATTCGGCAGTACCGTTATTCTGTTTAATAATTATCTTGCCAAATTCGGCATTGAAGTAACGTATGTTGACCAGTCAGACCTGCAGGCATGGGGCAATGCCATAAGGCCGGATAGCCGGCTGCTGTTTCTTGAAACCCCGTCAAATCCGTTAACAGAAATTGCAGACATCAATGCATTGGCCACAGTGGCGCACGAACACGATTGCCTGCTGGCCGTGGATAATTGTTTTTGCACGCCTGCCTTGCAGAGACCACTGGATATGGGTGCAGACATTATTATTCATTCTGCTACGAAATATCTGGATGGCCAGGGCCGGTGCATTGGCGGGGCCGTGGTCGGCAGTGAGGAAATCGTTGGCACCGATGTGTATGGTTTCCTGAGAACCTGCGGTCCAAGCATGAGTCCCTTTAATGCATGGGTATTTCTGAAAGGACTGGAGACCCTGGGGTTGAGAATGGAACGACATTCCCGGAGTGCTGCAAGCATTGCCACCTGGCTCGAGCAACAGGAGAATGTAACACGGGTCTGGTACCCGGGGCTGCGATCGCACCCTCAATACGAACTGGCACAGAAACAAATGAAGGCACCCGGTGGGCTTTTGTCCTTTGAAGTCAGGGGTGGAAAAGAGGCCGCATGGAAAATTATTGATGCAACCAGATTGTTGTCAATAACGGCCAACCTCGGTGACACCAAAACGACCATTACGCACCCGGCGACGACAACACATGGCCGGCTGACACCTGAAGAGCGTGAACAGGCCGGTATCAGTGACGGGTTGATCAGGATTGCCGTTGGCCTGGAGGCCGTTGACGACATCAAAGATGATCTTGCGCGCGGGTTATAGACTTGCAGGACAGGCAGCGCACGCAGTTACTTGAAATTTATCAGGCGGCAATAGACAGGGTTAATGGCCGCGTCTGTGTTGCGAAATACCTGCAAGGCCTGAGTCAGACCCGGCCTGTCCGGGTTATTTCTATTGGCAAGGCAGCTTCATCAATGATGCTGGGGGTGCTTGAGCAATGGGATGCATGTGTTCAAAAAGGTTTAATAATAACCAAATACAATCACCTGTTGCCCGCCTTGCAGCAGGACCGGCGTATAAAATGCCTGCAAGCATCACATCCGGTTCCGGATGAAAGTAGCCTTGAGGCAGGCAGTCGTTTGCTTCAATTTCTCGAAGAGGTACCGGTAGATGTGGATATCCTGTTTCTGATTTCCGGTGGTGCATCCAGTCTGGTGGAGGTGCTGCCAGAAGGTATCCACTTGCATGATTTGCAGGCACTGACTTCAGCATTACTGGGAAACGGTTTCAGTATCGACAGGATTAATCACATCAGAAAACGCATCTCCTGTATTAAAGGTGGAAAGCTGCTGGAATATTGCCGGCATCGGAACGTGCAGAGCCTGATGATCTCCGATGTGCCTGGTGATGATGTTTCGGTTATAGGCTCGGGTTTACTGGTTCCGGAACAATACGATCCGTCGGTAGACCAGTCTATACCTGAATGGTTTATGAAAGGCTGCGGACATCGATTGCCTGTGACAGAAATCAGCTATGACGGTGTCGTTCCTGACAATATCATCGTCGCCAGTAATGATATGGCGATTAAGGCAATATCCAGCCTTGACGGGTTGCCCGTCAATAAAACCGGAAAATTAACAGGGGATATCAATGAGATGTCGGCGGAGGTTATTGGTGTACTTATCAATGGCGGGCCGGGAGTGTATCTCTGGGGCGGCGAGTGTACTGTCAGGTTGCCCGAAACACCTGGAAAGGGAGGGCGTTGTCAGCACATGGCCCTGATTATAGCGCAGGCTATAGCTGGATCTGATAATATCACTGTTCTGGTCATGGCTACGGATGGGTCTGATGGCCCGGGTGAGGAAGGTGGTGCATTGATCGATGGTGCCACTGTTTTTCGGGGAGAGCAGCAAGGTTATGATGTAAATCGTTGCCTGAACAATGCCGACGCAGGCTCTTTTCTTTATGCCAGTGCTGACCTGGTTCAAACCGGCCCGACCGGAACCAATGTGATGGATCTGCTGATAGCGGTTAAAACGTAACTTATATCACTGTCCCGTTAACCCATGGCGAATGTAGTTGAAATGTAAGTGGCAAGTGCGTTATGGGCTAACCCGCAATCCGGACATGAAACCGGTAAGCCGGATCAAGACACGCAAAACATGCCATCCATGGCGGCTCGGCTGCCGCATCCGTGCGGCAGACGGTCTTGATCAGGCTTGCCGATTCCATGTTCTCACATTGTTATGTGCTTCATAAAGTTAACGGGACATTAGCAGTGAAATTATTTGATTATGCACAATCATTCTCTCTTTGAAATAGCAAAACAGTGTCTGGACTGTACCGACCCGGACACGAAGGTACGGCTGACTCATTTTTATTTCAGGCAGTGGCGGGATGGCCTGGTTGATTTTGTGCCAGGCGGAACTCCAGCGCCATTGCCTGTGCCGGGTAAACCTGAATTACCGCAACTGGTGCCGCCATCCAGGGTGGCCAGAAGAAGCGTCAATACAGAAAAAGGGCACAAGGCCCTGATGCATGCAATTTGTCATATTGAATTCAATGCAATCAACCTGGCCTGGGACGCCGTGTATCGTTTCCGTAATATGCCAGAGGAGTACTATGGAGACTGGCTGCAGGTTGCCGATGAAGAGGCCTATCACTTTGCGTTATTGCGTGAAAGGCTTAATCAACTGGGAGGTGATTACGGTGACTTTAACGCGCATAACGGGTTATGGGAAATGGCCTGCAAAACAGACCATGATGTCATGACAAGGATGGCACTGGTGCCGCGTGTACTTGAAGCCAGGGGTCTCGATGTCACACCCGGGATAATGAACAGATTGCGGAATGCCGGTGATTTGCGTACCGTGTCATTGCTGGAAATTATATTAAGAGATGAAGTTGGACACGTAGAAATTGGCACGCGCTGGTTTCGCTATCTGTGCAAACAACGTGAGCTGGACCCTGTCCAAACATTCGAGCAGTTACTGGATGAATATATGAAAGGTCATGTAAAAGGCCCTTTTCATGAAGAGGCGCGCATCAAGGCCGGTTTTTCAGAACCGGAATTAGTAATGTTAAGAAAAAAAGCAGGTAATCATGAATAAGCAGAGATTTATTATTACAGTTTTATCCGCTCTGGTTTTTATAGCAGGCTGTAGCACCAGTACCGATAATCAGAAGCAGGGTGATTTAATGCTGATGTATCAGGAATCCGAGAACGGTGTTGAACCCTATGCCAGCCGCGTACTGGTAACAGACAAGTTTCTGCGTCTTGATGATGGTTATGAGCAGAGTGACTTTACCCTTTATGACAGGAGTACAAGGACTATCTATACGGTGTTGCGCGAAGAGCAATCAATTATGAAACTGAAGCCGGTCAAGACCAGTGTCAAGGTTGAAAAAAAATTACTGATGGATGCGCGCAAGCTGAATGATAAAGATATTCCGTCGATTGAAGGCATGTTTCCGATTCATTTTCAGCTACTGGTTAACAACAAACTGTGTTCCGATGTGTTTGCGGTGAAGGGCTTGCATAAAAAGGCAGTCATCGCACTGGGTGAGTTCAGGAGAACATTGGCGGAGATGCACCTGAAGAATCTCTACAAGACACCTGAAGAGCTGCGGGATGATTGTTTCATTGCCCATGATATTCTGTCGCCATCACGTACCATGCAGTTTGGTTTACCTGTATATCAGTTTGACGTTAACGGCAAGAAACGGATGCTGGTTGATTACAACAGACATTACAAGTCAAAGCCTGACCTGTACGTGTTGCCAAAGAATTACAAAACTACAATAATGAAGCGATAACATATTGATATAAAAAATTCAGGGGGGTACAGAGAAATTATAATTGTCATCACTGTTGCCCCGTTAATTTTATGAAGCACATAACAATGTGAGGACATGGAATCGGCAAGCCTGATCAAGACCGTCTGCCGCACGGATGCGGCAGCCGAGCCGCCATGGATGGCATGTTTTGCGTGTCTTGATCAGGCTTGCCGGTTTCATGTCCGGATTGCGGGTTAGCCCGAAACACACTTGCCGCTTACATTTCAACTATATTCGTCATGGGTTAACGGGACAAAAGTAAATTGCATGACAATTTATCTGGTTATCTATTCCTGTCGAACATGCAGTTTTTTTCATGCGCCTTCAAGGCAATCTCTATTTAACTTTCTTCAGAAAATATTGTACTGATAATATCAAGGAGCTTCACAATATCAACCGGCTTGGTTAAATAATGACAGAAACCTGCCGCCAGTCCCTGCTCGATATCGTTTTGCATGGCGTTTGCGCTGATAGCAACAACCGGTATCGTTCGTGTTGTATCATCGGTTTGCAATAATCTCAGGGCTTCGTATCCGTCCATGCCCGGCAGGTTAATGTCCATCAGGATAAGATCCGGTTTTCGGGTTTTGGCAAGATCCAGTCCCGGTGAAGCGGCATGAGCAGATATAAGTGTATGAGGTGTGCGTTTCGTGATGACGCGTGTTACCAGACGCATATTGGCAGGATTATCTTCGATGTAAAGGATGGTCCTGACGGTGACAGGACCCTGTTCCTTTATGGCCGGTTTTCTGGTTAAAGGTTCAGGTATTATTTTTTTCTGGCAGGCATCTTCGTTCAGGTTGACCTCTATACTGAAGGTACTTCCCTGACCCACCCGGCTTGTGACGCTGATATTTCCGCCCATACATTCAATCAAACGCATGGTGACCACCAGGCCAATACCGGTTCCTTCAATGTTGGTATTTTCGGCCCCGGCCCGGTCGAAGGGTTTGAATACACGTTGCAGTTGTTCATCGTTTAGCCCCTTGCCTGTATCCGTAATGGATATGGACAGTCGCCCTGCAACGGGCGACTCACATTGCAGGGTAATGCTGCCACTTTCGTTGTTATATTTTACGGCATTGGATAACAAGTTAAGCATAACCTGCTTAAAGCGTGTGTTATCAACCTGGATGTGATAATCAGATGTGGTGGTGATGTTGTTAATAATCCGGATGTCACGTTTTTGTGCAAGGGGAGCAATAAGCGCAATACATTCCTGCAATAGCTGGTTCAAACTGATGTTCTTCAGAGAAATTACAAGGTTACCGGAATCGATCCTTGACAGATCCAGTACTTCTTCAATTAATGCGAGGAGATGTTTTCCGGCGTTGATAATTTCCGTGATATTTTCTTTTGATGACGCATCCTGCGTATTCATTTCCAGTAACTGCCCGAATCCGAGTATGGCATTTAACGGGGTACGCAGCTCATGGCTCATTGAAGACAGGAATTCAGACTTGGCCCTGTTTGCCGATTCGGCCTCCAGTTTGGCGGCCAGAATGACGGCCTCGGATTTTTTACGCCTGGATATATCGCGGAACGTGCCCTCGATACCTGCGGGTTCTCCATTCTTGTCCCGTCGCAGGCTGAGATTGGATTCCCCGAGCATGATAGTTCCATCCTTGCGCTTGATGGTCATTTCATAGCTGACCAATTGACCTTTCAGGTGCAGTTGCTCAATCAGCCTTTGGCGATCTTCCGGGTTTGCATAGATATCCTGCGCCATATCTGCCCCCAGAATATCGTCAGCACTGTCATATCCCAGTATCCGGACAGCCGCCGGGTTGGCCATGGTTATTTTTCCATTTTTGTCAGACTGCACATAGGCATCCTGCATGGTTTCAAATACCGCTCGAAAGCGTTCTTCACTCTTTTGCAACAATTGCTCGGCCCGGATTCTGTCTGTGATATCCAGTACATAAGCAACCATGCCTGCCGGCTGGTCGTTCTCATCTTTTAGCATCGACAATGAAAGGTGAACATGAAATGCATCACCATTCTTTCTAACCATAACAGAATCCGTTTCGTAATAACCTTCCTGTTGTAGTGGTTCTACAATCTCTTCCTTGAGCAGGGAATGTCTATCCTCGGCATGTAGATTGAACACGGTCAGGCCTATTACCTCATCTGCGGAATAGCCAAACATACTGGCTGCACCGGTGTTCCAGCTGGTGATGCGCGTATCCATGTCTGTGGATATCACAGCATTTTGTACCTGATTGATGATTTGCGCCTGTTTAATCACCATTCGAGTGCGTTTTTTAACCAGGCCCGCCAGTTCCTGGCGATAGCGTTCCAGCTCCAGTTCGGCTGCCCGGCTTTCCGTGATATCGCGAATAACAGTGATCAGGCAGGCATCATTGCCAATCTCGACTGGCTCCGCAGACAGAGAAGCCAGCTTGTGCTTGCCGTTCTTGTGGATCAAGTGCAGATCCATATCCCGTACACGACCATCGCGTTGTAATGTCTCCACCATTAGGGTGCGTTCCGAGAGATCACGAAAACAGCCCAGTCCGACCGTGGTCTTACCAATGGCTTCATCCATGGCCCAGCCAGTTACGGATTCAAAGGCTTCATTAACCTCCAGAATCCTGCCATCCGACAGACGGGTGATCATGATGACATGCGGATAAGTGCTAAAGGCCCGGGAGAATTTCTCTTCGGAGGCCCGCAAGGCCACTTCTGCACTCCTTCTGGTGCTGATATCCTGAATGAAGGCACGTGCGTAGACCGCCTTGCCATCAATAAAGAATGCAGTCGCATTGACCTCAACGGGTATCGGCGTACCACCCCGGTTTACCATTACCGTTTCATATTTTGTCAGTGACTCACCGGCAAAAACCTGCCTGACCGCCGCCATCGAGGATTCGAGG
>ENA-ORDP01000119-ORDP01000119.1-marine-sediment-metagenome-genome-assembly--contig:-NODE-119-length-50658-cov-11.660139_pt1 | contig 50658 bp, 47 predicted proteins | sample MGYA00248627_ERZ508539 | MGnify/ENA primary metagenome ERZ508539 (study PRJEB26208, sample SAMN05571518) | marine sediment metagenome | biome: deep sea; feature: Hydrothermal vent; material...
CCAACTGACATTTATCCACCATGCTGCGCACGTCGGATAAATGCTAATTAGTTAGATTCAATAAGGAGGTTCAATGAGTGAATAATACATCAAGAAACCTGAATCATCCCGTATGGAATATATATGACCTAATAAAAACCGCACGACTTAATGTTCTATATTATGAACATAAACTCCAAAGCGCTGAAAAAACAATGGTCACAATGCAAATTATACTTGCTGCCGCAGTACCTTCATCAGCAATTGCTGGGTTTGAAATATGGGACTTTTGGCTTGGGAAGTATGCGTGGGAAATATTTGTTTCCTCATCTTCTTTAATTGCTTTTATTCAACCGTTTCTTGGATTGCCTAAAAAAACTAAAAAATATGGTGAGCTTGTGGATGGATACAAAATTCTTTACTACGATTTAAACAATATAAAACAGAGTATTGAAGAAGATAAATCGTATAGCACTGAACACAAAAGCCTTTTTAAAGCAGCAAAGGAAAGAAGAAAAAAACTTGAAGTTAGAGAAACAGGTATATCGTTGAATAAACGCCTAAGAAAATATTACCAAGAGGTTGTAAAAAAAGAGCTTCCTGGTGAAAATTTTTATCTACCACCGGAGTAATATGATGGAATATGAAGAGCAAAATATCTTGCGGATGCATAACGGAGAGGGGAGTGATCCAGATAAAAAGCCACCACCCGCGCCTATACCGCAGCGAAAAAGAGATACCCCCCAACCTACTCACGACCCCAGACCTCTTACCGAGTCAGAACCACCACCCGCACAAATTGAGCCAGATGAAGGTTGGGAGAGAAAATAGAATCTAACAAACTCATCCAGCGGGACTTTCAGAAGGTTCACGATTTTTTGCAAAGAACGCAAAAATCGCGCCCCTTCTGAAAGCCCCTGATGAGGGCGTTAAATAGCATAGGGGCATGTGATGATAGATCATATCAGCACATACACGACAGATTATGTAAAGACTAAGAATTTCTATGAAAAGGCGTTTTCTGCCCTCGGTTATTCGTTACAAACAGAATTTGTTGCTGAATGGAATAAAGAGTTTCCAACTCGGCGTATTTGTGCATTTGGCCTAGATCGTAAGCCTATATTCTGGGTCATCGAAACGAAAGAAAAGTACACACCCCGACATGTTGCTTTCACGGCTAAAACTCGTGCTGATGTGGACGCATTCTACAATCAAGCAATTGAAAATGGCGGTGTAGATAACGGTAAGCCCGGTTTGCGCCCGATATATCATGAGAATTACTATGGGGCGTTTGCTATCGATCCCGATGGCAACAATGTGGAAGCAGTATGTCACACTCCTGAGTAGGCCATTTATTAACGAGAGATATTATGCCGTAATATAGTGACTTCGGGCACAACCCCATCGTAGCTGTTACACATGCCCAACTGTTAGAGCGCAGGAATAAATCCTATGACACGGAATGAAATCAAAAAATTTCAAGACATACCTAATGTTGGCAAAGCTTTTGAAAAATATTTCATTCTTTTAGGAATAAAGGAACCAATAGAGTTGATAGGCAAGGATCCCTATCAAATATATAGTGATCTTTGCAATGTCACATGCCGCCGGCATGATCCATGTGTCATTGATGTATTTATTTCAGCTGTAAGGTACATGGAAGGTGGTCCACCTAAAAAATGGTGGGAGTACACCAAAGAGCGTAAGGAAAAACTGGGCAAGAATTAATGCGCCCTAACACGTTCGTTTCGGTCACTGAAATGCTCCTGGCGTTGCACTCCTTACGCAAACGTTACAACCCGTTTCTCACAGAAGCTAAACTGCCGCTACCAGCGACCCTGAATGTTGATCCTGCTAAATATTAGCAGGGTATTGTGGTTCTTGTCCCCAGCCGCGTAGAATACGCCGCCACTTGGCAATCTTACCCATAACCCCTAGCCACCTGTGCCTATACTCACCCTCAACGATGTCTCCCTGGCCTATGGCCATCAACCCCTGTTAGACAAGGTCAATTTCCAGGTCGATCGGGGCGAACGGGTGTGTCTGATCGGCCGCAATGGCACCGGCAAGTCCACCCTGTTTCGTGTCCTGAGCAACACCGCCGCGCCGGATGACGGTGAGATATGGCGTAAAGACCCCCTCAAGATTTCCTATCTGGAACAAGAGGTGCCCGGCGATGAGACCCACACCATCTACGAAGTGGTGGCGGCGGGATTGGGCGAATTGGGTGAACTGCTAGCCGCATACCACAACACGGTACACCATGTGGCTGAATGCCGGACCGGAGCCATGGATACCCTTGGCGACCTGCAACATCGCATTGAAGTCATAGACGGCTGGAATGTAGGTCAAAAAGTAGACTCGGTTCTGAGTCGGCTATCTCTGCCGGCAGACAAACCCATCGCCGATTGTTCCGGTGGCATTCGCCGACGGGTCATGTTGGCCCAGGCATTGGTCAACGAACCCGATCTGCTGCTATTGGACGAGCCTACCAACCATATGGATATCGCCGCCATTACTTGGCTGGAGGAATTTCTGCTGGGCTTTAAAGGCGCATTGATTTTTATTACCCATGATCGAACTTTTTTGAAACATCTTGCCACCCGGATCATTGAACTTGACCGTGGCATCCTGACCTCCTTTCCCGGCAACTATGAATATTATCTGAACAAGAAAGAAGAGTTGTTGCAAATCGAGACCCGGGCCAATGCCAAATTCGACAAAAAACTGGCCGAGTACGAAGTCTGGGTACGCAAAGGGATCAAGGCGCGGCGTACCCGCAACGAAGGCCGGGTGCGGGAACTCCAGGCCATGCGCAAGCTACACAGCCAGCGCATCAGCGCACAGGGCAGCGCCAGTTTTAAAATGGACAGTGGCGACCAATCGGGCAAACGGGTGGCCGACCTGCGCGACATTAGTTTTTACTACGCTGACCACTGCGTGATTCGCAATCTTTCCACCCGCGTCATGCGTGGTGATCGCATCGGTATCGTCGGTCCCAACGGTTCGGGAAAATCCACCCTGCTCAAACTTATTCTCGGCGAACTGCAACCAGATTCGGGCCAGGTGATTATGGGCACACACCTGCAAACAGCCTACTTCGACCAACAACGCGACCAACTGAATCCAGACAAAACCGTGCGCGATAACATCAGTGATGGCAATGACTATATCCCGGTCAAGGGCCGGTCGCGACACGTGGTGAGTTATCTCAAGGACTTTCTGTTTCCACCGGACAGAATCGACTCCCCGGTCAAGTCACTTTCCGGTGGTGAGCGTAACCGTCTGCTACTGGCCCAAATCTTTGCCCAACCGGCCAATATGCTGGTGTTGGATGAACCCACCAATGACCTTGACGTAGACACCCTGGAACTATTGGAAGATCTCCTTGGGGACTACGATGGCACCTTGTTGCTGGTTAGTCACGACCGGACCTTTCTCGATAATGTGGTCACCAGTACCCTGGTGTTTGAGGGTGATGGCCAGGTGGGTGAATACGTCGGCGGTTATGAAGACTGGATTCGACAACGACGCAAACCCGGACAGTACTCTGGTAATCGCGCTGAAAAAAATCCAGGAATGTCTCCGCAGAGTAAAAATCAAAATCTACCGGTCGGCAAAAAGAAAACACTAGGTTATAAGGAGAAACATGAACTAGGGGCCCTGCCCGGTAAAATTGAAACCCTGGAGCAAGAACAGAAACAACTGACCCAGGCCGTAGGTCAAGCGGGATTTTATCAGCAAGACAGCGATTCCATAAACCATACCCTGGCACGCCTCAAGCAGTTGGATACAGACCTGGAGAAGACCTATGCGCGTTGGGAAGAATTGGATGACAAAACAGCCTGACACATGATAGCCTCACGACTAAAGGGGACAGCATAATCAGACTCACTGACTGCAACCAGCCAGCAATTCTCATTATGACATTTCCTTCACCAAGAACCGTCATTCCCGCGAAGGCGGGAATCCAGAAAACAGCAGGTTGCATGCGTTTAGTTCTCTGGATCCCCGGGTCAAGCCCGAGGATGACGCCATAATTAGAATTGCTGGCAACCAGCACGCCTATGGAAAAATAAATGTATATGGGTTACCGTGCCCATAGGCATATTCAAAGTTCGAACTATAGTTTTGGTGAATATAGAATGTGAACAGAAAACCTGCACGTTTCATCAGCCGCCTTACCCAAGACACCTTGGCGCTGGTATTGGCAGGAGGCCGCGGCAGCCGTTTAGGATTGCTCACCGATTGGCGCACCAAACCGGCAGTTCCCTTTGCCGGCAAATTCCGCATCATTGATTTTGCCCTATCCAACTGTATGAATTCCGGCATACGCCGGATCTGTATACTGACTCAATACAAATCCCACTCCCTGATCCAACACATCCTGCAGGGTTGGAACCACTTGAATGCAGGACAAGGTGGGTTCATCGATGTAGTACCGGCGCAGCAATGGGTGGATGAAGATTCCTGGTATTTGGGCACGGCCGATGCTGTCTACCAAACAAGCGATATCATCGAGAGTTATGAACCCAAGTATGTATTGATCCTGGCCGGGGATCACGTCTACCACATGGATTACGGTGAGATGCTGGCCGACCATGTGAAGACCGGCGCCAACTTTACCATCGCCTGTAATACCGTACGGCGTGAAGATGCCAGCCCATTCGGAGTCATGCAGGTCGATGAATCGTTACGGGTCATTGATTTTGAAGAGAAACCCGCAGAACCAAAACCCTTACCCTCCGCTGCGGACACGTCCTTGATCAGCATGGGCATCTATGTCTTTTCCCTCGACTACCTCCAGGCACAACTAAACCGGGATGCTGCCGATGAGCGTTCCAGCCACGATTTTGGCAAAGACATCATCCCCTACACCTTACAACAAAATCACCATGTACAGGCCTATCGCTTTCACAGCCCCAACCGGGAGGACACACATTACTGGCGTGATGTGGGCACCATTGATGCCTATTACCAGGCCAACATGGAGATTATCTCACCGGAGCCTCCATTAGATATTTACGATCCCAACTGGCCGGTCTATACCCATCAGCCCCAACTACCCCCCGCCCATTTTATCGGCAACAGCCGCGCCTGCACATTACGCAATTCCATGGCAAGCGGAGGTTGTGTTATCGAAAAATCATCGCTGTATGACTCGATGCTCTTTTCCCTGGTCAAAGTGCATGACGGCTGCGCATTGCAGGGGGTACTGGCCCTGCCAGGCTGTGAGATCGGCGCCGGATCACGGTTAACAAATGTCCTGCTCGACAATCAATGCCAGGTGCCGGAGGGTACTATCATAGGCGAGAACCACACTGAGGATGCCAAACATTTCCATATCACGGAAGACGGCATCGTCGTGGTCAATCGCGAGATGCTCGGCCAGGGGGTACACTATATGCCGGGGGTCATGCCCGAGCTAACGAGGACATAGTGCTATACCCTGCCCGCGAGGTAGTCACGTATCCGCCCTCCAGCATTCAATTCGGGCATGTCTTCGTCCCTGGCATGAACGGCACCGGCGCCCGTGGCGATAATGGACAAGTATCCCTCCGCTGTTTTCGTCCAGGTATAGGTCTCGATGACCCGTCGACGCCCTTTCTCGGCCAGCAAAGGGGCGTTCGCCAGGGCCTCGACTAATCCACGGGCAATATCCGAAGGCTCGTAGGGATCAACCAGTACACCCGAACCGTCCTCAAAGATCTCCGAGGGGCCACCGTTCTGGGTCGCCACACACACCAGGCCACATGCGGCGGCCTCAATAGGCGCCAACCCAAAAGGTTCGTAGAATGCCGTCAAAGCGAAGACCGACCTCAGTTGCGCAAAATAACGGTAGGTGGCAGCCAATTCCCGTTGTGACTGAAGGTTGAGAAATACCACCTTGTCCTTAATGCCGGCATCGACAATGGTGTCAAGGATTGGTCTCAACACCACCTGCTCACTCAAAGACAACTTATCTATTTCGGCATAGGGATCGTCGACACCGCGAATACAGATCGCCAGACTACTTTGCTCTCGAAGTATTCTGGATTCCACGTAGGCCTTTACCACGCCAATAATATTTTTCTTTTCGTCCAACCGACTGGAGACAATCACCCAGGGGCCTGACCGTTCTTCTAATTTCGCATCCAATCTTTTTCGGGTATCTGCATCCTGTTCGCTTTCCTGATGGTTAAAGATTTTGAGATTGACCCCGGGCGGTACAACCGAAAATTGGCCTGTTGACTGTACATCAACGGCATCCTTATAGAGAGGATGACTGTATTGTTCATCTCGCTCCTGGCTGGTCGATGTGACAATCCGGAAGGCCCGGCTCATGGCCAACCGCTCGGCTTCAATACGTCTTGAAAAGCAGTATCGTTGCTCCATGTCGTCTGCGTTATCAATCGACATGCCCAGCTTATCGAGTTTCTGTGCGCCCAGAGAGTGGCCGGTAAACGTATAACCGATACCGGTCAGGCTCTTGAGCAAGGCCGCGCAGTAGCCCCCGTCGGCATAATGCCCTGTAGCAAACTCGGGGAGCCGGTTTCCATAAAATTCGACCAGGTTACCAACAAATTCATCCAGGTATGGCCAGAGATGCTCTTTGGCTAGAAACTGTGGTCCACCGCATGGAAGACGAAGTATACGGAGATGTTTTTCGTAACCAGGATAATAATCAATCTGCGCAGCAAACTCCGGCCACCCGGGGTCCTCGATCTGGCGGGTGACGATATCAACCTGGTGCCCATACTCGACCATCGCCATAGCCAGTTCCTTCACATAAACAAGTTGCCCGCCAAAATCGGGATGTTCAGTCAGGTGCGAATCAGCGGCGTCGAAATTCCCCTGAGGATTAATAAAAATTATATGCATAGATGATCCTGCCTGACACGGTGTGCCCTCTAAAATATCAAGCGACTTCAGAAACTGAGTAATCCTTGTTAAGGACGATATCTGCCCTGCTTTTATGGGAGGAAATAATGCCGTGCTCAATGGTCAGCACCTTATCAATAAAGGGATCGAGTTCTGACTTGTGGCGGCTCCGTTTCTCACGGTGTGCGCGAGTATCCAGATAGCTACGATCAATAAAAATCCGAGCATTAACAGTATTAAGTAAAGACGTATAGGTGCCCTCTGCAATAGCGACCTGGGCATGATGGGTACCAAGCACCTCACTGGTCACCCGGTCTTCATCATAGATCACCAGGGGCTTGTCAATCTCCACCTTGCCATCCAAAAACATCTGTAAGCTCTCATCCAAGAGGTCCAGTTTCACTTCCTGAGGGCCAACCCAACTGATATCTTCCCTCCGGGTCTTGTCATTGGTCTTGGGGGGGTAGACAAAATAATCATCCTGCTGGAATATGACGCTGCTGATACCACTGTGTTGCAGGACATCGGCAATGGCCGTGGCCATCTCTGACTTTCCACTGCCCGATTCACCGGCCACGGAGATGACATATCGTCCACCACTTCCCTTGATGCGGGATAGGATGATCGGAGCAATCGCCTCCGCAGCCCGTCTGTGATGGGCCTCGACAATGATGGTGTCACCTTGCATATTTTTGTACCTATGGCAGTGTGTTATGGGATACCATCGCGCCTGGTTATACCACGGCACCGATGGTTATCTATTCGATACAGATATAACGAGATTTAATGAACGAAAAAATCGCCCATAACGTAATGCCAATGATGCCACAGAACTACGACGATGTCTGGCAAGACCTCAATGATCATTTGAATGCTATAAGACAGGATGCAGGGAACCTGGATGCCGTTTTCCGGGCGCTGGATCTGCATCAACACAAAACCGGTTTTATCAAAGACCGCTTTGAGGAGATCGCACGATTCAAATTCTATCATCCACAGGACCCATCCCGTTTCCTGCGCGTGCAATTTAATCCAAAACGCGCCCTGCGCTTAAAAGGTATCGGGATAAAAATCCCACCACCCAATATTTCCATCACAAATAATGGCTGCTATCTCTGCCGCGATAACATTGCCTGGCAACAGCAAGGCGCCGAACTCGGTTACGATATGGAGATAAATGGATCTCGCTATGTGGCATGGATGAATCCCTTTCCCTTGCTGCCGACACATGTGGTCGTCTCGTCAACCGAACACAGGACACAGGAATGGATACACCACCGGGATGGTGGGCTTGAGGTGTCTGAGATCTTGAACACCCTTGTCACACTGTCGGCCCAGGCACCCGGATATATCGGTTTTTATAATGGTGTCGGCGCCGGCGCTTCCATCCCCGAACATATGCATATTCATTTTTGTCAACGGCCGGATGATGACCCGCTGTTTCCGCTCGAACTTGTACAGGTCAATTTCTCCCGGGACACCAGTGGGGCCGGACTTGTAGAAAATTATCCACTGGCCGTTGCCGTATGGCGTGGCACAACATCAGACGTCCTTAAAACCGCAACCGAGTGGCTTTCAGAATGGGCGCAGCGAAATCAACCACGATTAGCCAACATGACCGCCAACTTTATTGCCACAACGGACCCGGATACGGATCAATCCTCTTTGTACTTTGCGCCGAGAGAACGCAACAGGATATGGCGTGGAGGAATATCTGACCTGATCGGCGGGCTGGAGGTAATGGGTGAATTTGTATACACCATCAAGGAAGAAAAGGTGCACCTTGAGGGGGGCATCGTCGATTACTTTACACTGGAAAAGATACTGACCGATATACACACCCCCTTGTACGGGTAAATTCGCTCAAAGGGACTGGTTTTTAACACACTAAAGCATTAACGATAATGTGAGAATAATGCCGTGACCCAGGGCCGCCAGAATAGTGAGAATGATGGCTGGCGCGAGTTGCTGGGGAGAGTCGGCATGGCGCAACAGCATGATCGCAGCCGCAATACTCAGTATTCCGGGAGTCAGGGACCACCAGGCCACAAAAGGCAGTCGTGACATCAGCAGCATAACCAGAACCGCCCCATAGGCAACCAACGCCAACAAGACATAGACCCAACGCGCCGCCTGGGGTCCAAGGCGCACCACCCAATGATTTTTTCCGGCACCGGCATCGGCAACACGATCCGGAAACTGGGCAATGAAAAGGATATTGGTGACGAGCAGGGCGTAGGGCACAGCCAACATCAGCGTCTGCCCACCGAATACCCCGCGCTGCACGTAATCGGCGCCCACAGGGATGAGCACACCGAACCCCAGGGCCACGCTGATCTCACCCAGGCCCCGGCTATTCAGACTCAGGGGCGGCGCACTATAGGCCCAACCCAACAACAAGCCCACGGCACCTATCACCCATAGACCCGGTCGATCTTGAAGTGCCAACCCCATGCCGATCAATGCCGCGACCGCGATCAAACCCAAGCCGAAGTGCAGACAGTGCTGCAGACTAAAAACACCGTTCTGGATAAAGCGGCTCCCCCCGGTAAAGGGATAGAGACGCTGGGTATTATTCTCATCCGTACCGTTGACGGCGTCATAGTAATCATTGAGCACATTGACCCCGGCATGAACCAGCACCACCGCAACCAAGGTCAACACGGCCAACATAATATTGACGCTGTTACCACTCACGTGGGTACCCGACCAACCAATACCGCAAGCAACAGCACTGACCAATAAAAAGGGTGGGCGCGTCGCCAACAGGTGACGCAAGACAGGATTACGAAGACTTTGTGGGGTGGGTTCCGCGACCATGCTGCATGCACCTTGAAGTTAGCTTCAAACCATATTCGCAAGTAACGCCATTACATGGCAAGGTGTATTTGTGATCGAACTATTCGGATTAGCGTAGCGGACTAAGCGTCTGACCACAATGACGGCAATGGTACGAGACCCGATTGGCCACAATCTGGTTATGACGCCGGGTGCTCAGGGGGTGGGTCCGGCAAGCACACTGATAATCGTGACGCCGCTGGGTGCGTACCGGTATACCCGTCAGATCGAACGAACAGGTTACCCGGGCATCGGCACCGAGATCTGCCATCAAGGCCTTCCACTCCGGCCCATGGGGCCGCACCCGGCCCAACCCATAGACCTGGTGAATAATATAGTGGGCCACCTCGTGGGGCACGGTGGCCACCAGATTCTCGGGGAAGTATTTGGCGAACAGGTAGGGATTATAACGAATACACCGTCGGCGACCGACTACCCTATACATGCCGGCGGTACGACCGCGAAGATCAAACTGGATCGGGACGGGTTTAAACTGACGTTGCAAAAGTTCACTGGCGCGATGAATATACTGGACAGTGGAATCAACGACCTGTTGCTGTTGATCCTTGTCGATGGGAGTTATATCACTCATTAGTCGGGGTCGATATTCTCACGTCATGCCGGACTCGATACGGCATCCAGAATATTTAAGGAGCCTCTGGTTAATACGCTCAACCGCCAAGACGCCAACGACTCCATGGGCGATGAAGCAGTTGCCGAGGTCGCCAAGCTAATAGATTGTTGTTTTTTATAAAGGACAATTCTTGGCATCTTGGCGGCTCAAGTTCAATTGATCAGAATTTCCTTAACATTTCCTGGATTCCGGATAAGCGCAACGCGCTTTCCGGAATGACGAAGGTGCTTGGATACCGGGTAACACGCAGGAAGCACAAAGGACGAAGGTGTTTGGATGCCGGGTAACGCGCAGGAAGCACAAAGGAAGTTCTGATTCATTCGGGTTTTGTGAGTCCCGCGAAGCCTGTTCCGGGCAACGATCTGGAAGCCGGAATCCAGTAACCGATTACATCACTTCCGCACGCACCGCCCTTTTACGTTCGTGCACTAATAGTAATTTTTTACGCAGACGAATATGGTTGGGCGTCACCTCCACCAGTTCATCGTCATCAATAAACTCCAGGGCCTGCTCCAGGCTAAACCGGGTCGGCGGGGTCAAAACAATATTTTCGTCGGTCCCGGAGGCACGCACGTTGGTCAATTGCTTGCCCTTCAGGGGGTTCACCACCAAATCATTGCCACGGGAATGAATCCCGATCACCATGCCTTCGTAGACCTCTGCACCAGGGCTGATAAATAATTTCCCACGCTCTTGCAGATTAAACAAAGAGAAGCCCAGGGCCTTACCCATGCCATTGGCAATCAACACCCCGTTCATGCGCCGGCCAAAGCTACCCTTCTTGATGGGTGCGTACTCATCGAACACGCTGTACAACAGACCCGTACCCTGGGTAGCGGTCAAGAACTCGGTTCTAAAACCGATTAGCCCCCGGGCAGGCAGGATATATTCGAGCCGCACCCGGCCCTTGCCGTCGGGCGTAATATTTTTCAGGTCACCGCCACGCTCACCGAGGCGTTCAATCACCGCACCCTGGTGTTTGTCTTCGATGTCGATAGTGACCTGCTCAAAGGGTTCCATCATCACCCCATCGATTTCCTTGACGATGACCTCGGGACGAGACACCCCCAACTCATAACCTTCGCGACGCATATTTTCGATCAGAATAGACAGATGCAGTTCACCGCGACCGGACACCTTAAGTTTGTCCGGGTCTTCGGTGTCTTCCACCCGCAACGCCACGTTATGCACCAATTCGCGCATCAGGCGGTCGCGAATCTGCCTGGAGGTTACATACTTACCGTCTTTACCGGCAAACGGCGAGGTGTTGACTTGAAAGGTCATGGACACGGTGGGCTCATCCACCGACAATGGTGGCAAGGCCTCCACGTTGTCCGGGTGACACAGGGTATCCGAGATGTTGAGTTTATCGAGACCGGTGAAGGCGATGATGTCGCCGGCCTGTGCAGTGTCGACCTCGACCCGCTCCAGACCCAGAAAACCCAACACTTGTAATACGCGGCCATTGCGGGTGGTGCCTTCACTGTCAATAATCGTCACTGCGGTATTGGTTTTGATCTGGCCTCTCTGAATACGGCCAATACCGATCACCCCCACATAGCTGTTGTAGTCCAGGGCGCTCACCTGTAACTGCAAAGGGCCTTCCACATTCACATCCGGTGGGCTTACCTGTTCGATGATGGTCTCAAACAAGGGGGTCATATCGCCGTCACGGTCGTCCGCATCCAGGCTGGCATAACCGTTTAAGGCCGAGGCATAGACCACCGGAAAGTCCAACTGCTCGTCCGTGGCCCCGAGCCGATCAAACAAATCAAAAGTTTGGTCCAGCACCCAATGCGCTCTGGCGCTGGGTCGATCAATTTTGTTGATGACAACAATGGGTTTCAGGCCCAAGGCGAAGGCCTTCTGAGTCACGAAACGGGTCTGGGGCATGGGGCCGTCTACGGCATCTACCAGCAACAACACCGAGTCCACCATGGATAACACCCGTTCCACTTCACCACCAAAATCGGCGTGTCCTGGTGTGTCGACAATATTGATGTGGTGTCCTTTCCAATTTAAGGCCGTATTCTTGGCCAGGATAGTAATGCCCCGCTCACGTTCCAGATCATTGGAGTCCATCACCCGTTCCGGTGCTGCGGCCCGCTCACCCAAGGTGCCGGACTGCTGCAGAAGCTGATCCACCAAGGTGGTCTTGCCATGATCCACATGGGCGATGATGGCGATATTGCGAATTTTGTCGATGCTGTACATCAATCGTACCTTCTAAAGTGGTGCGCTAATAAAACCGTTTCGCTAAATTAATATTTCACCCACATTTAATAGTGGGGCGGCAGCTCATCCGCTACCGACGTTGCCGCTCTGGCAACCAGTTGCCCCATCTCCTCCTTGAGGACACCCAGGGCCCGGGCCAGTCGATCAATCTCATCTTGCTGACGTGTCACTACGTCGTTTAGTGTCTGGAGGGTACCATCCTGGAATGCGATGCGGGTCTCCAGCTCAGTCAGTCGGTCATCCATCTCTCACTCCCCAATCGGAAGATTGAATAGTTTACGCTTTGGAATGGGTCGCTTGCAGTCCTGCTCACCAGCAGCGATCCTGCAATAAAACTGGGGGGATGGGCCAGGCAGGTGGGCGCCAGGGAAATCGCTGTGGGCCAAATCACACCTCGGTGCATACCCTGAAAGTGGGCGGGATTATACAGAAAGTTGGGCAAAACAAAATGGCTCCAACCCATTGGAGCCCCAGTCAGGTCTGCTCGACTGATGCTGGACGCATGTTAAATTCAGGGCTTTTTGGGTGACAATATCTTGCGGGACATGAACCCAGGCATCCAGGTTTATCATTCCAGGCTTGCCGGTTTTGTCATTCCGGGCTTGACCCGGAATCCAGGTTTTTTAATATATTTCTGGATGCCGGATCGAGTCCGGAATGACAATAGTAAGTTAGGTGGGGCATTTTGGGGGGAAATCCACTACCATAGCGCCCCTTTTCCTGGCCAACCTGGTCCAACCCTCCAAGCGACCCCATGCAAAACCCTATCCCTGGACAACGCTGCGTCAGTGACGCCGAACCCCAACTCGGCCTGGGCACGGTGGCCGCCTCTGATCTACGCACCGTAACAGTCCATTTTGCCTCCAGCGATGAAACCCGCACCTACGCTAAAAGTACCGCGCCGCTGACCCGGGTGGTCTTCAAACCAGGGGACCAGATTCGCAGTTGTGACGGTTGGTCTTTGACAGTCACCCAACTGAAGGAACAGGACGGCCTGTTAACCTACCTGGGAGAACGGGAAGATGACCACAGCCCCGCCAGCCTGGAGGAAACCGATCTGGATCATTTTATCCAGCTCATCCGGCCCGCAGAGAGATTATTCAGCGGCCAGGTGGATGCGAACAAGTGGTTTGAGTTGCGTTACCACACCCTGCTTCAACTCCACCGGCTTGGCCGTTCCGAGCTAACAGGACTGACTGGTGGCCGCACCCGTTTTATCCCTCACCAACTTTACATCGCCCATGAGGTCGCCAACCGGTTTGCACCCCGGGTGTTACTCGCCGATGAAGTCGGTCTGGGCAAGACCATTGAGGCCGGTCTCATCCTGCAGCAACAACTGCTGACCGAACAGGCACGGCGCGTCCTCATCGTGGTGCCGGAATCTCTACTCCACCAATGGTTGGTGGAAATGTTGCGCCGCTTTAATCTGCGCTTTAGCATCTTTGACGAAGAACGCTGCGCCGCCCTAACTGACAACTCAAATAAGACTGGTGATCCATACGAAGATGGCGATTCCTCCGAACCCGGTGCCGAGGCCCCAAACCCCTTTAACAGCGAACAATTGATCCTCTGCACCCTTGAATTTCTATGCCGGCATGAAACCCGTTTTCAACAGGCACTGACCTGTGACTGGGACTTGCTGGTTGTCGACGAGGCCCATCATCTGCAATGGACCCCCCAAAGCAGCAGCCACCAATACCAATGCATTGAGCAGTTGGCGGCCAAGACCAAAGGGGTCTTGCTGCTCACCGCCACGCCAGAACAATTGGGCAAGGCAGGTCACTTTGCCCGCCTGCGTCTACTCGATCCCCATCGCTTCCCCGACTTTGATAGCTTTGTGAAGGAAGAAGAATCCTATGAGCCCATCGCCAACGCAGTCAGCGCACTACTAGACAACCAGACTCTGGACCAAGACAAGCTGGGCGTTCTATTAGGCAACATCCAGGATCAAATAAGCGCAGAGGAACGCCAAGCAATATTAAATGCACTACAGGACACCACCGGCAAACATTCAGAACAGACCAGACACGATCTCATCGACAAATTATTAGACCATCATGGCACCGGCCGGGTGCTATTTCGTAACACCCGCTCGGCAATTAAAGGTTTTCCCGAACGCACACTCAAGGCCTATCCACTGCCCTTGCCCAAAGCCTATGCTCAGGTATTGGCACAGTTGCAAGAAGCCGGAGTGATCGAAACTCAACTGCTGCTGTGTCCCGAGTTGTTGTACTCATCCGGCGATGGCCACGAGCAGTCACAGTCCCCGTCACACTGGACCACGATCGATCCTCGCGTGCCCTGGCTCAGCGATACACTCGACGACCTTCAACCGAATAAGGTTTTGGTCATTACCGCCAGCGCTGCCAGTGCCATGGATATTGCCGACGCACTCAAGGCCCGAACCGGACTCCACGCCGCAGTCTTCCATGAAGGCATGTCCATCATCGAGCGTGACCGGGCGGCGGCCTATTTTGCCGACCCCCTGGAAGGTCCTCGGGGCGGCGGTCAAGTATTGATCTGCTCCGAGATCGGCAGCGAAGGGCGCAACTTTCAGTTCGCCCATCACCTGGTGTTGTTCGATCTCCCGCTCAATCCGGATCTACTCGAACAGCGCATCGGCCGCCTGGACCGGATCGGTCAGACCCAGACCATTCAAATTCATGTGCCCTATCTTCTGGGCTGCGCCCAGGAATCCATGTATCAGTGGTACCACCTGGGCCTCAATGCCTTTGAACAAACCTGCCCCACAGGCTACAGCGTCTTCACCCAGACAAAAGACCTGCTCATTGCCGCGCTACATAAACTCGATGATGACAGCGGTGATTTTGCCGCACTGATCGACAAGACCAAACAAATCAACGCCGATCTCAACGCAGCCCTACACCGTGGCCGCGATCGCTTGCTGGAATACAATTCCTGTCGGCCCGAAATCGCCAAGCAATTAATGGAACAGGCCAGAGAAGAAGATCGGGCCTCGGACTTGATGGGCTATCTGGAAAAGATCTTCGACTGCTACGGTATCGACACCGAGTACCACGGCAAGGCCAGCACCGTGATCCATCCCAGCGATCACATGGCTGTACACAGCTTTCCGGGTTTAGGCCCTGAAGGCATGACCCTCACTTGTGACCGCGAAACAGCGCTGTCTAATGAGGACATGCAATTCACTACCTGGGCCCACCCCCTGGTGACCGGGGCCATGGACATGGTGCTGGCCAGTGAACTCGGCAACACCGCACTGGTGGCGATCAAGTGTGAGGGCTTTGCCCCCGGTTCGCTTTTATTGGAGTGCATCTATCTATTGGAGACAGCCTCGACGCAGACCCTCCACACCCATCGCTATTTACCCCCGACACCCATTCGAGTCGTGGTCGACAGCGAGGGTGATGACCACGGTGAGACATTGAGTCCCCAGTGGATTGAAAATAATCACGAGCGAGTAGACCATGAAGTCGCCATTCGAGTCATCCACAACACCACATCGGAGCTACGCGGTCTCGTCTCCACGGGCGAATTGCTGGCACAACAACAGGTACCGACTATTCTTAGCACCGCACAAAAAAGGGCCGAGCAACTCCTGGTGGGCGAGATCGAACGACTCAGCGCACTCGGCAAGATTAACCCCAACGTGCGCAACGAGGAAATTGAATACTTTAAATCCCAACGTGCGGCGCTCAACCAAGCCATTGAATCAGCACAACTGCGCCTGGAGGGGCTACGTGTCATTGCCATCACCTGATCTTCTATGACCCGTCATGCCGGACTTGATCCGGCATCCAGAATTTTATACGACTCTCTGGTTTCCGGGTCTCCGCTTTGCTCCGCCCGGAATGACGGTGTTTTTTCCCAAGCTAACAGCATCAGACCCAGACCAGACCCCTGATCGGACGCCCAGCCGTCATACCAAGTGGCACTGCTCACGGCCCTTCATGGCCTTCGCGGTATTAGTGCTTGAACCACATGGACGTGGGAAATGCAGATAATGCAGGAGCAATTATCTGCCTTGCATGTCATCCGGTACCCAGAATGATAATGGGTACCCTGGATTCCGGCTAACGCGCACCTTTCTTTAATTACGGTGACGTTCCATATATTCCCGGAGCGCCTTATTCATTTTTGTTTGATAACCTTTGCCCTTTGTTTTAAACCAGGCAATCACATCTGCATCAATGCGAATTTGTATAGGTTGTTTGGTGGGTCGATAAAAACGGGCTCGTTCAGCATGGCTCCAGTCGGAAATTTCTGGCATGTCGCTCGTGTTGATGCCGGTGTCTGGCATCTTTCGCAACGCCTCGATTTCGGCAGCTTGTCTAGCTTTTTGTGTCTTCATAGATCGAACGCTCCAGGCGTGTCGCTTTGCGGGCTGAAATAATTTGGATGACTTCTTCGGCACCCACTACTTGTACGGTATGGACAACAAGAATCACCACGTGACTACGTATAGACCCCAGGGAATGCCAGCGTTCTTCACCCGCTTCTATGCGGTCAAACCTGCTCAAAATCAGGGGGTCATCGAAGACCTCGCAAGCAAGCTCAAAACCGATACCGTGCTTCCGCCGGTTTTCGCGATTCTTCCTTGAATCCCATTCAAACAGCATTGTCCATTCCCTGGATGTATATACATTAAAGTATATACAATATTACAAATTGTCAAGCGAAAACGCCCCTATCTTGCTGTTGGTGCAGGGTGGAGTATGGGGCCGGACCCGAAACCTACCAAGCGCCTGAATCCCTAGTGTCCGTGCTTTTCATGTTGGTTTTGCGTGTTTGGGCGGGGTAGGATGGGGAGCGCTTTGATTAGGAAACGAACGACAATATCAGGATACCCATAAACCACATGGCAAAAAAAGCAAAACAAAAACCAGACGAGCCCATAAAAAAGCAGCTTTGGAAAGCAGCGGATAAGCTCAGAAAAAATATCGATGCCGCAGAATACAAACACATCGTACTGGGCCTGATATTCCTGAAATATATTTCCGATGCCTTTGAGGAATTATATGAAAAACTGAAAAGTGGAGAGGGCGAGTACGCCGGAGCCGACCCGGAAGACAAGGACGAATACAAGGCAGAAAACGTGTTTTTTGTGCCACCCTCCGCACGTTGGGGCTTTCTAAAGACACACGCCAAACAACCCACCATCGGCAAGACAGTGGATGAGGCCATGGATGCCATTGAAAGAGAAAATGCCTCCTTACAAGACGTGCTACCCAAGGTATTTGCCAGGGGCAATCTTGACCCCACCAGCCTGGGCAGCCTAATCGACCTGATCAGCAACATCGCCCTTGGCGACGCCAAGGCCCGCAGCGCCGATCTGTTGGGCCATGTGTTTGAATATTTCCTCGGTGAATTCGCCCTGGCCGAAGGCAAGAAAGGCGGCCAGTTCTACACCCCGCGCAGTGTGGTCGAATTGCTGGTGGACATGCTGGAGCCCTACAAAGGCCGGGTGCTCGACCCCTGCTGCGGTTCCGGCGGCATGTTCGTGCAATCGGAAAAATTTGTCGAAGATCACCAGGGCAAGGTAAACGACATTTCCATCTTCGGTCAGGAAAGCAACCAGACCACCTGGCGCTTGGCCAAGATGAACCTCGCCATCCGCCATATCGACAGTTCCCAGGTCAAATGGAACAACGAAGGCTCTTTTTTGAACGACGCCCACAAAGACCTCAAGGCCGATTACGTCATCGCCAACCCGCCATTTAACGATCGCGACTGGAGCGGCGACCTGCTGCGAACCGATGGCCGCTGGAAACACGGCACCCCGCCCACCGGCAACGCCAACTACGCCTGGATACAACACTTCCTCTATCACCTCAACCCCAACGGCCAGGCCGGTTTTGTACTCGCCAAGGGCGCGCTGACCTCCAAAACCTCCGGCGAAGGCGACATCCGCAAGGCCCTGGTCGAAGCCCGGCTGGTGGATTGTATTGTCAACCTGCCCGCCAAGTTGTTTTTAAACACTCAAATTCCCGCCAGCCTGTGGTTCTTAAGCCGCAACAAAGCCAACGGCAAGTTCCGCAACCGCACGGACGAAATCCTGTTTATCGATGCCCGCAACCTGGGCCATTTGATCAACCGCCGCACCAAAGAATTTTCAGAGGAAGACATCGCCACCATCACCAACACCTACCACAACTGGCGAAATGCGCCCGACGTCATTGCCGATTCCCCCGCCGTCATTCCCGCGCAGGCGGGAATCCAGAAAAAAACAAAACGGGGTCAGGCCAAGGGAGCCAATCGAAAGATTGGCGAGTCTGCTCTGACCCCCCACGAAAACATTGATCGGGGTCAGACCGACGAAGGAGCTCTGACCCCATACGAAGATATAAAGGGATTTTGTGCCTCCGCCTCCATCGAACGAATCAAAGAACTCGACTACGTGCTCACCCCAGGCCGCTACGTTGGCCTCGCCGAAGAAGAGGACGATTTTGATTTTAAAGAGCGTTTCACCCAGCTCAAGGGGGAGTTTGAGGAACAGTTAAAAGAGGAAACGAGATTGAATGCCTTGATTGCGGAGAATTTGACAAAGGTGAAAGTTGATGGGTAAGTGGACGGAGTGTCAGTTAAGCGATATTGCCGATATTCAAACGGGTCCATTTGGAAGTCAACTACATGCCGCAGACTATGTTGAGTCTGGCGTCCCATCCATTATGCCTACGAATATTGGCAATCGGCTTGAGATACGAACAGATAGCATTGCTCGCATAAAAGAAGCTGACGCGCAACGACTTGTAAAATATTTAGTCAAGGAAAACGATTTAGTTTATAGCAGACGGGGTGATGTCGAAAAATGTGCATTTATCACAGGCAAACAGGCGGGTTGGCTCTGTGGCACAGGATGCATAAGGGTCAGGTTTACGTCTGAAGAAATAGATCCAAGGTATTGTGCTTACTATTTAACTACGGATGAAATCAAGGGTTGGGTGAGCGGGAATGCTGTTGGGACAACGATGCCGAATTTAAATTCTAAGATCTTGCAACGTGTTCCACTAACACTGCCTCCCTACGAAGAACAAAAAGCCATCGCCTCTGTCCTCTCCAGCCTCGACGACAAAATAGACCTACTCCACCGCCAGAACAAAACCTTCGAAGCCATGGCCGAAACACTCTTCCGCCAGTGGTTTGTGGAAGAAGCGCAGGAGGATTGGGAAACTGTAAGAATTGGTGATTTCATTAGAACCAATATATCGAGCATAAACAAGGATACAAAACTGAAAACAATTCGATATTTGGATACTGGTTCTTTGACTGAAGGTAAAATTGAAGGTTTTCAAATATTCAAAATAAATGATGCACCAAGCAGAGCTCGAAGAATTGTTAAACATAATTATGTGTTAATTTCGACCGTTCGTCCAAACCAAAAACACTACGGGATAATGAAACACCCTGATGAGGATATTATCGTATCAACCGGTTTTTGCGTCATAACTTGCGAAAAGATTAATCCTCATTTTATTTACATATTATTGACAACAAATGATATGACGGAATATCTGCATTCCATTGCAGAGGCTTCAACATCGGCATACCCGTCACTAAAACCGTCGGATATTGAATGTCTTGAATTCAAGTTGCCGCCAGATGATAGGTTAAATGAATTCTCTGAATATGCTGATAACGCATGGAATAAAATCGAATACAACCATATCCAGATTCGCACATTAGAAAAATTACGGGACACACTGCTACCAAAGCTCATAAGTGGCGAGGCAAAAGTGGCGTGAGCGGGTCTTATAAGAAAATCAAAAGAGACCAGTTTCTTCGGCAGCTTAAGCAAAATATTGACCTTGAGCATGTCATTCTATTGGGGGCAGGTGCCTCAAAAAGCTCCGGCGTTCCCACGGCGCAAGACTGTATATGGGAATGGAAAACAGAGTTATATAAGACCAAAAATCTTGACGAGGCCGACATCATCGACCCATATGACGAAAAATCTAGAGAAAAGATACAGAAATGGATAGATAGCAAAGGTGAGTATCCGAAGGAGAATGATCCTGCTGAGTATACATTTTATGCAGAAAACTTTTGTGTGGACAATGAAGGTAGAAGGAGATATTTCGAAAAGCTTTTTAATGGCAAAGATCCCGGGTTAGGGTATAGAGCTCTCACGCTGTTTGCTGAAAAAGGAGCTTTCAAGATATTCTTGACTACAAACTTTGATGGATTGATGACTAAGGCATTGCAGTCTGAAGGAGTTAATGTCAGAGAAATTACGATCGAGACAGCGGAGTTAATTCATAAGCCGATACCAAAAAACGATGTATATTCTGTAGCATTACATGGTGATTATAAGTATAGCGCGCTAAAAAATACTAATACCGAGCTTGATACACAAAGCGATGACTTTGAATTGGCATTAAGCCGTCATTTATATAATAAACATTTCATTGTTGCTGGGTATAGTGGGCGTGATAAGTCACTAATGACAGTAATAGAAAATGCGTATAAAGAAAAAGGAGGTGGGGTAATATATTGGTGCAGTTATGGAGAAGATGTTTCTCCGGAGGTAGATAGTTTACTAAGAAACATTACGACATCAGAAAGAGATGCGTATCTTGTGGCTATGGGAGACTTTGATGGTTCTGTGAATGATATGGCTAGATATAGTTTCTCTGGCGAACCGGAGAGCCTAAAAAAATTACGCGGATTTGCACAGCTATTAAGAGCAGTTGATTCTGAACCTGGGTATGTCAGCGAAAAAACTATCGATGTTAAAGAAGAGATTAAAGCACTAGACAATAAACACGAGGCAGATTCGAGAGAGATTATTGATATCAGCGCGTATGGTAAAGATGATCTTGATGCCTTAACAGTCGCTAATATTGCTGGATCTTGGGATGTAGAGGAATCAGACGTAGAAATTTTGAAGCTATTTGTTAAGGACTATGAACAGTTCGAGAGCACACTACGTGAACTTTTACAGACAGAGAAACCGCTAATAGATCTTATTGATGGGGTTACTTGGAAGGTTAGACATAGAAAGCAATTGTGGGGGCACTTAAAGTCAAGAATTTTTGATGAGCATACTGCTTATATTAAGGAAGCCTGTGTCCAGGTTTTTAAGGAGGAGGATCCAAAGTTCGATCTTGATCCAGATAAACACTATATGGCGGGGATGTACGATAAAAAATTACGTTACTCAAAAAATATTAGAGAGGGCTTATCCGAAGCGCTTGCATGGATAGGTGTAAACGGCGAATCATTCAGCAACTGCTCGCCCGAAAAAAGAAGGTACACCGCGCTTTTGGCTCTTAGAGAGATATTTTATGAGGCAACATGGCGACAGTGGGGAAGTTTGAATCATTTATTGCCAACATTAGCGGAGGCAGATCCGGGTGAGTTCTTAAATTCCGTAGAATCTGCTTTAAGAAAACATCCAACACCATTTGATGAATTATTCAGGCAAGAAGGGGATGGTTTTACTGGCGGTAACTATTTAACAGGACTTTATTGGGCACTTGAGGGGCTGGCTTGGAGTGAAGAATATTTGGGGCGTGTTTGTGTCATTTTGGCCGAACTCGCCGAGCATGATCCAGGTGGTCGATGGGCCAATCGTCCAGCAAATTCGATCATTACCATTCTTTTGCCATGGCATCCTCAAACATTAGCGCCTATAGAAAAACGAATGGCTGCTATTCGAGCCATACGCAAAGACTCACCGCAAACAGCATGGGAAGTGTTGCTTAGCTTGTTACCCAATAGCCACCAATCCACATCGGGCTCTCATAAGCCTCGTTGGAGGAATTCACTACCAGATGACTGGGAACCAAAGGTAACAAACGTTGAATACTGGGAACACGTTAAACAATATGCAGTAATTACCGTGGAAATGGCGTGTGAGGACTTGCCCAGAACGAAAGAGTTAGTGGGCAATATGGATAATTTGCCCCAGCCATCATTTGAGGTTTTTCTGGGTTATCTTTCATCTGATGAAATAGTTGGGTTGGATGAGGCTGAGAGAACACCTATCTGGAAGAAACTAACGGAATTCGCAAATAAGCACCGCCGCTTTTCTGATGCCAAATGGGCATTACCTGAAGATGTTGTTACAAAAATAGAGAATACTGCTGAAAAGCTTAAGCCTGTTACTCCTGTTAATTTGCATAAAAGACTATTTAGTAATCGTGATTTTGATCTCTATGAGGAGAAAGGCAACTGGAAGGAAGAACATAAAAAGCTTGCTCAAAAACGAAATAAAGCTATTCAAGAGATTCTTGATTCTGGTGGATTAGATGCCGTAATCAATTTTTCAAAAGAAGTAGAATCTCCATCACATGTCGGAGCTGCTCTAGGCTCTTTCGACAAACCAGAAATTGATCAGCAGCTACTACCAAATCACTTGCTCTCAAATGATGAAATAAAAGAAGGGTTTATTGAAAACTTTGTATGGGGGCGCTTCCAGAACAAGGGGTGGGGCTGGGCGGATGCTATAGACAAATCAGGTTGGTCTAAAGAACAAATATGTAAGTTTCTAGTGTTTCTACCATTCATTGGGGAAACCTGGAAACGTGCTAGACAATGGTTAAATGGTGATGAAGGACTTTATTGGAAGAGCGCCAATGTTAATCCTTATCAAACCGAGGACGACCTGATTCCGGCAATTGATAAGTTGCTAGAATTTGGACGTCCTGTTGCGGCAATTGGTTGTTTGTATGGTCGAATTTATGAACAGCTACCTTTAGACATAGAACGTTCTATTACCGCTCTTTCACAAGCTGTCTCAAGTAATGAAGAAAAAAACACCCTCGGTTTTACCCATCTAACAGACTTGATTGCTGCATTGCAAGATGACCCTGCAACACCTTCTGAGGAAATGTGCCATATCGAATGGAAATATCTCCCTTTGCTGAGACATAATACTAGAACAAGACCGAAATTTCTTCATAGGAAACTGTCTTCTGATCCGGATTTCTTTTGTGAAATTATATCTTTTATCTATCGTTCAAAAGACGATCCAAAGGAAGGTGTTGAACCTGATGACGATAAAAGGGCGATTGCTACGAATGCATGGCATCTTCTGCATGACTGGGGCCGAACTCCCGGCATTCAAGACGATGGCAATTTTTCAGGCGAAAAATATATTAAATGGTTTAATGAAGCAAAAGAACTTTGTGAAAAAACAGGGCGTCTCGATATTGCGCTGATCGAGATTGGGAAGGTGCTCTATTATACTCCGGAAGACCCAGATGGTTTCTGGATAAACAAGACTGTCCTTCCTATTATTGATGATAGATCGGCGGAGCCATTACGTGATGGATTTAGAAATGAGATATTTAATTCCCGTGGAGTACATTGGATTGACCCAACGGGAAAACCCGAGCGTGAATTGGCGGAAGCATGGCGGCAGAAAGCAAATGCAGTAGATAATGAAGCCTATCCAAGATTCGCCGCCGTACTAAGAAAAATAGCCGAGTCATATGACTGTGATGCTGAGCGCATAATCAGCGATCATAAAAAGGAAGAATGACAAAAATTACTGAGTCCGTCATCGAAGACCTCGCCGTTGAACTTTTCGTAAAGCCCGGTTGTGAATATGTTTACGCTCCTATGGTTTCAACTGACTTTCATGAGACAGCTACTTGATTCTCCACTGCACCCAAAAACTGGCAAAAAAGTTACCCGATGTCAGCAAGGGAGCGCACGGTGAAACCAGCCCTCTGGGAAGCTGGCACGCCAATCTCTACACCATTGACCGTCACAACTGTGTGCTGTTTTGCCACGATGCCACGCGCTACACGGTCTTCATTCCTGGCTTGCGCAAGGCGCAGTTTGTCGAGCTGGGGCGTTGGTTGAAAGAGGCGTTTCTGGCCTCGCTTGCGTACATGGGGATGGAAGACAACCCGGTTCACCGTGCGGAACTGGCGCTGGGTCCGGTGCAATTTGATACCGTTACCCGCTGGTTGTGCCACTACCCGGTAGACCTCAAGGGGAAAGACGGTTACTGGATGGCAGACAAAGCCATGAAGGAATGCGTGGGGGCATTATGATAAATCATATCTGGTTCAGGGCTATACCCTGAATCAGGCACTTTTTGACTAAAATACCGCGAAATTGTGGTGAATATCGGCCATAACGCTGAAAAAAGCACCGTTCACCCGCAATCGATACAAGCCTAATCCTGGGCCCTATCCACCTTTTAATTACCTATCTTCCCCAGACTGTGATATTTTCAGTAAAAGCTGGTTGTTTTCCTGAAATATTCTGGCTGTTCACGTTATGCAAGCTATTGATAATAAAATACTTTCAAGGATATATGGGCGTGGTAGGGGTTGGGCTTTTACCAAGACCGATTTTGTGGCGGAATTTGGTGAGGCCAATATCCACCAATCCCTGTCCAGTCTGGCCAAGACAGGAAAGATTCGCCGGAATTGCCGGGGTGTGTACGACTATCCACGCTATAGCGATCATTTACAGCAAGTCTTAAGCCCGGATATGGATCAGGTCGCGCAGGCACTGGCGCGTAAATTTAACTGGCGCATCCTGCCTTCCGGTGATGCGGCCCTGAACTTGCTGGGACTTTCTACCCAGATACCGGGCAAATGGGCTTACCTGTCTGATGGGCCGGGCCGGGAATACAAGATTGAAAAACAGATCTTGTCATTCAAAAAAGCTGCATTGAAAGATTTAGGTTTTAACCTGCGTCTGAGTGGTTTGTTAGTGCAAGCACTGAAAGCATTGGGCAAGGATCAGATTAATCAAAAGGTGATTAATACTCTACGCAAACGACTGGACAGGAAAAGCTGTGACCGGATTCTTAAAGATACGCGCACTGTAACGGGGTGGGTATACAAGATCATCAAGCAGATATGTCAGGGCTGTAAGTAATGGATAAGGTTGCACGATTATCTCTAGAAAAACGGGCTGACCTTTTTTCTCAAACAGCGGCAAACAAGAGAATGACGCCTGCTGTCGTTGAGAAGGATTTTTGGGTGAGTTGGGTATTGAAGCACTTGTATCAACATGACGAACTGACACGCTTGTTAATGTTTAAGGGTGGAACCAGCTTATCCAAGGTGTACCAGTTAATTGATCGTTTTTCAGAAGATATTGATCTGATACTGGATTGGCGGACTCTGACTGGCGAAGATCCAATGGCGCAACGTTCCAGAACGCAGCAAGAGAAATTTAATGGAGCAATAAACGAACAGGCCCGGGTATTTATTGCGAATCACTTGTTAGCCTTGGTGACTGATATGCTGGATGGAATTTGCCAATGCGAAATAGAAGAAGACCCGTATGTTATTAATATTCAATATCCGGGCTCTTTCCCTGATGACTATTTGCGCCCGGAGGTTCGTCTGGAGATTGGCCCTTTAGCGGCCTGGTCACCCTTCGAAGAAAAAGTAATCCGTTGTTATGCCGCTGAAGAATTTCCAGAGGTCTTTGACAATACAGAATGCACAGTAAAGGTGGTACGAGCGGAGCGCACCTTTTGGGATAAGGCGACAATATTGCATCACGAAGCCCATCGTCCGGATGGCAGCGTACAACCACTACGATATTCACGACATTATTATGATTTGGCGAAGCTGGCCAATGCAGATGTCAGGCAATCTGCATTGGCAGATAAAGATTTGCTGGCAAGTGTCGTCGAGTTCAAGCAACGGTTCTACCCCCGAGGCTGGGCAAGGTACGATTTGGCCAGATCCGGATCGTTTCGGTTAATACCAGAGGGCGCGGTGTTAGCTGCTGTCAGAGCTGATTATACTGCAATGCAGAATATGATTTTTGGTGACGCGCCTGCTATGGACTCAATTATGGAAACACTTGAATCATTACAAGATGAGATCAATAAGTGATGAGTTCGGCATAATTAATTGATGGAACAAGATGAAAAAGATTAGCGAAAACGAAATCGAAGATTTCGCCATTGAGCTATTTGAAAAGCTCGGGTATGAATATGTTTACGCGCCTTCTATTGCGCCAGACAGTGACACACCCGAAAGGGAACGCTTTGAAGATGTCGTATTAATCGAACGTCTGCGTGCTGCGGTGGGCCGGATCAACCCGGCGATTCCTGCCGATGCACGGGAAGAGGCCATCAAACAAATCCTGCGGCTGAACTCACCGGAACTGATCAACAATAACGAAAACTTTCACCGTATGCTGACCGAGGGCATCAAGGTCAGTGTGCAGGAGAAGGGACAGGAGCGCGGCAACCTGGTATGGCTGATTGATTTTACTCATCCTGAAAACAATGAATTTCTTATTGCTAATCAGTTTACCGTCATAGAAAACCACCAGAACAAGCGGCCGGACGTTATCCTGTTTGTGAATGGATTGCCATTGGTTGTGATTGAGCTGAAAAATGCGGCGGATGAAAACGCCACCATTGGCTCTGCCTGGAAGCAGTTGCAAACCTATAAAGACGTCATCCCCGGTCTGTTTGCCTACAACAGCGTATTAATCATTTCAGATGGGCTTGAAGCTAAAGCCGGTTCTTTATCGGCGGGCCTAAGCCGGTTCATGGCCTGGAAAACCGCAGATGGCAAGCTGGAAGCCTCGCCGTTAATCAGCCAGTTGGAAACGCTGATTAATGGCATGTTGAACAAGGCCACGCTGTTGGATCTGGTGCGGCATTTTATTGTGTTTGAACGGAAAACCGTTCAAACACAACCCGCCCTCAGTCCCTCCCAAAGGGAGGGAAACAATTATCGTGGTAATTTAAATTTTGTTGGACTGATTAAACAGGTTAAGGAGCTGTGCAGGAATCAAACTCAGGCAGAGAAAATATTCTGGGAACTTGCAAGAAACAAACAATTTGGAGGGCTAAAATTCAGGCGACAACATCAAATCGGTCATTACATCGTCGATTTCTATTGCCACTCAGAGAAACTGGTTATTGAATTTGACGGGAAGATACATGGTATACCCGAACAAAGGAAAAAAGATTCTAAGCGCGATAAATATTTAACAAGCTTAGGGAACAAAGTTATTCGATTTGAAAATAATGCCCTGCTTGACAACCCACAAGCTGTTTTCAAGGAAATAGCCAAAAGTCTCTCTCCCGCTGGGAGAGACGGAAGAGAGGGTGGTATCACGACAGTGACGACCATCAAAAAGCTGGCTGCTTATCATCAGTACTATGCGGTCAATGCAGCGGTGGCCTCAACGTTGCGTGCTGCAAGTGCGACGGAGGGGCTTCCGACGAGCGAAACGCCGGAAAATTACGGTGTGGCCAGCGTGAAATCACAGCCAAAAGGCGACCAAAAAGCCGGGGTAGTGTGGCACACCCAGGGGAGCGGTAAATCACTGTCGATGGTATTTTATACCGGCAAGATCGTGCTGGCGCTGGATAATCCGACCATTGTGATGATTACTGATAGAAATGACCTTGATGATCAGTTGTTCGATACATTTGCTGCCTGTACCCAGGTGTTGCGACAAGAGCCCAGGCAAATCGAAGACCGCCAACAATTAAAGGCGCTATTAAAAGTGGCTTCCGGTGGCGTGATATTTACCACCATTCAAAAATTTCAGCCGGAAGAAGGCAATGTTTATGAGAAGCTAACTAACCGCAGGAACGTGGTGGTGATTGCCGATGAGGCCCATAGAACGCAATACGGTTTTAAGGCAAAAACCGTGGACGAGAAAGATGCACAGGGCAATGTGACGGGCAAAAAGATAGTTTATGGCTTTGCAAAATACCTGCGCGATGCCCTGCCCAATGCGACTTATCTTGGATTTACAGGCACACCCATTGAGAGCACCGACGTTAATACACCCGCCGTATTTGGAAACTACATTGATGTTTATGATATTGCGCAAGCGGTAGAAGATGGGGCAACCAAACGAATTTATTATGAAAGCCGATTGGCAAAAGTCACCCTGAGTGATGAAGGTAAAAAGCTCATTGCTGAGCTTGATGACGAACTGGAACAGGATGAGTTAAGCGAAACACAGAAGGCCAAGGCCAAGTGGACGCAAATGGAAGCCCTGGTGGGCGCCGAGCAACGCATCAATAATGTTACAAAAGATATTGTGGCACATTTTGACACTCGCCAGGAAGTCTTCATGGGTAAAGGCATGATTGTGGCCATGTCGCGCCGCATTGCCGCGGATTTGTATGACGAGATCGTAAAAATAAAACCAGACTGGCACTCTGATAATTTAACCAAGGGTGCGATTAAAGTCGTGATGACGGCTGCGTCCTCAGATGGCCCGAAGATGGCCAAACATCATACGACAAAACAGCAACGCAAGGCCCTGGCCGAGCGCATGAAAGACCCGGATGACGAACTGAAACTGGTGATTGTGCGTGATATGTGGCTCACCGGTTTTGATGCACCCTGTATGCATACCCTGTATATCGACAAGCCCATGAAAGGGCACAACCTGATGCAGGCCATTGCACGGGTAAACCGGGTTTATGGCGACAAACCGGCGGGGCTGGTGGTGGATTATCTGGGTATCGCCTCTGATCTTAAACAGGCGTTATCCTTTTATTCCGATGCGGGTGGCAAAGGCGACCCCATGCTTGCCCAGGAGCAAGCGGTAAAGCTACTGCTGGAAAAGATCGAAGTGGTAGCGGATATGTTTCATAGATTTCCCTATGAGAACTATTTCCAGGCCGATACCTCGAAGAAACTGGCCATGATACTGGCAGCGGAAGAACATATCCTGGGTCTGGAGAATGGCAAGAAACGCTACATCGATGAAGTTACTGCCTTGTCGCAAACATTCGCCATAGCGATTCCTCACGAACAGGCCATGGATGTAAAAGATGAAATCGCTTTCTTCCAGGCAGTGAAAGCGCGACTGGCGAAATTTGACAGCACCGGCTCCGGGCGTACCAATGAGGAAATAGAAACGACCATACGACAGGTGATAGATAAGGCGCTGGTATCGGAACAGGTTGTTGATGTGTTTGATGCTGCGGGAATCAAAAAACCGGATATTTCGATTCTTTCCGAAGAATTCCTGTTGGAGCTAAAAAACAAGGAGCACAAAAATATTGCCCTTGAAGTACTCAAGAAACTACTCAATGATGAAATCAAGGCGCGCTACAAAAAGAACCTCGTGCAGAGTAGATCCTTAATGGAGATGCTGCAAACCGCTATTAAGAGGTATCACGCCAAGGTGCTGACTGCGGCAGAAGTCATGGATGAACTGATTAATATCAGCAAGGAAATCATTAAATCAGACAAACAGGCCGAAGAACTGGGTATGAGCGATTTTGAGTACGCCTTTTACACCGCAGTGGCCAACAACGACAGTGCCAGGGAGTTGATGCAGCAAGACAAACTCCGTGAACTGGCAATCGTGCTGTATGAAAAGGTAAAAGCGAATGCCTCTATCGACTGGACGATCAAAGAAAGTGCGAAGGCAAAGCTGAAAGTTATTGTAAAAAGGACCTTACGGCAATATGGTTACCCACCGGATATGCAAAAATTGGCTACTGAGACAGTGCTCAAACAGGCAGAAATGCTGGCTGCTGAATTAACAAGAAATACTTAGGGAAAAATTCTGAGTATCAGATCACGTCATTCTCAAATCAATGGGCTCACCCATACAACCCTTAAATATCCATGCTCATTGCACGTGCTCAGGATGTGAAATTAGGGTCTTTGACGCCATAATAATTATGGTCTAACACACCATTATGCGAGTACGGAAGCTCTTTCACTACAAGGCCTACCAGGGCCGAGGCCCTGGTGGAAATGATGATCTGGGCCCTTCCCTCACCTTCCCAGGAAAGGCTCCACGGACTGAAGTATCGCCCATTCTGTGGGCAAGGAAACCGGTGCGTGGTTCGCTACGACAATGAGACCGGTAAGGGCGGCCAGTTCTCGTTCCCACGCAGGAGCATGGGAACGAGAAGTCAGACGGATAGTGGGAAAACTCGAATAGAGGTTCGGCTGAAGTAGGTGTTGAAAAATTTACAGGCCCTCTTCGCCACGAAGACTTTTTCTCAATCGCTTGTCTTTACCCCGTCGGGTCTTGCTGTCCATACGCTTAATCTGGGAGCCTCGAGTGGGCCGGGTGGGACGGCGTTTTTTTTGGGTAACGGAAACCGCTTTTATCAATTCTCGTAATCGCTCCAAGGCAACCAGTTTATTTTTTTCTTGGTTGCGATATTGCTGGGCCTTGATGACGATGACGCCGTCCTTGCTAATGCGCCGGTCCCGTAATTTTAATAAACGTGTTTTATAAAAATCGGGCAAAGATGAAGCGCCGATGTCAAAACGCAGGTGCACAGCAGAGGCCACTTTGTTGACATTCTGCCCACCGGCCCCCTGGGCACGGATGGCATTGATTTCTATTTCCTTATCTTCAAGGACCACATTGTGGGATATTTCTAACATCTTTCATTCGTCCCAAGCGCCCTAACAAAGACGCCCTACTTCTTATCCAGCATCTTGCTAAGGCTGGCAAAGGGGCTATGGGTAGCGGCCTTGGGCTTTTCCTTGGTCACACCAAAGTTTGCAAGCTCACCCACAATCAAGTGGGTATACTTTTGGTGTTCCCAGTCATGGCAATACAGGCACAGGTTTTCCCAGTTGCTCCCGTCTTTCGGGTTATTGTCGTGATCATGATCCTTGTGATGGACGGTCAACTCGTGAAGATTTTCGCGGTCAAATTCACGGCCACAACGGGCACAGACATGGGGGTGCAAACTCAAAGACCGCTCTCGATACCCCTTCATGCGGGTATCGGCACTATTACGGGCCGAGGCCACCAGCTTGTCCAGCTTGGTGGTATCGATTTTATTGCCCTTGGGTTTAGTGGGGCCAGGTTCTCTTGCCATGATCAAATCTACTTAATTTAAAACACCAGAATACTTCTATTACTAATGGGCACGAAAGTTAGCCGATATATTTTCCCGAGACCGTCGGCAGCAGGGAAAATTATTTTAAATAACGCACACTATTTTACTGGAAGCGTTTTATTAAATTCCAGGGCCCGACCTATCCAGACTTCGAGGTCCTGGTCGGATTCGAAACCCGGCTCATCCACATAGACAAATCCGGTCATGGGCCTGCCGGTAAAGTCCATTTCACGCGCATGGGGTTGTGCCAGCGCCTGTTCGTATCCATCCGGTCCCACCCGCACCATGAGCTGTGTCTTCACGATGCCCACACTCATATTGCCATTGACCATAAAGGCCAGGCCCCCGAACATCTTTTTTTCGTCTACACAGGGGAACCGATCCAGGCACTCCCGCAGCCGTTGAGCCAGGCCTTCATCATAGGCCATACACGATTCCTCAAAATCTGCAATGCCAGCAATATTCTCTTGACCGAAGTCAAAAGTAGAATCTATTTGCAATCGCCCAGGCGCTTCCCCTTGAGGTTGTAAGTCATTTTTACTGTGTTACCCGCCATAACCATCTGCATGTCCATTTTTCCGGTCATGGTAGTACCGGTGTAACGAATCGTCCCGGTCATGGTCATCTTGCCACCATCCTTGCTGGGGCACGCCACCTTCCAGTTGAAGGCACCCTTCTCAATCTTTTTTTCAGTGACCTTACAGTCCTTGCTGGGATTGTTTGAAGGTGGCACCAGATCTTCTTTGGTCACACAACGCCGGGTGGTGCTGGGGGGCATTTGTATGGGCAGGCTTGAGGAGCTGATTACTGCGGTGGTCTCCCACTCACCCGGCTGCATATCTATCTTCGCGGCGCCCATCACCAAGGTTGGCATAATCCACACGCCCAAGCCTGCCAACATGGTAACGTATTTATTTATCAATCGTTTCATATTCATACTCCGGTCTCTCAATAGGAATATCTAGGGAATCTCTGATTAATTCGTCATTCCGGCCGAAACGGAGAGCCGGAATCCAGAGCTTCAAAATCAACAGGTTACTGGATTCCCGCCTTCGCGGGAATGACGGAATTGGAATTAATCAGAGTTTCCCCAGGAAAACTTCATTCCGCCAGTGTCTTTGCAGCCCGCTCATAACCTAGCTTAATCATCTCCTCGGCACGGTAAAACTCCAGCATACTACAGGCATTGGCCGGGATGTCGATAATATAGTCTGGCGAGTATGCTGCCAACTTAAATCGCGCCATGCTGTTTTGTACGCATTCCAAAGAACGGGTCAGGACATTGAGCACATTGTCCTTGTCTTCTTTTTGGTCCGAAAAACGGGCCTGTAACATATCGATAAAATCCCCAATGACGTTTTGATAATAGCCACCCTGCGGTTTCTCTTCTTTAGCTTCTTTGCCGAGCCCTTCTTCCCGCTTGCCGCTGAGGTTGACTGCAATGGAGATGTCATCAAAATCTGTCACCATCGGCCCTATAGGAATGGGATTTAATAGGCCACCATCTACCAAGGTATGGCCTTTGTAGCGCACCGGGGTAAAAACCGTGGGGGTGGCGATCGACGCACGGATGGCGTCGAACAAGGGGCCTTCCTTTATCCATACCTCCTTTTCAGTATCGAGATCTGTGGCCACTGCGGTAAATAATATGGGCAGATCTTCGATATTGGTATCACCGACGAGGTCTTTTAGGGTCTGAATAATACGCTCGCCACTAAACAGGCCGCTACGGCTAAAGGCAAAATCCAAAAGACGAATAACATCACGTTTACGCAATGCGGTCACCCAATGGGTGTAGTCATCCAACTTACCCGCAGCAAAAATTCCTCCTATCAACGCCCCCATGGAGGAACCCGATATAGACCGGATTTCGTAATTATGCTCCTGTAACCAATTGATGACCCCAATATGGGCCAATCCCCGGGCGCCCCCGCTACCCAGGGCTAAAGCGACAGTGCGTTTGTTTTTCTGACGTTTTTCCGGTTTCATTAACAGGCTCTATCTGCGCCAGCATTTAAAAAACATTCAAGACCCTAACACAATCTGATTGCGGCCTTTAAGTTTGGCCAGTAACAGGCGACTGTCAGCTACGGTAATAATGGTCTTGGCCTGATCACCGTCTTTAGGGTATTCAGCCACCCCACCACTCAAAGTAAGTTGTGCATCTCCCACCCCCTTAAGGTGTACCTGGGCCAACGCCTGTCTAATACGTTCCAAGTGCCAACCCGCCTCTTGCGCCTTTGTTCCTGGCATGAGCAGCACAAATTCTTCGCCTCCCCAACGAGCTATAACATCCTCGTTTCTACTTTCGCTCTCTAACACTCTGGCAACAGCGCACAAGGCATCGTCACCTAGGGTATGGCCCCACTTGTCATTGAACTGCTTAAAGTAATCCAGATCCAAAAAACCCAAAGACATCACACCGCCCTGGCGCTTCGTGCGGGACATCTCGGCGCTGATGCGTTCATCAAAATAGGCGCGATTGCCGATGCCGGTCAAACGATCTGTCCCGAAGACAAAAACCAGACGCCGGGAACGCACAATGATGCCTATGCTCAACGCCGTGGCGACCAACATCATAATGGCTCGGCCCGACTGTATGGTCCAGCTAAAATTGGCATAGCCGGAACTAACCTGGGCTTGTAAATTCCAAGTAGAGACAATCCAGATCACCGCTGCGCCATAGACAAGAATGCTGGATATACCCGTAAACAGGCACACCCGCAAATCGAATCGGATACTGGTCATCACAATGATCAGTAAGTAGACCGCCCAGATGACTTGGCTGTTTGCCGCCACCACCGGTCGGCCCGACACAGCCACCATCACAATAATTGCGGTAATGACCAGGATGTCGTAGAGGGAGGTCAAATATTTGATACCCCATATGCGAATCCTGCGGCGTGCAGCCCACAGCAATCCCAGGCTTAACAATACGGAGAAAATAGCCCAGTAAAAAGAGATCCAGCTTTCCGGAGGAGGGGCAGGTGTCACCAACAACATGGAGATGGGTACCAAAGACATCGTCAGGTAGTAGCCCAGACGAATCATTGCCACCAGGCGTTCGCCACCCGCACCGGCTTCCACCAAGGCGTCGTCCGGTGGCAACCAGATAGATTGGGTACGCTGTCGGGGAACCACTTTTTCTTCCTTGTTATTGAACATGCGTCGGCTAAGCTTGGACCCTATGGATGACACATTCAAGGGCAGATTGCCAAGAAAGAGGGAATGGATGTAAGTGCCATTCGGATATGGATTAATTTCTGACATAAAATGACGGCGCCAGGCAATATCCAAGACTTGAGCCCGTTGACCTATTGACTCAAATACAGATACACCCCCACTGCAAAGCTGACCGCTCCACCAATATAGTGGATCATCACCTCATCTGTCGCTACACCGGTAAACGTCTGCGAGATCTGAGAACCGATCGAACCTGATATTTCGTAGCCCCAATAGGCCAGTCCAACACCAACCACCATCAATACGATACCAATAATTTTTACGCCAGATATTGATCTTTTTGTCATCTTGTTTTCCTTCCAGGGAAACTCTGATTAATTCCAATTCCGTTATTCCCGCAAAGGCGGGAATCCAGTAACCTATTGATTTTGAAGCTCTGGATGTGTTTCTCTGCGTCTTTGCAACAAGAAATATTAATCCCGGTCAGGCCTCGCTCCGGCCTTCACTAACCCCCCAAAAATAGCCGCCCTACTTCTGTAGACTGTAACAAATCATTCGCGATGCCTGCCATGGCCAGCTCACCGGCGACCAACACATACCCAATATCGGCAAACTCCATACCCTTTTTAGCGTTTTGTTCCACCATAATAATGGTCTTGCCTTCTTTGCGTTGGAGTTCACCCAGAATACCAAACACTTGATCAATGAAGCGGGGCTCAAGACCAATGGTCGGTTCGTCCACCAACAGTACCTCGGGCTCCATGATCAGGGCACGACTGATTTCCAACAAACGCCGCTCCCCCCCGGACAGAGCGCCAGCCTTTTGATGATGGCGTTGGGCCAGCCGGGGATATTTTTCCAACACCCGTTCCACCGCATCCCGGGCCTGATGTTTATCCCTCAGCAAATAGGCCCCCATAAAAAGATTCTCCTCAACCGTCATATCGGGAAACACCGAGTTGTCCTGAAGGATATAAGCCACACCGGCGCGCTGCAGTTTTTGGTTGGGTGACAGGGTGGTGATGTCATCTCCACCCTTTTCAATGCGGCCTTGAGTGATGCGGGTAAAACCAAATATGGAATGCAATACAGTAGACTTGCCGGCGCCATTAGGACCGATAATACACAAGGACTGGCCCTTGCCAACAAAAAGATCCAGGCCATGGAGGATTTCTGTTCGACCATAACCTGCATGTAAATCGCCAATACTCAAAAAGGGTGACGGACTGCACAAGGCCTTCAAACTGGCTTGGTCCGGACCGGGATCAATACTCATGTCGCACCCAAATAGGCATCAACGACCTGGGGGTTGTCTTGAATATCCTGGGGCGACCCTTCAGCCAGCATGTGTCCGTGGGCCAGACAATAAATGCGTTGCGCCAAAGTCATGATCACATGCATATTATGTTCGATAACCAATAAGGTGATGCCAAACTCGTCATTGGCGGTCCGTAATCGATTAACAATGTAGTCGATCAACGTAGGATTGACGCCCGCAGTAGGCTCGTCTAATAACAGCAGACGCGGCCCACTCATCATTGCCATGGCAAATTCCAACAACTTTTGTTGGCCAAAAGATAATTCCCCACCGCGTAAAAAGCGCTTTTCATACAGGCCCACAAACGCCAACAAATACTCCAGCTTTTCCGTGGCCTCGACAGGAAAAGGCGCAAACAATGACACAGGCCCTTTGCCTTGTACCAGCGGTGCGCTGATCTGCATATTTTGCACACAACTCATGCCCGTGAAGATACGGGTCTGTTGAAAAGTACGATGCAAACCCAAACGTGCAATCTGTGGCACACGCAGTCGGGTGATTTCTTTATTGCCGAAGACAATGCTACCCGCGTCCACTGGATGGTAGCCGACGATAGAGCTAAACAGAGTCGTCTTTCCAGAACCATTGGGGCCAATCAGGCCAACGATTTCTCCGTCGGCCACGTTCAGGCTGATGTCTCGGTTGGCCACCACGCCGCCGAAAGATTTTTCGACGCCTCGCACCCTGAGCAATGTCTCACTCATGGCTGGGAGTCTATCGACCTGGTCTGGCCCGTGGCGTCATTATCTTTGGGCCAACGCTCACGCACCCAACCTAGAATGCCTTGGGGAAATAAAACCACAATGGCGATGATCAGCAGACCCAGGGCAACCCGCTGCCAACCGAGCAGAAAGGTCCAAAACAATTCCTGGGTGATGTGAAATACCAACGCTCCCAACACCGGTCCCCACAGGGTGCCCTTACCCCCGGTGATGGCCATAATAATCATCCATACACCGAAGGTGGAACCGGCAAAGGCCACATCCTTGGGGTCGATAAAACCAATGACATTGCCTAACAAGCCGCCGGTCATGCCCAGAAAAAGCGCGGCCAGACACCAAGCGGCGGTTTTATAGCGGGTGGTATAGATACCCAGGGCCTCGGCCTTGTCTTCATTGTCACGAATGGCGTTAAGGGCTAGACCAAAACGCCCGCCGTATAACCATCGCAGGATGGCAAACAACACAACTGCCACTGCAAACAGTTGAAAGTAAAAAAACAGATCCCGACTGTCCAAGGGTCCAGGGTATAGCGGCGGCGCCATACCTGAACCTGCACCGATAAAATCCCATCCCCCTGCGATCTCCCCTGCGGCCACACCCAAACCTAAAGTACCAATGGCAAAATAGTGTCCGCGCAGATCAAGCAAGGCACTGCCGACAATAAAAGCCAGCACCACCGCCAGACCGCCAGCAACCAGAACACCGATGAATAGAGAAGAATAATAATCGAGACCCATATCTCGCTGCACCACCGCGCAGGCATACATCCCCACACCCACAAACAAGACATTGCCAAACGAATTGTAACCCATCTGCCCACCGAGGATATCCCAGGTAAGCGCGAAGATCACCATCACCCACAAGAAGCTGAGTTGAGTCCGGAACTCTGGAAATACAAATGGAGCGGCAAGCGAAACACCCATCAATGCGCCATAACCTAACCGTTTCATTTGAGATATTTCCGTTTTCGTTTGAGCATCATGTTGCGCCATACCAATACCAGGATCATTAAACAAAATACAAAGGCAATCTGAAACTCTGCACCCAATACGAAGCCTGCAAGATTTTCTGCTGCGCCCAATCCCAAACCCGCGATAACCACGCCGGGCAAGTTGCCCAGACCGGCCACAATCACCACCATGAAGGATCGCACTGTGTAGGGCAGACCCATATAGGGATGAATGGTCCAGGCCAGGACCACCAGACCACCGGCGGCACCACACAGGGCGGCATTGAGACTATAGGTCAGAGCGTAGACGCGGCGGGTATTGATGCCCAACACCCGTGCGGCGCGGGGATTTTGCGCGGTGGCGCGTATGGCCTGACCCAGTTTGGAAGATTTTAAAAATGACCAGAGCCCCACACCAATAACGAGAGTCAAAACAAAGGCGATGAGTTTGATCCAGGGCAGAGACACCATACCATCAGCCAATAACCAGGTGCCCAACCCGGGGTCCACGGTGCGCACATCGGCTCCAAAAAACTGGTTCGACAGTTGAGACAGCAAAATGGAGATCCCGAAAGTCGCCAACACGGACGAAAACATATCGCGATCCACTACCCGGTCTATCACCAGATAGTAAAAACCGCCGCCCACTAAAAATAACGCCGCCGCCGCAACCGGTACGCCAATCACAGCGGGCACACCGGCTTCCATCAAAAACAAAGCCACAAAACCACCGAGCATGACAAATTCACCCTGGGCGATGTTGATGATATTCATCACCCCCCACACCAGGGCCATGCCGAAGGCGGCCAGGGCGAAGATCGCGCCGATCATAAAACCGTTGGCGACAAGGTCAACCAACAGTATGGGTTGATCAAAAAGGAGGTTTAGATTGCTGAGCATAGGGATCGACATGCCAACCTATAGGACTATAGATGAATCGTTTTTGGGCATTGATACTAATACCCTCTCTCTCCGGGAGCACCCCTAGGGCATAAAAGGGCTAGGGTAAGGGAGTCAGAACAAAATAAGTTTGTGACATTAACTATCCCCTCATCCTAGCCTTCTCCCGGAGGGAGAAGGGATAAAAAATTATGTTGCGCCCAACAATCCCTTAACGTTTCTTCCAGGTTGGGGTGGGCCAACGCAACGCCGTCGACGCCCACTGGGGCGGCGCCACCACTTTGAATTGTCCGTCCTGAACCTGGTACAAGATCATAGGCTTCGCTATATTCTTGCCCGTCTTATCAAAACGGACCTTGCCATAGAAAGTCTGCATATCGGTAGCGGCAATGGCATTACGCACCGTTTTGATGTCCAGTTTCCCGGCGCGCTCAAAGGCATCTTTATAGACCAGCACCGCCGCTGCAGATTCTGCAGCCTGATAGGGCGGGGCATAACCATAGGTCTTTTCAAACAACCGGGCAAAGTCTTCCGCTGAACCGAAGAGGGCATCCTTATAGGACAAGCTGCGATCCCATTGTGCTGCGCAGAGAATATATTCTGCGGCCTTGCCAAACTTGCCGATAATATCGGCCGAATCACAATGGGTCATGGCCAACATGGGCACATTCACTTTCAAGTCTGCCACCTGACGTACCGCCAAGACCGCACCCTTGGTATGGCCGGACACCACCAACAAATCCGGTTTTAGCGCCTTGACCTTGGTGAGGGTCGCGGACATATCGCTGAGATCGGATGGCAACTTGTCATCAACCACGATTCGCATGTCCAGGCGTTTGGCATCGGCAAACACCCCATTGCGTATGTCCTGGGAGAAGGGATCGTTTTCAAACACCCCGGCAAGCTTTACCGCGTTACCACCATTCACCTTGGCGGCCAGGGCCACTGCGGTTTGCAGATACTGTTCGGTGGTAGACAAGATGGCGAATAGGTAACGATAACCCTTGTTAAACAGGCTTAGCGAAGCACCGTTGGCCTCTACCATGGGCACCTTGTATTTTTCGGTCACTGGCGCCATGGCCTTGGTCAGACCCGAGCTATAGGGCCCGAGAATAAATTTGATGCCATCTTGCTTAATCAAGCGTTCCGCAAGTTGGGCGCCACGGGCAGGTGTCGATTCGTCATCGTAGTATTTAATTTTTATCTTGTAGGACTTGTCTCCAACCTTTACACCACCTTTGTCATTGATTATCTTTACCGCAAGCTCATAGCCGTTTTGGGTATGTTTGCCGTTGGTAGAATATTTTCCGGTAATGGAAACCGCAGCGCCCAGCTCAATGCTGTCATCCGCTGCCACCGCCAAGATAGGTTGTACCACCAGGGATACACACAGGGCGCCTGCTAAGCATGTAACTGTTTTCTTCATTGCCAGTCCCTTCGTTAGATCGTTCATTGTACCGCCAATATTTTTTTATTGACCACAACAACGTTTATATTTTTTACCACTGCCACAGGGACAAGGGGCGTTGCGTCCCACTGTATCTTCCTTCATCTGGCCATCCACATAGAACCACTGGCCACATTCCTGCACAAACTGACTGCGCTCATGCAGTACCGCCATCTTAGATTTGGCGCGATAACGGGCGGTAAATTCGACCACACCGGTAGAATCAGCGATATCACCCCGCTCAGTGGCGTCAATATCCAGGCCCAGCCATTCGACGGCATCGTGGTCTTGGAGGGACAATTTTGATGGCCGGGTGGTCTGGTGCCAGGTTTGAAGCAGATAAGTCTCATTTCCCAGCACATAGGCCGTATAGCGTGAACGCATCAACGCCTCGGCCGTCGGCGGATGATCCGAAGCGGTAATATATTGCCCGCAACAATTCAGATAAGGCCGGCCCGACCCGCAGTGACAGTCGCAATCCTCAGACATCGTAAATGCACACCCTCACTTGGACAGGTTTTGACCAATCCATTGGCGTAGGTTCGCCGCATCCACAGCACCGGCCAAGCGATTGGCTTCACGTCCGGATTGAAATAGCGCCAGGGTGGGAATGCTCTGAATCCGATATTGTCCCGCCAGATTCTGTTCGGTCTCGGTGTTGACCTTGACGAATACCACATGAGATGACATTTCTGCCGCCAGCTGCTCAAACACCGGCGCCATCATCTTGCAGGGTCCACACCAACTCGCCCAGAAATCCACTACCACCGGTAACCCGGTGTTGGTTATATAGCGGGCAAAATTGCTGTTGCCAAGCTCAATAGGCTTTTTGGTAAACAATACCTGTTTGCACCCACCGCATTTGGGATCTTGCTGTAGACGATCATGCGGAATTCGATTGACCTGGTCACAATGGGGGCACACCACATGGGTCGACTGAGTCATCATTTAAGTCTCTTGGGTAATAATAGGGCGGAACAAAAAATATAGGGGCAAATGATTTAGATTCAACCAAATTATTGCATAAACCCCATGCAGGGTGGGCATTGATGCCCACGCGACTAAACGTGCAATGACATTATCGGGATGTTTGGCCGGTGCTGCAATATTTTGTAGGGTCGAATTTATTCGACCAATATCTTTATAGTTTTTGTGCGAATGAATTCGCACCTACAATATTTTGGTGACTAGTCCCCGTCGCTAAACTCTTCTCCGAAATCGTCCTCGAGTTTTGCTGTGGGTTCGATCGCCTCGGTCTGCTCGAGCAGATTGACCGCGACATTGACAAAATCGGCATCGGTAATAATACCGTTCAGCGTCCCGTTACTGACTACCGGCAAACAGCCAAAATGGTGTTCCTGCAAATATATGGCGGCCTTTCGTACATCGGCATGCTCATCTACCGTATAGAGCTCTTCCCTCATGACCTCATTCAGCCTGACATTGTTCTCAAACCGGCGCTTTTCGCTCTCATCAAAACCCAACAGCTCTGACATGGTTACAGCAAGTACATCCCGTTGTGACACCAACCCCACCAGATGGCCAAGACCATCGACAATAGGAATATGGCGAATATGCTTTTCGGTCATCAACAGGTGCGCATCCTGAAGGGTATCTTCGGGCCTCAAGGTATACAGTTCCGTAGTCATGATTTATTTTACCGTTACCATGGCGTCTCACCTCAATGATGGTGGGTAACTTTCTTCGTACTCCTTTGCAATTGTAGTACGAGCAGACACTACCACCTTTATTTGCATCAACCAAGCGGGGTCCGGAAGAACCAGCAATTCTAATTATGGCGTCATCCTCGGGCTTGACCCGGGGATCCAGAGAACTAAACGCATGCAACCTGCTGTTTTCTGGATTCCCGCCTTCGCGGGAATGACGGTTCTTGGTGAAGGAAATGTCATAATGAGAATTGCTGCGGAAGAACCAACGGCTGTGCTTGTGTGGCCAGGATTCGATTGGCTTTGGTTCTATTGCTTGTTAACAGAACCGACCACTTTGACTATAACAGGCACGTCATCAATGGTCTGGGGCAGCCTAGCGTTGGGAACCTTAAGGGACTCACAATTGACCCTCACCGCATACTCACCCCGGTCACGGGTAATGCCGATACCGTTGACCACCGCCAAGTCGGCAAACAGTTCACTCGCCTTGGCTTTTGCGGCACGGGCTGCATTAAGGCTGGCGTCTTTCCTGGATGGGGTCTTGGGACTCATTACCTCTATATAGGCCCATCAAAGAGCCAATTCAATCTTTAGTGCATCCAGCACTTCACCGATAGGGTTCACATAGGTCGCATCCACGTCATTACCAGCAAACAATAGCCCTACCACCCGGCGCTGACTGTCCATGATGAGTGAACCACTGTCACCTCCCAGACTGAAGGGTTGGTCACCATCAGGCTCAATCTCGATTTGGCCATTGAACTCCTTGGTACCGGTATCGTAACCCACACGCAGACCATCAAGCTCAATAGCACCCACTCGGCCTTTGGTCACGCCAGTGGTGCGCCCGACCTTAAAAACCGTCTCGCCCTCATCTAACATGCCGGTCCTGACCCCGGTGATGTCACCCAGGGTCTCCAACCAATTCACGTAATAGTCCGTGCCTTCATCCAGAGAAGCCAGAGCCACATCGACCACATTCTTTTTACTCTTTAAGGGAATAACTTTGTCCAAACGGCCGATATCATCAGCGGGACTGAGGCCAGCATCAAGCATCCCCGGCTGGATGATGCGGTCGCCCGCATTGGCCTGATTCTCATTGGCCAAGACATGATTGTTAGACAGAATAAAATCATCATCCGGCTTGCCGAGTTTACGGACAAAACAGCCCAGGGTCCCGGCCATCTCCACACCATAGTGGCTGATCGAACCCCCAATCCGAAGCGGCCGATTTCTGTTTTGGTACCAAGGGGCCTGTTTGACCACATTACCCACCATGCGCACCTCGCACTCCCCCCGCGCGGCCTTGCGAATGTGGTCCACAATGCCATTTAAGCCAGGGTGCACCTCTTGTATCCGCAGGGCCAACTTATATTTTCCACGCCTGCCCTGTATACCCATAGCCAAGGGCAGGCGTGGCCGCTTAATGGCGCGGGCGCTGGCCTGAGTCCGTGCCACTACCGCTGCGGCCTGGGGCAATTTTGCAATGGTGGGTAACAGTTTGTTGAGCCCCTCGGCTATAAGGCTAGCCTTTAAATGACAGGCATTATTAAAATTCATAGTCCACCTCCCTGGTCTTTTATGGCTATATACTCCCTTCGGTGGGCACAAGTGCCACCCTATGATTTCTGCGGGCCTTTATGTGCGAATAAATTCGCACCTACAACATTTTGTAGGATTGAATTTACCCAGTCATTGCATAAACCGTCCTGTGCAGGGCGGGCATTCATGCCCACGCGGCAAGTTCCTTTTACTTCCCTGCACCAATGGTCGCCCCAATCGCCTTGGAAATCAGCTTGCTCAAATCATCTTTTTTGTCGTCAAAAATCTTTGCGAACAGGGCCAAATCATCCGGCACATTACCAGACTCGGCCACCGTAACTGTTAACAACACATTCCCCGTGGCCCCTTTGTTGGCCGTCTTGTAGGTCCAGGCGGGCAGCTTGACGGGGGTAAAAGGTAACGCGCCTTCTTTCTCGTTAAGGCCAAAGTAATAACTTACCCTGGGCGCATCTGCACTACGCACCTCATTGATTAACACCGTATCGAAGGTTTTTTCGGCCTTTCGTGAAGCATTATTGCGCCATACCGATGAGGCCTTGAGAGAAATGGCAATCCCTACCACATCGCCCTTGGCCTGAGCGCGATTGAAATAGAAACGTAATGGCCTCACTAATAGAGCGCCACGATCCCGAGACAATCGGAATTGCCCTAACAGGTCTAGAACAGTCTCGCCATCCACATCATTTTCGACCTTGCGGGTAAACCGAAAACAGTGCCAACCCAACTTTAGATAAGGATCAGTTTGCGTATAAAACCGATCCGTAAGCACACTCGCGTCGTGGCTGGCAATATACTCATCCAACTTACTTTGCACCCGATCATTTATATCGCCCACCATATGGGAAACAATCGGTTTCAGAATAAAGTCGAATGCTACTTTTACCAAGCCCTGGGCAACAAAGCCCTTCTGACCCTTCTCAAGGAGAGGGGGCGCATCCGGGCCACGACAAATTTCAACCAAAGCCTCGTTTTTGCCACGATTGAATCCCTCTACCGATGAGTCAATCGAATCTTTCTCCAGCACCTTTACCGTGTTACGAACATCAAGTAAGGCTAATCGGGTTTTGGAATCGCCATTGCGGGCGGTGGGGAGGGTCGCAGTGCAGGCCGATTGGACAAACACTAAGAAAACAACGAGCAATGCCTTTTTCATTATCAAGACTCCTTTCTATAACGCTGAGTGATTATTGTATTCCAGAAAATCCCACCGGGCTATACATGTGGGCATTTCTATTAATTGATAATCCCTTCTACCCCGCAAGGGGACCCTTGTATCACTGTAGGAGCGCCTTCCAGGCGCGATTCACATTATGGGTATGCCCCTCGCGGCAAGATGCCGCTCCTACAGGGTGTAAACATACAAGGGGGCTCTTTTTAGTACCCCCTCAAGGGGTGCACCGAGGTCCTTCCGGGAGAAGGGGCAAACGATTCCCCATCATGGCGCTAACAGTCGTCAGTGGGCCTATTTCTAGGCGCGCCAGGACTGCTACAATAGCTTAGACCCAGTGGATTACTGCCAAACCCTGTTGGTGGGTGCGGCCGATTCTGCTAATAAACAACTTCGGAGAGTGTGATGCGTATCGGTACCCTGTTAGCAACATTGATTCCTTTTCTCATGGTGGCCTGGCCTGTTTCAGCAGAGACCAATAAACCCCCCGAGCCCGCAGCCGTTGCCCGCGGCACCAAACTTTACGAAAAGTACTGCTTGGCGTGTCACGGCGAGAAAGGCGCGGGCGAGGCTGTTGCGCCCTGGGCCAAAAGTTACAACGCCGCACCGGCCCTGGACAACTCCATGCACACCTGGCACCACACCGACGAAGGTTTGGCGAAAACGATCCTAAAGGGGGCGCGGGCGGGCAGTCGCATGCCAGCCTGGGAAAATACCCTCACCACGGAGCAAGCACGAGATCTGGTGGCCTATATAAAAAGCCTGTGGGGGGCTTGGGAGCTATCCTGCCAGGGACCGCGCCACATGATGTGCCTACGCAATAGAAAATAAACACTGCATGTCTAAAGATATCGCCCAAAAGTGGTTACAATTGCGAATTCTTTGCGTCTTGGCGCCTTTGCGTTAAGGCAACAATAAAGCTTCTATCCTTGCCGCCCATCCACTCTCGAACACTGGACAATGACCCGGTTTAGGGATTAAATGACCAGCCGGTCAGTTATTTTCACGGACCCCCATGACACTCACCATACCCAAGTCCAGGTGCCATTGCCGCTGGCGACGACGCAAAGAGGCCCGCCCCGAAGAAATCGTGGAGGCGGCCCTGGCCCTGTTTGTGGAGAAGGGCTTTAGCGCTACCCGCATGGCGGAAGTAGCCAAACAGGCCGGTATCTCCAAGGGTACGCTCTACCTGTATTTCGACAGTAAAGAAAAGATTTTTCACGCGGTGATACAGCACTTCATCACCCCCATGATTGATGAAGTCGAGACCCTGGTCAAAAACTACCAAGGCAGCACCGAGGCGTTGATCAAACAACTGGTGCACGGCTGGTGGGGTAGTATCTGGAATACCCCTCTTTCCGGCATCCCCAAACTTGTCATCTCCGAGGCCGGAAATTTTCCAGACATGGCGCGATTCTATATGGAAAATGTCGTTAAACGTGTACGCAGTCTGCTTGAGCAAATCATCCAAACCGGGGTACAACGCGGCGAGTTTCGCGACGTCGACATCCCTACTGTAACCCGCCTGCTGATGGCGCCAATCATACAAATCAACATCTGGGCGCACTCCCTGCGACCCTATGATGACCCCCAAGACGGGGACACCTATATCAACCTGCACATTGATTTGTTTTTACAAGGCCTGAAAAAACACGGGCAAAACACATGAAAAAAGCTGCAACCATCGTGCTGGTAACATCGCTGTGGATTCAGTCCGGTCACGCAGAGGGCCTCACCATTGAACAGGTGTTGCAACAAGTCGTGGATTACTACCCATCCATCAAAGGCGCCACCCTACAAGTAGAAAGGGCCAAACAAGACAACCTGCGTGTACAAAGCCAACTGGGTTGGCAATTGGCCCTGCGGGGCGGGGCCACGAGAGAATACACCCTTTTGGGTACCACGGTAGATACCCTCCGTACCATAGGCAATCTGTCCAAACTTACCCGCTCAGGTTCTACCCTGGGTTTGCAGGTGGAACGCAGGCGTGATGAATCCGCGATTACGGTACTGCCCACACTCCCCAACCCCCTGAACACCACCAACGTGGACATCAGCTACCGCGTACCCCTGGGCAAGGGTAAGGGTAACCCTGCATACGCAGAGGGCCTGACCGGCGCGAATGTCAGTTTACTTTTGGCCCAGGCAGAAGAGCAGCGCTTATATGATCAACTGGCGGTCCAGGTCATCGACCTCCACCTGGCGGCAAAGACAACCCTGGAGCGTATTCACAATACCGAACAGTCACTGGACCGCACCCAACGCCTGCAAAAGTATATCAAGAGCAAATCCGGGCTCGGCATTGCCGAAGACAAAGATCTGTTGCAAGTTGCAGCGCAACTGAATAATCAGCGCGCCCAACTCAAGGCCCTGGAAATGGCCTGGGCACAGCAAGAGATCTCGCTCAACCGTCTCATGGGTCGGCCCTGGAACTCAAGATTCGAGCCTAAAACGGTTGCGGACACGCCGTTCCCCGGCAAAGGATTTGATGGCCTATTCAAAGAAGTGGCCCAACACAGCCCCTCCCTGACATCAGCCCAGGCGCGCCTCACACTTGCCGACAGCACGATCAAGACCCAACGGGATTCCCGTAAGGACAAGCTCGACCTGGTCATGACCTTAGGCAAACGCAGCCGCGTGGGCATTACTGCAGGCGGCAGCTCCTATGAGTCTGATGATGTGGGCAGCATTAATATTGAATTTACCCGTTCTCTGGACAAACGGGGATTGAACGCACAACTCTATCAAGCCCGTCTGGACCGAAGTATTGCCATCCAGGACAAACAACAAACCCTCAATGACCTGCGCTATGAACTCGCCAGCCTGCTGGCCGAATTCAGAATTGGCCAAACCGCCCTGGAGGCCTACTACATCAGCCTGAAAAGCGAGCACGCCAAATTGAACGAGGCCCTGAGTCGCTACAAACAAGGCCGCACCGATACCAGCCAACTCATTCAATTTGAAAACGAGCTATCGGCCACAGCACTGGCCCTGGCGCTACACCGCATCGAACTGCAACGCCGATACTACAAATTGGTGTTGCTCCGCGGGCAATTATGGAAGGGTATCGTGCGGCCCACAATGGGTCTTCCTGGGGTAGACGTTGAGGATGAGCAAAAAGGATGAAGACTATCATCAGTTTTTTGGTCGACCGCAGCCTGATCATCAACCTGGTTTCTGTCTTCCTGATCATACTGGGTCTGTACGCTGCGTTCATGATCAATCGCGAAGCCTTTCCCAATGTGAATCTGGACCTCATCCAGGTGAACGTGGTCTATCCGGGCACCTCGCCCAAAGAGATTGAACAACTCATCATCACACCCATTGAACAAGAGCTGCGCTCACTCAATGGCATCGACAAGATGATCTCCATGTCCTTCCCCGGTTCCGGGCGCATTACCCTGGAACTGGATCCAGACGCCACCAACCGAGACCGTATCTCCAATGAAGTCAACTTAGCGGTCAACCGTACCGACCTGCCCAGCGACCTGCGTGAAGACCCCTTTGTAATAGAGGTGGATGGTGCGGTATTTCCCATCATGCGTCTGGCCCTCTCCGCACCCATCAGTGAACTGGGCGTCAAACGCCTTGGAGATGACATCAAAAACGACCTGCTCAATATTAAAGGCGTGGCACAAGTCACCGTGTTGGGTGATCGTAAGGCCGAGATCAGGATAGTGGTCGACCCTAAACGCATGGCCAAGGAGCATATCTCGGTAGGGGAAATTGCCAGCAGCATACAAAATTGGAACCTCAACGTGCCCGGCGGCGACATTAATACCGTCAGTGGGCAAAAGGTGGTGCGGGTCGTGGGAGAGTTTACTGGTCCCAAAGACGCCGCCAACCTTGTGTTGCGGGCCAACGAAGCCGGTAATGTGCTGCGCCTTTCCGATGTAGCTACCGTTGCCGAAACCCTGATCGAACCCACCGTCCTCTACGACGTGAAAGGCGAGGCGGCCCTGTCCATGCTGATACTGAAACAGTCCGACGCCGATATTATCGATACCGTGGACCAAGTAAAGAAGTACGTCGCCACCGTCCCCGAACGCTATGGAGCCCAAGTAAAAATCACGGTGTTCCAGGACTTCTCGCGGTTTGTGCGTCTGCGCCTGGGCGTGCTCACCAATAACGGCATGGTGGGACTGATCCTGGTCTTCGTTTCTTTATTGTTGTTTTTACGCTTCTCGGTGGCCATGACCACCACCTGGGGGCTACCCATTATCTTTATGTCGGGCATCTTTGTGCTGTTCATTTCCGGTGTAAGCCTGAACATGATTTCCATGATGGGGTTCATCATGGTGCTGGGCATGCTGGTAGACGATGCCATTATCATCGGTGAAAACATTACCTGGCACATGGAACAGGGCATGAAGCCGCACCAGGCCGCAGTCACTGGCGCAGTGGAACTGATCGGGCCGGTGACCACTACCATCCTCACCACCATTGCTGCATTCATCCCGATGATGTTCATGACCGGAATTATCGGTAAGTTTATTTTTGCCATCCCGGTGGTGGTGATTACCTTATTGACGCTGTCCTGGTTGGAATCTTTTTTGATCCTGCCCAGCCACGTGGCCCACGTCACCCACCCGGACAGACACCCACCGGAGCGCCGATGGATCGTGGCTTTGGAAGATCGCTATGCAGCCTTGCTGGCGCGGGCGGTGCGGTTTCGATGGGCCACGGTGGCGATCTCCTTTGCAGCCTTGGCTGCGGCTCTGTTGCTGGCACTGACCATGCCGTTTCAGTTGTTTCCCCCCGCCGGGGTGGAGGAATTCGTTGTTCGTGTTACCGCACCCCCTGGCACCAGCCTTAATAACATGCGCCAACACCTGCGTGACATCGACAAAGAGATTCGTGGTCACGTCGACCCTAAATATCTGGAGTCCACCCTGCAAAAAAGTGGCGACGTTTCGGTGGACCTGGGCGACCCCTTGACCCAACGGGGCAGCCGCTATGGTCAGATTCGCGCCATCTATACCCCTGCCATCAGCCGACCCGAACACGATGTCCTGAAGGAAATGCATCAACTGGCGAAGATCATTCCAGACAAATTTCCCAAACTGGATATCGCCTTTACCGAGATCCGTAAGGGTCCGCCACTGGGTCGCGCCCTGGAGGCGGAAATATCCAGTTATGACGAAAAGCCAGGCGAACAGGCGGCGCAACGTTTAATCGAATATCTCAAAACCATTGAGGGCATTACCTCCATCGATAGCGGGCTAAAACGTGGCGATGATGAATTGCACCTGGTGCTCGATCGGGAATTGGCCACTTACGCGGGTGTGGACCTGGCAACGGCAGCACAACACGTCAAGGCTGCCAGTGGGGGCTTGCCCCTATCGGTAGTACGCCACGGCACCGAAGAAATCGATGTCACCATCCGTTATCCAAACAGCAATGATGATGAACTCAAGCAACTCTTGAATTCCCTGGTGCCCAACAAACGCGATGGCTTAATACCCCTGAACAAGATCGCTCGACTGGAAGAAAAACCGGGCTATACCACCATCCGCCACAAGGAAGGGATTCGGGTCATCAATGTGGTCGCCGACACCGACGTGAGCAAACTCACCAGCGTTGCGCTCAACCGCATGGTGCGTGACAACGAAAACAAATGGTTAGGCGATCTGGCAGACAAGATCACTGTCGGTTATGGCGGTGAGGAAGAAAAGAACAGAGAATCTTTTGTCAGCCTGGTGGTAGCCTTTGGTTTTGCGCTGGTGGGGATCTTTTTCATCCTCGCCATCCAGTTCAACAGCTTGAGCTATCCCCTTGTGGTCATGCTGGCCATCCCCTTTGGCGCTATCGGCATCATCGTCAGCTTTTATGTGCACGATCTTTTCTGGAAACCCATGCCCCTGTCCTTTATGACCAGCCTGGGCATGATTGCCTTGACCGGTGTAGTGGTCAACAGCTCTTTGGTGTTGCTGGTCTTTATACAACGGGCGCGCCAGGCAGGCATGGGAGCCCACGAGGCCATCATCAAGGCGGGCCGCCGCCGTCTACGGGCAGTCATCCTTACCGCCATCACCACCATCGTCGGCTTGCTCCCCACCGCCTACGGCTGGGGTGGCCTCGACCCCTTTGTCTCCCCCATGGCCCTGGCCCTATCCTGGGGACTGGTATTCGCCACCCTCATTACCCTCGTCACCATACCCGCCACCCTGGCTGCGGGGTTGGATGTTAAAAACTGGATACGGGCTCATCTATACCCCATGGCTGCCAATGGCCTTAAACATGTCAAAGCGTTGGTATCAAGAAACCAGGTTGGATGATATAGACGAGTAGGGTGGGCACACATGCCCACCGAACACCGGCCAAGCACCCCGATAATGTCATTGCGCATGAGTCGCGTGGGCATAAATGCCCACCCTTGTATCTCTCTCGATACTCTGATTAGCTATTAGAGTATCAGGGAG
>ENA-ORDP01000120-ORDP01000120.1-marine-sediment-metagenome-genome-assembly--contig:-NODE-120-length-50635-cov-28.289957_pt1 | contig 50635 bp, 41 predicted proteins | sample MGYA00248627_ERZ508539 | MGnify/ENA primary metagenome ERZ508539 (study PRJEB26208, sample SAMN05571518) | marine sediment metagenome | biome: deep sea; feature: Hydrothermal vent; material...
CAAGGCCTCCAGCTCATCGACTTTGGATGCACCCGCCACACAAGCCGAATGCAGGTAGGGATCGTCACGTATCGAATCCGGTAAATCAACACTGGCGACAACATCTGATATCGCCAGCCTGCCACCGGATTTCAGTACCCGGTGAGTTTCGCGAAACACTCTCGCCTTGTCGGGCGAGAGATTGATAACACAATTGGAAATAATCACATCAATACAGCTGTCGGCTACCGGCAGGTTCTCGATTTCCCCAAGCCTGAAGTCCACGTTTCCGAACTGTGCCTTTTCAGCATTACTGCGCGCCTTGCTGACCATGGCAGGTGTCATATCAACACCGATAACGTGTCCGTCCTTACCGACTTCCTGTGCGGCCAGAAATGCATCGAACCCGCCGCCACTGCCCAGATCGAGCACTGTTTCACCAGCCTGCAGGCCGGCGATGGCGCGTGGGTTACCGCAACCCAGCCCCATGTCAGCGCCGTCCGGCACACTCTCCAGATCCTGTTGCGAATAACCCAGGCGTGTGGATAGCAGGCTGTTGATCTGTGCGTCCTCGGACACACCGCAACAGGAACTGGCTTCACCGCAACTACTCCCACTGTTACTTGCCTGCGCAACTTCTGCATAGGCACTACGGACTGTCTGACGTATTTCATCCTGTTTTGTCTGGCTCATCGTTCTGTTACTCCACTAGCCGGTAACGGCAGGCCGGGATACAGCCTGCCAGCGTTTGAGATCTTCCGGGGTATCGAGATCCCATAAGGTATCGAGTTCTGCATATTGCTTGTTCAGCAAGAGCAGTCGTTCACGCGTGTGCTGCATGACCTGGCTGGTACTCCAGCGCATGTCGGTAAATAATTCTTCCTCAGCGCTGCGTGCACCGACCAATACATAGCCGCCATCTTCTGCGGGGCCGAATACGAACTCTGTACCTGCGTGCAGCTCCTGACAGGCCAGGTTCAGGTACTCCCCGGTCATCGCCGGACAGTCTGTACCAATCAATACCACAAAGTCCGCCTGTTCAAGTGCGTCCTGTATCGCCCTGTGCATTCTCAGACCGAGATCCGCGCCCTGCTGGATCTTTATCCTGTCGTCATTCCGGCGTATGCCGGAATCCAGCGGTTTCAATGAGCTGGATACCGGCTTTCGCCGGTATGACGAATTGATCAGCTCGGCAAACAGAGGGTGCAAAGATTCAGCATACAGGGTTACGGGTGCAATTTTTGCCTGTACAGCCATGGATACCGTATCACGCACCAGTTGCTCGTACAGCGTGACCGCAGCTTGGTCGCCTATTCCTGAAGCCAGCCGGGTCTTTACCCGACCGGCCAGCGGCGCCTTGGCGAACACCAGTATACGACCGGCCGGATACCGGTAAGCAATGGTGTCACCCATAACGTGTGGCCAGGCGTGTTGCCGGGACGCCCAGGAACCAGGCCAGGCGCAGGTACCACATCAATAATATGGTTCGTACAATCCCTCTTTGTTCCCAGCGGCGGCTCGATGTCGTAACAGTGTGCGGCACACAGACCGGCCATTGCTCACGCTTCAGGCGTTTACTGAGATCAACATCCTCCATCAGCGGTAAATCTGCATAGCCGCCAACACGTTCAAACAAAGCACGCGAAACAAATATACACTGGTCCCCTGTGGCAATTCCGGTGATTCGTGAACGCAGGTTCATCAACCGTTCCACGGCACGCAACAGCATGCTGTCCCCCGACAGACGGACATTAAATCGTCCCCATCCGTGAGTGACCGATTTAAGGAACCTCTGATTAATTCCTTTACCGTCATCCCGGCATATATCGTCATCCCGGCGTATATCGTCATCCCGGCGTATATCGTCATCCCGGCGTATGCCGGGATCCACTGTTTGCAACGACCTGGATGCCGGCCTTCGCCGGCATGACGGATTAATCAGAGTTGCCTTAATAATAAGCTCCTCCGCCCTGTCCGGAATACCACTGTCCGCGTGCACAAACCAGAACATCTGCCCGTCAGCGGCATCCGCGCCGGCATTCATCTGCCGGGCCCGGCCTGCAGGTACCATCAAGAGCCGGTCTACCAGTTTTTCGGCCAGCACAACTGTTCCATCTTTACTGCCACCATCCACCAGGATCACTTCGTGACCGCGCGCGCGTAACGGTTGCAGTTGCTGCAACAGCGCAACAATGCATTCAGCTTCGTCAAGTACCGGGATAATGATGGATATCTGCATGACTGTTCAGTCCAGCGCACCGCCACAACTGCTGCCCTGCCCCGCAGTACAGCCGTAGCAGTGATCGGCAATCGATATGGAACAGCCGTCCAGTGACGCAGCCCGTACCTCGCGGATATGTATACGTGGCCGCGCACCCATGTCCAGGGGCAAATCCAGCATCTGGTTAAAATCACAATCGTACACATACCCTTGCCAGTCAACACTGATCAGCGATCGGCACATGACGGTATCGAGATTGGCATCCTGGTGGGCCGATTTGAGCAGTTCCATGTAGCTGGCAAACTGTCCTTTGGATATCAGGGTACTGCCAAAGCGCTGAATCGGCATGTTGGCAAGTACCAGCAGCCGGTTGAACCCAATACCTGCGCGCTCTGCAAGTTCGCGTTTGTAATCCGACTCGAGCTGTTTCCGGGGCGGAGGTAACACGGCGCCGCCCGGGTTATACATCAGGTTCAATATCAGCCCACTGCCCTGCTGTCCGTAGCCGAGCGCATTGAGCTTTCTTAACGCTGTAATACTCGACTGGTAGACGCCCTTGCCACGCTGCGATTCGACATTTTCCTTCAGGTAGCACGGCAGGGATGCGACGATTTCCACCTGATGGCGGGCCAGAAACTCTGCCGTGCCTTCGAAGCCGGGTTCATTGAGAATGGTCAGATTGCAGCGGTCAATGACCGGCACATCCAGCCCGCGGGCAGCTTGAACCAGCCGCCGGAAATCCGCATGCAACTCCGGTGCGCCACCGGTAATATCCAGCACCTTTACTCCGGATTCCCTCAGAAAAGTGACAATGTCACCGATGGTTTCCCGCGACATCTGTTCCGTTCTGGTCGGTCCTGCGTTGACGTGGCAGTGCAGGCAGGACTGGTTGCAACGATAGCCCAGGTTGACCTGGAGAATTTCCAGCCGCCCGCGCTTCAGGGGCGGGAAATCGGTGTGTTCGAGTAGTGGCAGGGTAGCGTGCATAGGTTAAATATTCAGTTGTGCTTATGGGATCAAACGATTGATCCATCGTACCAGACGACGGGTTCGGGTGCTAAACAGCTTTGCCCCGTACCAGGTATTCACGGTACGGCGGTTAATTTGTGCCAGTGTCGGATACGCATGAATGGTCGCGGAAATATCCCCGATACCGGCACCGGTCTTCATGGCCAGAACAATTTCGTGTAGTAGTTCGCCAGCGTGTGGACCCAGTATGGCAGCACCCAGTATTTTCCCTTTGTGTACCACAAACTTGGTCAGTCCGCAGGTTTCGACTTCGGCGAGGGCGCGGTCAATATCCTTGAAGGGAAAGCGCAGTACCGTTGCCTCGATACCTTGCTCCCGGGCCTGTTGCTCGCTGAGCCCGACCCGGGCCAGTTCCGGATCCGTATACGTGACCCAGGGAACAACGCTATAGTCGACTTTTTTCGGAAAACGGAACACGGCATTGCTGATTACAATGCCGGCCTGATATTCTGCCATGTGAGTGAAGGGGTACGGCCCACACACATCGCCACAGGCATAGATATGTTTTTGCGAGGAGCGCATGCGTTTGTCAACCTTTATGCCCCGGGTATCGAACTGGACTCCGGCTGCCTCCAGTCCCAGATTCTCAACACAGGGCTGCCGTCCAACCGCCACCAGCACCTGATCGGCTTCCAGCGCAACGCCACCACTGCATTCAACACGTCGGGTATCACCCTGCCGTGTAACCCGCTCTGCACTGGTCGAGGTGAGCACATCGATGCCTTCGGCGACCAGCCGTTCCTTGAGTACATCTGCGATTTCCGCATCCTCCTGCGGTAGTAAATGTGGCAGACGCTCCACCACAGACACTTTACTGCCGAGGCGTGCAAATGCCTGCGCCATTTCCAGCCCGATAGGGCCGCCACCCAGCACCAGCAGTCGCCGTGGTAATTTGCGCAGGGAAAACAGGCTTTCATTGGTCAGGTAACCCGCTTCTTCAAGACCGTCTATCGGTGGTACAAAAGGATGTGAACCCGTTGCGATAAGGAAGCGCCGCCCGTGAATCTGTTGGTCATTGACACGTACCGTATGGGCGCCCGTAAATTCCGCGTGGCCGAAAAGCACTTCGCAGCCGTAGGCACGAAAACGTTCCGGATCATCGTGTGGCTGGATCTTATCAATGACCGACTGCACGTGATCACTAACCTTGCCAAGGTCCACCTGCGGAGTAACGGGTTGCAGGCCGAATTCGCCTGCGCGGCGCATCAGTGATGCGACTTTGGCCACCTGTATCAGGGTTTTGCTCGGCACACAGCCCGTGTGCAGGCAATCACCGCCGAGTTTTTCACGCTTTTCTACCAGGGTAACCTTCAGTCCCAGTTGTGATGCGACACTCGCGACAACCAGCCCACCCGCACCGCCACCGATAATAACCAGATCACGTTTTCCCATCCGCTGCCCTCCCTTTTTTAATGGCTTGTGAACGCTATCAGGCATCCGCCAGCGGGTAGCCGTTTTCGTTCCAGCCGGTCATACCGTTGGTGACGACATGGACGTCTGCAAAACCTCGCTGCGCCAGCAGTTCTACTGCTTTGACGGAACGTCGATCAGTCCGACACACGGTCACTACCGGTTTTTCCTGGTAGTCACTAATCTCGTTAATACGCTCCGGCAACTCTTCGAGTGGAAGATTTACCGCACCTGCTATATGTCCCTGCTCGCCGATAAAATCCGCAGCCGTGCGTACATCCAGCACCAGAATATCGTTACCGCTTTCAAGCCGCTGTTTCAGTTCCGGAACAGTCAGCGACGGTCCTTTACGTAATCTGCCTATCAGGCGCGGTAGAAAAGCCACTACTGCGAGCAACGTCAGCGCGAGTAGCGCCTTCTGGATCAACCCTGCACCACCGCCCACTGCCTCCCGGCCGGCATAGCCAAGGTAGGTATAGGCAAAAGCCCCCGGCAACATACAAATATAGGTCGCCAGCACGTAATGGCTGAAGCGTATCCGGGTCAGCCCCAGCGCATAGTTAAGCAGGTTAAAGGGAAACAACGGCACCAGGCGAACAAACGCCACAAAGCGCCAACCTTCGGTTTCCACACCGTTAATGAGTTGTTTGAGACGACCACCGGTTTTATCAGCCACCCAGTCCGAAGCCAGGTAGCGGGATACCAGAAAGGCCAGAGTCGCACCGACAGTGGCGCCAGTGAGATTATAAAATGTCCCGAGTACCGGACCAAACAAGGCACCACCCGCCAGAGTCAGCACCATCCCTGGCAGGAACAGTACCGCACCAACCGCATACACCAACATGAACAGCAGCGGTGCCAGAACGCCGGCATTCTGAATCCAGTTCTCCACCGCAGCGGCATCGAACTGATCCCGGAAATAGATGGCTACAGCTATCGCGGCCACCAGGACCAGGAATATTGTTATGCGAATCCACCTAGCCTTCATTGTTACCGCTCCATTCCCGTCTGTTTATGGCGTAGCTGGATATCTTTCCAATAAAAGGCAATATCAGCATACCCGGCAACCAGGCCACCAGCTTTGGCTTGTTGTAGGTGTGAATACCGATGGTCATGGCTTCATGCCCCGCGCGCGGTTGATCACGGTAGGTTCCGAACAAGCGGTCCCACCAGGGCAGGTTAAATCCGAAGTTGCTGTTGGCTTCATCGTCTTCCACCGAGTGGTGAACCCGGTGCATGTCCGGAGTTACTACCAGCCAGCGCAACATCCTGTCGACAGCTTCTGGAAGGCGTATATTACTATGGTTGAACATAGCGGTCGCATTCAACAGCACTTCAAAAATAACAACAGCAACGACCGGAGGGCCCAGCACCACAATAGTCGCAAACTTGATCAACATGGAGAGAATAATTTCGAAGGTATGAAAACGCGCGCCGGTGGTAACGTCGATATCGACATCCGCATGATGTACCCGGTGCAGGCGCCACAGCACCGGCACGGCGTGCACCATGACGTGTTGCAGGTAGATAACAAAATCCATCGCGACAATAGATATCAGGATGACAGCCCAGGCAGGTACGTCAAAATAGTTGAACAGGCCCCATCCCTGCCCTGTGGTAAAGGCGGCCATGCCAACCGCGGCAGCCGGGAACAACAGGCGCACAACAAAACTGTTCAGGAATACCAGTCCAAGATTGTTCAGCCAACGGACCGCTCTTGTCAGCGTCCGGGCGCGGCGTGGCGCAACCATTTCCCACACGGCCATGACAGCAAACGTTCCAAAAAAGAAACTGAGCCGAATGGTGACTTCGTGCTGCATTACGAATTCGCTGACATTCATGGAAAAACCTCATAACTGATGCGGATTACCATGCGCCGAAGCGCTACTGTAATGAGTTTATTGAATATACTATTCAATCGAATAATTGAATTAAAGAATAGCGGATATCAAGACGATGTCAAGCGACAACTTGAAATACTCTTTCCGGCCCGGTTTTGCCCCTTTCGGGAAAACACACAGGCTCCTAAAAGAAGGCGACCCAGCGTGTTTTCCGAAACACCCACACCACCCGCGCCGGGCAGTCCGGATTTGCGGACTCAAACAGATGACAGGCGCCTTTCCTTTACCTGTAGTACCAGGCCGTAAATCAGCGGCAGCACCAGTAGACTCAGGACTGTGGTGGTCATCATGCCGCCCAGCATGGGAGCGGCGATGCGCTGCATGACATCCGAGCCCGTGCCCGAACCCCACATGATCGGTAACAGGCCCGCCATGACCGCCGCTGCGGTCATGGCAATGGGTCGCAGGCGCTTGCCGGTAGCAGTCTGTACGGCATCCATGATCATACCGGGCGTCAGTTGCCCGTCCGTGTTCCTGCGGTGCATGTTCACTTCCTCGTCAATGAAGGTCAGCACCAGAACGCTGATTTCCGCCGCCAGACCCGCCAGCGCGATAAAACCGACACCGACGGCAACCGACATATTGAAGCCTAGCAGGTATACCAGCCAGAAGCCCCCCACCAGACCGAACGGGATGCTCAGCATGACCACCACAGGGGCCGTGAGATTGCGGAAGTTGAAATACAACAACAGGAAAATGGCCGCCAGCGTCAAGGGCACAACCAGCTTCAGCCGAGCATTTGCCCGTTCCATATACTCGAACTGGCCGGACCAGCCAAGCGTATAGCCTGGCGGTAACTTGACAGCCTTGGTAATGGCCTGTTTGGCCCGCGCCACATAACCGCCGATATCGCTGGTCTTGGGGTCCACATAGATCCAGGCATTGGGCCGGGCGGCTTCACTCTTGATGCCGGGGGGGCCTCCGGCGAGACGAATGTCCGCCACCTGCCCCAGGGGTATCTGGGTGCCGGTGGGCGTGTGAATGAGTACACGTTTGAGTGCAGCGAGGTTATTCCGGTAGTCGCGGAGATAACGCAGATTGACCGGATAGCGTTCCAGGCCCTCGACGGTTTGCGTCACGTTCATGCCACCAACGGCGGATTGAATGACATCTTCGACATCGCCAATGGTCAGACCGTAACGGGCCGCCTCGCGCCGCTTGATGTGAAAATCCACATAATGACCGCCCACGGCACGATCACCGAACGCGGACAAGGTATCCGGCAGCTTCTTGAGCACAATCTCAATTTCTTCCGTCAGCCGTTGCAGGGTGGCGAGATCGGGTCCGGATACTTTGATCCCAATCGGGGTCTTGATGCCGGTCGAGAGCATGTCGTTGCGGGTTTTGATGGGGAACGTCCAGGCATTGGCCAAGCCCGGGAAGTGAATCGCCTTATCCATTTTACCCATGAGCTGCCGGGTGGTCATTGTGGGATCGGGCCACTCTTCCCTGGGTTTCAGCTGGGCAATAGTTTCTATCATGGAAAGCGGTGCGGGGTCGGTCGAGGTCTCCGCACGACCCACTTTGCCGAACACAGTTTTCACTTCCGGGAAGGTTTTTAGAATCTTGTCGGTCTGTTGCAGTATTTCCTTGGCCTTGGTGATGGAAACGCCGGGGAAGGAGGTCGGCATGTAAAGAATGTCGCCTTCGTCCAGGGGCGGCATGAACTCGCTGCCGATTCTTGAAATCGGATAAGCGGCACTTGCCAGCAGGACAAGCACCAGAACCAGTGAAAACCACTTGCCGCGGATGGTCCATCGGAGTGCGGGTCCGTGCAGTGCGGTCAACAAGCGGTTCACCGGGTTTCTCGACTCGGGCAGGATCTTGCCGCGGATAAAATAGCCCATCAGTACCGGCACCAGGGTAATAGCCAGGCCCGCCGACGCCGCCATGGCATAGGTGGCGGTAAAGGCAAGCGGCTTGAACAGCCGCCCTTCCTGCGCCTGTAGCGTGAACACCGCCGCATAGGAAACCGTGATGATCATCAGCGAAAAAAACAGCGCCGGCCCAACCTCTGTCGCGGCGGACCCGATCGCACTCCATCGCTCCCGGGTATCCAGGGGCGCGCCCTTGGTTTCCGTCTCGTGTTCCAGGTGCTTATGGGCGTTTTCGATCATAACGATGGCGCCGTCCACCATCGCGCCCAGGGTGATGGCGATGCCGCCCAGGCTCATGATATTGGCCGCCAGCCCCTGCCATTGCATCAGAATAAAGGCGATGATGACGCCGAGCGGCAAGGTAATAATTGCCACCAGCGCCGAACGCGCGTGCAGTAGAAACAGGACACAAACCAGGGAAATGACGATGAATTCCTCGATCAGTTTGTCCTTGAGATTATCCACCGCCCGCAGGATCAGGTTGCTGCGGTCATAGGTGGGGACGATCTCCACACCGGCGGGTAGGCCGGCTTTTAATTCATCCAGTTTTGTCCGTATTTTGTCGATGGTTTCCAGGGCATTTTCCCGGTAGCGCATCACGATCACGCCACCGGCTACCTCGCCCTGGCCATTCAGTTCAGCGAGACCCCGGCGTAACTCCGGTCCGAGATGTACATCGGCTACGTCTTTTATATAAATGGCCGTACCCTTTTTATCCACGCCGATTGGAATGTTTTTCAGATCTTCGATGGACTTGATATAGCCCAGTGCGCGCACCATGAATTCCGATTCGGCCATCTCGATAAGCCTGCCGCCGACATCGTTGTTGCTGCGCTTGATCGCGTGTTTCACCTTCGACAGAGGAATGTCGTAGAAGGCCAGCTTGTTGGGGTCGACTTCCACCTGGTATTGTTTGACGAAGCCACCAACAGAGGCCACCTCCGAAACACCGGGTACGGTTTGCAGGGCGTACCTGAGATACCAGTCCTGGATAGAACGCAATTCGGCCAAGTCATGGGTGCCGGACTTGTCCACCAGTGCGTACTCGTAAACCCAGCCCACGCCGGTGGCGTCCGGACCGAGCGAGGGCGTCACACCTTGCGGTAGAAATTTAGCGGCGTAGTTCAAGTATTCGAGCACCCGGCTCCGCGCCCAGTACATATCCGTGCCATCTTCAAAAATAATATAGACGAAGGAGAAACCAAAAAAGGAATAGCCGCGCACTACTTTGGCCTGCGGTACGGCCAGCATGGAGGTGGTGAGCGGATAGGTGACCTGATCCTCGACCACTTGTGGTGCCTGTCCCGGATACTTTGTGAAGATGATCACTTGCACATCGGAAAGGTCGGGAATGGCGTCCAATGGTATATTTTTTATCGCCAGTACGCCGGCGACGAGCAGCAGGGCGGTCATCACGAATACCAGGAAATGATTCTTCAGCGAAGCTTCAATAATGCTTCTGATCATTAGGGTTTCTCCTGGTCCATCTTCATGCCTTTCATGCCTTTCATGTCACCACGTTTCTGCGTCTGTGGAATATTTTCTTTCGGTTCAACCATCTTGGCAGCGGCCTCCACCAGCGACGATTCGGAATCGAGCAGGAACTGTGCGGATGTCACCACGCGTTCGCCTGTCTTGAGCCCGCTCAGGATCTCGGTCTCGTCGCCGGCTTGCAGCCCCAGATTGACACGACGCGGCTCAAAAGTACCCTTGCCGACCTGAACGAAGACCTTGGGCACCTCACCGGTACGGATAATGGCTGCGGTCGGGATCACCAGAGCGTCTGGCTTCGCGTTCGGATGGAGGATGACATCGGCAAACATATCCGGCTTGAACAGCAAGTTCGGATTGTCGAATTCGAGTCGAACTTTGTTGGTACGGGTTTTTGGATCCAGATAGGGATAAATGTAAGCGATTTTCCCCTTGAATACGCGACCGGGGACGGATACCAGCCGCATTTCGGCTGCATCGTTGAGCCGCACCCAGGGAATTTCATATTCATACACATCCACATAAACCCAGATCTTGGAAAGATCTGCGATTTTGTACAATTCCGTCCGTGGCGTGATATGTTGCCCTTCACGCGCGCCGATCTTGAGCACGATGCCGGTAACCGGCGATTGGATATGCAAGGCCTTTATGGTCTTGCGAGTTCGTTCAAGTTCGCGTATTTGGTGCGCCGGCACATCCAGTAACTCCAGCCGCTCACGCGAGGAGCGCAACAGCGCTTGCGCGTCCTTGCGAATGTCGGCAAACGGGCTTTTGGCAAGCGTTTCGGCGTTCTTCAGCGCCAGCAGGTATTCCTGCTCGCTGGCCACAAGTTGAGGCGAATAGACGGATAGCAGCATGGTACCCGGTTTGACGGCTTCACCCGTTTCACTCACAAACAGTTTTTCAACCCAGCCGGAAATCTTGGGGTGAAAACGGGTCAATAACTCTTCGTCGTAAGCCAGCCGGCCCACCGTCTTAATGGAACGTGAAATGGCTTTGCGGCTAGCCAGCGCGGTGCGGACACCGATATTCTGTACGACGGTTGGATCGATCACCACTGTGCCGGCGCTGCCACCGCCCGTCAGGTCATCGGCATAAACGGGGACGTAGTCCATGCCCATGCCGTCCTTGGCCGGCACCGGTGACGTGACCGTGGGGTTCATAGGGTTGCGATAAAACAGGGGTTTGCGGGCGGCGCTGACGGCTGTTTCCTTCCCTTGACCGGGGGCGGTTGTATGCCACGACGACAGCCAGTAACCCGCGGCCACGCCCGTGATCAGTGTGATGACGACGATACCAACGATTTTTTTATTCATAAGATAGGTTCCCGGATATATCCTTGCCAACAGCGGAGGACAGTCGGGCCAGTGATTGCCTGGCCCCTGCCAATGCCTTCCAGTATTGGGTTTCGAAGTTGTAAAGTGTGATTTGTGAACGCACCAGATTGAGAAAATCCACCTTGTTTACCTGATAGCCGGCCAGCATGGAAGAAACGGTCTGGCTGGCCTGGGGGATGATGCCCGTCTTGAAAAGCAAGGCTTGATCGCGGGTCTTGACGTAGTCAGCCAGTGCCGACGAGGTTTCCGACCAGACACTTTCGGTGACATCTTGTAGTGCAAACTGTTGTTTGAGCATCTCGGCCTTGCGTTGATCCAGCGCACGGGCCTGCTTGGTGGCGATAAAAATCGGTAGATTGACGCTGATGCCGAGGGTGAGGAAATCGGCGCGCGAGTTACTGCGCCCGGTGTTCTTGCCACTCCGGAAACCGTAGCCCGCACTCAGTTTGGAATCAGGGTAGTAATTCTTTTTGGCAAGGTCGACCCGCTTTTGCGCCGCCTTGATCCGCTCGTTCAGGCTGGCTAGCAACGGTCGCGCCTGCAAGGCCATACGGTGAAGGATCTTTTCGTCTGGTACTTCCGGCAGTGTTTCCGGTACCCGCGCCGGGAGGCGCACGGGGTCTTGCGTGGGCCGATTGAGCAGTGCGTTCAGCTGGGCCTGCTGGCTCTTGCGGGCACCTTTCAGCTGGATTTCAATATTGAGCAGCTTGGAAAGCTCCACCTGCGCCAGCAGCACGTCCTGTTGCAGGCCCTTGCCCACCTTGTATTTGGTTTCGGCAATCGCGATGAACTGCCGCAGCAAGACCTTATTGCGACCCACGATCTCCAGGGCGCGGTCAAGATAGAACAGGTTCCACCAGCCGATGCGCACATTGCGTACCAGTTTGAGACGGAACTCATCCACATCGAGGTTAGCTGACTCAGCCTCAAAGTGCGCCGCCTCCTTCCGCAGTCGTAGCTTGCCGGGAAAGGGTACTTTCTGCGAAAGCCCGGCGCGCAATTGCGTCATGTTTTCCTGAGTGGTGGAAAAGGTATCCACTGGCAGGTTCACGGCGTTGAAACTGAGAACCGGGTCCGGCAGTGTACCGACCTGCGGCGGTATCGCCGCCATGGCGCGGGCGCGGGCGCGTTTTTCGGCGAGTCCTGGATTATTGGCAAGCGCAATGCCAACCGCCTGCTGTAGTTCAAGCATCCCGTCCGTTCGGGATGTCGGGAGGTTACCGGCGGCACCGGCCAGGCCGGCCCAAAACGAAACACACACGGTGAAGACGATAACCGGTAAGCGGTTGAATGCCCGTTCACTTAGAGGCATGACGGCTCCCCTTCGGACCCGTGTGCCCCTCTAACAGGTCGCGGCAACCACTGCGTCAGGTAAAGCGGGGCCTCACGACCGGTGGTCGGCAGCCGGGGCGGGTGTTTCTTTCCGGCCATCGGACGGCCGGCTGCGGAAAAGGGACATTGGCACATGTCGGTACTCCATAGCGAAAGAGAGAACGGGGCAACAGGCTCCCAGCCTTGCAGCAGACGTTATTTCTGACTGTGGGCCGTGGCGGGGCCGGAACCTTATTTAGCTAGGAAGTAAGAGCGGTGGGCGGAGTAGCGGTGGGTCGGTACGGGATGTCGAGTGGAGCAGAGAATAGTTGTGCAGTGCCTGGCTATAGTTGGCTAGCAGCAGAGTGGACGGCAGGGAAGTGATACTACCATGGCAGCTCGCACAGCTACCACCGTTGCAGACATAGCCCTGGCAATCCGGTTGGCAGTGGAGGCAGCCCGGCATGGCGCGTTGCGCGGTGTCGGCCTGTGCCATGTTAGCAGCAGCCGGCCCCTGCATGGATGGGCAGTGCCCCGTGGCAGGTGCGGCGGGCACAGCAGAAAGGGCCGGCAACGGCGCCAGAATCAGCGTCAACGCCAGCCACAGAGAGAGAAGTTTCTGTACCTGCTTACCTTTCATTGCTCTCTTTTTAACAGTCCTGTGCGAAATGTGCAAACGGTGTGACAACGGCGCCGCGCGTGGGTTCAGTCGCGGCACGAACTTTCACACTTTAGTGGCAGCCCCGGCTTTTTACTTGAATTTCGTACCGTTTACCGAGCGAATACCTGTCCAGGCCGATCCTTGGCAAAGGTATTCCAGCGTCAAAGAGGCCAAGCAGGTCGTCGCCGATCAGATCGACCTGCCGGCCGGCTATTCACTGCGCTGGTCGGTGGCATCTGGCTGCTGTACCTGCTGGATTATGACATATCCGTTGCGGTTGGCGTCGGCTTCATCGCGCTGGCTGGTGTTGCCGTGGAAATCGGGGTTATCATGCTGGGTACCGGTACCGGTTCCGAGGTTATGCGGCGCATCGCCGCACCGATGGTGGGCGGCATGATCAGCGCTACGATACTCACCCTGCTGGTCATACTGTCAGCTTTCCTGGTGTGGCGCGGTGGTCAAATCAAACGAGGTGGCGACTGATGTTGAGATCAATAGTGCTGACGCTGCTGTTCTTTGCCGGAACAGCGGCGGCGCATGGACCGGAAAACAAACCTGACCTGGGTTGGCGCGGTCCGGTCTCTTCGTTTGATCCCGCTGCATCGCCCGACGATAAAAAAGATACCATCCATATGGACCTCGCAGTGGATGGGCAAACCATAAAGCTGTTTGTCTCCGATGCCGATGGGAACCCTGTTAATATTGATATTGCCGAAGCGAAAGCCTTTATTTCCTCGGCGGGCAAAACTTCCTGGTGTGCACTACAGCCGGCGGGCATGAACATGCTGACCGGCAAGGGTGATTTTATTCATGACCCCGGTATGAGAGTCGATATTACCCTGCGATTACCGGGCCGCAGACCGATAAACAAGAATTTCAGACCCTTTCAATAGACTACCCCGAATCAATCGGTTTGTTGAGCCAGATCAAGGCTGAAGAACGGCAAATGGCACTAGTCTGGCCGCATTGTTAGCAAACCCTGCAAGGTTCTTGCTGGTGGAAAACCGATAATGCACCAGACCCGTACAACATTAAATCGCCTGCTTGACTGGTTACTCGTGCTGGCGCTTGCATTGGCGCCGATGCAAGGTGCATTTTCGGCGTTTGGTAGCACCTGCGGACATGACCACAGGGTGACCGCTGGAGAGACGGCGCATCATCACGTCGCCTCAATCGACCCGGCTTACCACGATTCCAAAGCCAGCCCTGCACAGGAGTGCTGCAAACACGACAGTGATGACGGCGATTGTAACGGCGTTTGCAACGCGTTTTACGCCTCTGCATACCTGCTATTGGCAAGCTGGAATGTTGCTTGCGACGATCACCAAACCTATGAACCTCAACTTGCGACTGCTTTCACCGGTCGATCGGTTCCCACCCCGCTCCATCCTCCCCTGTAGCTGTTTGACCACGGGTCATTCGTTGCATCCGCCGAAACTGCGGGCAAGCAAAACCCCAAACACTGACTGCTATTAGCGACGACTTTTGCCACTACAATTGTCTGGACACGGGCTGTGCTGTTCGTAAATCCGCCTTTATCTGGAACCTGGCGTGGAAAGTAAAACCAATACAATACCGATTTTCCTGGGAGAAATGCCGATGAAACACAGAACCTTTATTTTAAAACCAGTAGCGCTCGCAGTACTTGCAGCGGTTGCCTCGACTACTTCTTTTGCCGACAGCGAAATGGACAAGATGCGAAAAACCGTCGAGACGCTGCAAAAGCAGCTCGAACAGGTGCAGGAGCAGCTGAAAGCCCGCGAGGAGAAACCCGCCACCCCTGCCCAGTCCCGGACCGCGCAAGAGGCCCCGGTTACACGCAAGGAAATGGACGAACTGCGCAAGGAAGTCGCTACCGCCTCGGAATGGCGTTCGCCGAACACCCTGATCCACATGGCGGGTTACTCCAGTGTAGGTTATGAAAAAACTCAGGGTAATAACGATGACGGCAGTTTTAACGTCGGTCAGTTTGCACCCATTTTCCACTTCCAGTACCGCGATCTGGTCATGCTCGAATCAGAGCTGGAATTCGAGGTTGAAGATGATGGTTCAACGAATACCGCCCTGGAGTATCTGACTATTGACCTGATCATGAACGATTACGCGACGCTGGTTGCCGGCAAGTTCCTCAGCCCGATCGGACAGTTCAGGCAAAATCTACACCCCACCTGGGTCAACAAAATGGCTTCACCCCCGCCCGGCTTCGGCCATGATGGTGCAGCACCGGTATCCGATCTCGGTGTGCAGGTTCGTGGCGGATATCCGCTCGGAAAGGTGCGCACCAACTACGCCCTGTTTGTCAGTAACGGGCCGGAGTTGACCTCCGCAACCGACGACGGCGTGAACTTCACACTGGACGGTGTCGATGCGGAAGGCTTCAACAAGGATTCCGATGGCACCAAGGTTTTCGGTGGCCGCCTGGGCGTATTGCCTATGAGGGGACTGGAAGTCGGGATTTCCGGTGCAACGGGCGAGGCATCTGTGTCGAAATACGAGGACGAATTGCTGGCAACGACCGTCAAAATCACCGACCAGGGCAAGCGTGACTACGACGTCTATGGTGCCGACTTTAATTTCCAGTATCGATCTGTCGGGGTTCGTGGCGAGTACGTAAAATCAAAGGTGGGTTCCAGCAATAAAGGCCTGACGGCCTCCGGCAGCGCCAACTGGGAGACCTGGTATACCCAGGCCGCCTACCGCTTCCTGCCTACCCGGTTTGAGGCTGTGCTGCGTTACACGGACTTTGATTCAGCGGTTGACAGCAGGGACCAGGAACAGTGGGGTGTAGGGCTGAATTATCTGTTCACCAGTAATTTTATCGCCAAGGTGAACTATGAGTTCAACAACGGTAATGGTAACTCATCGGTAGCAGACGATAACCGCTTCCTTGCCCAGCTCGCTTACGGATTCTAGGAGAAACAGATATGAAACCGTTTAATAAAACCACGCTTAAAACCGGCCTGGCCGTCACTGTAATTTCACTGGCAGGCTACCTGTTACCCACCAGCGCCCTGGCGTTTGACTACCCGCCACCGGGTAACTTTGCCAAGGGTGCACAGCAATGGGCGGACAATTGCGCCCGCTGTCACAATATTCGTGCTGCCAACGAACTGCGTGACGACCAGTGGATCACTACCCTGTTCCACATGCGGGTCCGCGCCGGACTAACCGGTGAGGAGATGCGCAATATCCTGACCTTCCTGCAGGAATCGAATGATACTGCCGGAGCAGCACATCTGCTTAAAACATCCGCCGCCCCGGTCACCGGGAGCAGTGGTCTGTCCGGTAAGGAAATCTTTGCCCAGACCTGTGTAGCCTGTCACAGTGCTGACGGCAAGGGGGCATTCCCGGGCGTACCGGATTTCACCGACAAGAACGGGCGCCTGTCCAAACCGGACAGCGAGCTGTTCAAGCACGTCATGGGCGGTTTCCAGAGTCCGGGGTCACCCATGGCCATGCCCCCGAAGGGTGGCAATACCAGCCTGACAGATACAGATATACAGAACGTCATCAAGTATCTGCATAAGGAATTCGGTTCGTAACCACTGACGGTCAATGCCGCTTTATTGTACTGATGAAGCGGCGTTGACCTATACTTTAAAGAAGCACTGACAAATTCGTTTTCCGTCATTCCGGCGTATGCCGGAATCCAGGGGTTTCAATGCGCTGGCCGCGCAATATACGTAGTGAACCCCGGCGCCGGGAAAGTGTCGGAAATAGTGGTACGATTCTGGAAAAACAGATCGACCATATTGATCTGAAATCCGGTAAAGACCACCCGGCGGCCATCACCACAAATCAGGAGAAAATGTGTGGATTCTCTAGCGCCGCAAAATCAGGCGAGTATCGGACAGGCTCGACACGATCGAAAACCGACAACCGGTATAGGCGCAATGATGGTTACTGAACTGGCACGCGCGGCCTCGGTAACGCCGCATGTGGTTCGCCATTACACGCGTATTGGGCTTCTAAAGCCTTTCCGCAATGAGAATAATGGATACAAACTGTATAACCGCAATGACCTCCACCGCCTGATGTTCATTCGCCGTGCAAAATACCTGGGCTACACGCTGGCCGACATTCGCGGCATTCTCGACGAGGCCCGACACGGGAGTTCACCCTGTCCACACGTGCGTCGGATCATCCAGAAACGTATTGAGGAGAACCGGGTAAAACTTGCCGAACTGGCCCGGCTTCAGGATAGAATGGAAGACGCACTCGACGAGTGGCGTAATCTGCCGGATGGCATGCCGGATGGCAACAGCGTCTGTTATCTTATCGAGTCCATGGCAGAATTGCCGGATGATGGAAAGTAAGCTGGCTTTATGAACCGAGGGACGGATTGATCATGAACGTAACCATTATCGCCACACGAGGCTGCAGCCACTGCCCAAACCTTGCCAGGGAACTGGACGACCTTGGCATCACCTACGACGTCCAGTATGTAGAGGACAGCCCCGAGATTGTCGAAAAATACACCATTCGTCATTCACCCAATCTGCTCGTCGACGGTGAGCTGGTCTGCCGCAGCCAACCGACTGAAGCAGATCTGCGTTCATATCTTAAGCTGGAATAGCGGACCGCAACTGCGTATGTCCAGCCAGTTTATCTGCCACCCTGACTACTGATCCGGTGCCTGCGTATCCTGCAACCGGATAGCAGGCTGTTTACCCTTGACCTGTGTGTTACACATAGGTTCTACGCTTTAATCAACCACAAGAGGCCGGCCCCTGTGAGATCAGGGAACCGGTCAGGAGGTTAATCATGGAATTCAGGAAAATCACCGCCATCATCCGTCTCGACAGGGCTGAACAGGTCGAGCACAAACTAAAGGCTATCTGCGTCCCCGGTATGAGTTGCACACACGTAAAGGGTTACGGCGAGTATGCAAATTTTTACAGTTCCGACTGGAAAGTGGAGCACGCCCGACTGGAAATTTTTACCAAAGCCGGCCAGGTAAAGGAAATTGTCGATGTCATTCTGAAAGAAGCCGGTACCGGGACGTCAGGTGACGGCATCATCGCTGTGCTGCCTGTTGAACACCTCTACCACATTCGGTTTGGTACTGACGCTACTGAAAACGAGAACTGAGGTATGACTGACATGAAACAGCGAAAGCGTGCCCGCCATACCTGAATCAATAAAAAGGAGGCCAACCGTGGCCAGCGATAAAGACCCTGTTTGCGGAATGAACGTCGATCCGGAGTCGGCAGCAGCGCAGCAAGACTACCAGGGAAAGACCTGGTACTTCTGCTCCGGGAGCTGCCACAGCAAGTTTCAGGCAGACCCTGCGCACTACGCGCTTCCGCAAACGTTGCACGATCACTCGCAAAGCGAGAATCCCGCTGCCGACTCGACACTCTATACCTGCCCGATGCACCCGGAGGTAGAACAACCGGGTCCGGGAGCCTGTCCCAAGTGCGGTATGGCACTGGAGCCCAAAGGCGTTCCTCTGCTGGCAACCAAAACAGAATATACCTGCCCGATGCACCCGGAAATTATCCAGGATCATCCCGGCGCCTGCCCCAAGTGCGGCATGGCGCTGGAATCGCGTACTGTAGAGGCCGAAGAAGATACCAGTGAACTGGATTATATGACCAAACGTTTCTGGATCAGTACTGCGCTGGCCATTCCGGTGTTATTCAGCGCCATGGCCGCCGAGTTCTGGCCCGAAGCTATGGCCCGGCTGATTGATCCCGGCCTGCGCCAGTGGTTTGAAATGCTGGTCGCAACCCCGGTGGTGATCTGGGGCGGCTGGATCTTCTATGTGCGCGCCTGGCAATCGCTGGTGACGCGCAACCTCAACATGTTTACCCTCGTCGGACTCGGTGTGTCGGTTGCCTGGATATATAGCGTTATCGCCACAGTCGCCCCCGGTATTTTTCCGCAGGCCGTATTCAACGAGGTTGGCGTTGTGCCGGTCTATTTTGAAGCGGCAGCGGTGATCACCGCGCTGATATTACTCGGTCAGGTACTGGAGCTGCGGGCACGCAGTCAGACCAATGCCGCTATTAAGCTATTGCTGGGGCTGACGCCCAAGACCGCGCGCATTGTCCGTGACGACGGTACGGAAGAGGATATACCCATGGAGCACGTGCAGGTCGGCGACACATTGCGGGTGCGTCCCGGTGAAAAAATTCCGGTTGATGGCAAGGTGATCGACGGCGAGAGCAATGTGGACGAGTCCATGGTGACCGGCGAACCCGTACCGATGACGAAAACCGCAGGGGAACGGCTGATCGGCGCCACGGTCAACGGCACCGGCAGCCTCATGATGCGGGCCGAGAAAGTGGGATCCGACACCCTGCTGGCACAGATCGTACAGATGGTTGCCGATGCCCAGCGCTCGCGGGCGCCGATCCAGAAGCTGGCTGATGTTGTTGCCGGGTATTTCGTACCCACCGTGGTCATCATTTCCGTCATCACCTTTATCGTCTGGGCTCTGTGGGGGCCACAACCCGCTATCGCCTACGCCGTGATCAATGCCGTGGCGGTATTGATTATTGCCTGTCCCTGCGCGTTGGGACTGGCAACACCCATGTCGATCATGGTCGGCACCGGCAAAGGTGCGATGATGGGGGTGTTGTTCAAGAATGCTGAAGCGCTGGAAGTACTGAGGAAGGTGGACACCCTGGTGGTGGATAAAACCGGCACTCTGACGGAAGGTAAACCGAAACTGGTGTCTGTGGTGGCGGTAGACGGTTTTCATGAACATGATGCCTTGCGTCTGGCCGCCAGTCTGGAACGCGCCAGTGAACACCCCTTGGCTGAAGCCATAGTACGCGGTGCGGAGGAACGTAATACCGAACTGGCCAGAACAGATGACTTTCAGTCTGTCACCGGCAAGGGCGTGACCGGCACGGTGGACGGCCATAGTGTGGCGCTCGGTAATATTAAATTACTCACTGACCTCGGCATTGATGTGGGTGACCTGCCACGACAGGCGGATGCCCTGCGTGCCGATGGTCAAACGGTTATGCTACTGGCCATAGACAACAAGGCCGCCGGGCTGATCGGTGTGGCCGACCCTATTAAGGAATCCACACCGGAAGCGATTGCCGATCTTCACAAAGAGGGTCTCAAGGTGGTGATGTTGACCGGTGACAGCCGCAAGACCGCCGAAGCAGTGGCCTCCAGGCTGAATATCGATCAGGTCCAGGCCGAAGTATTGCCGGACCAGAAGGCAGCCGTGATCAAGCAACTCCAGGATCAGGGACGTATCGTCGCCATGGCCGGTGACGGCATCAACGACGCGCCGGCCCTGGCGCAGGCCCAGGTGGGTATCGCCATGGGCACCGGTACCGATGTGGCGATGGAAAGTGCCGGGATAACCCTGGTCAAGGGTGATCTGCGCGGCATTGTGCGCGCCAGGCACCTGAGCCGCGCGACCATGCGCAATATCCGCCAGAACCTGTTTTTCGCTTTCATCTATAACATAGCCGGTGTTCCGATAGCGGCCGGTATTCTATATCCCGTGTTCGGCATTTTGCTGTCACCGATTATTGCAGCGGCTGCGATGAGCTTCAGTTCGGTATCGGTTATCACCAACGCGCTGCGTTTACGCAAGGTGAAAATCTAGGAGGCCCGCATGACGGGTGGCAATGTTACCTATACCACACTCAGGTAACGCAGACCGATAACTAACAAAACCACAATCAGCACACCTTTCAGCCAGGTTTCGTGCAGGTGGCGGCTGAGCACAGGCCCCAACCAGGCGCCCGCAACTGTGCCGGCCAGCATGAAGCCCAGCAGGGGCAGGTCCAGTTCAACGCCGAGGCGTATATAGTTGGCCACGGATGCGGTGGAGCTGACCGCCACCGCCAGTGCCGCTGTTGCAGCGACGATAAACATGGGCAAGCCCATGATCGCGGTCATGAAAGGCACCAGCAGGAAACCGCCACCAACACCGAATGCTGAAGCAACTACGGCTATACCCGCCCCCGCCACCAATGGCAGCCATGGACTGAAACTGAATTGCTCACCGCCAAACTCGAATACGATGCGCCGTATAGACCAGTGCCGGTGGCGGACACCGATGGAACAGGTTTCTCCACCGGAATGAACCAGGCCTTCAAATGCAGCTGCAGCCCGGTCAGACGCTGTTACGCCCCCGCTTCCGGTACGCAGCAGATACCAGGCCAGTTGCAGCGATATCAGCAGAACAAATGCCCCGAAAACGGGCTTGAAGGTTTTAAGATCAGCGAGATAACTGACCGAGAGACTGCTGCCGACCAGTGCGCCGAAAATACCGCCTGCACCGAACAGCAACGCCAGGCTGACGACAACACGACACTGCCGGTAGTAATGTGGCACTGCAATAATCGGCGTGACCAGCGTCAGTACCTGGGCCGTAGGTTTGACCAGATTGGGGTCCTGGATGCCCAGGATCGAGATGAGTCCGACCGACGCCAGAATACCTCCGGCGGCGCCAACCGTGGAAAACACCAGGCCGACCAGTATACCCCAGGTTACGATCACCCAGACCGACGCGCCAATGTCCGCAACTTCAAAAAACATAAGTGATCACATATAGTACAACAGTCCAGCGGTATATCGGGAATAAACCACCCGCCGCACCAAGAGTAGGCGCTTTAGGCGAGCGGCGGGGAATTGAACCCAAAAGGGATTAAAACTGAGGTGTGCAATGAACAAAATCACTATCGTTGGCTGTGGTCGTGTTGGTGAATCGACCGCACAGATACTGGCCAAGGAAGAGTTGTGCCGGGAGATACTGCTGCTGGATATCCATGCAGGGGTGCCGGAAGGCGTCGCGCTCGATATCCAGGAATCCGCCTCCCTGCTGCGCTTCGACACCAGGGTGACAGGCGCTACCGACCCCGCTGCCATGGCCGGGTCTGATCTCGTTATTGTAACAGCCGGCTTCCCCCGCAAACCGGGTATGTCACGCTCCGACGTGCTCGATTCCAACCTCGCAATCATCGACGATGTCATCGATAACACACTACGCTACGCCCCACATGCCATGCTGATGATAGTCACTAACCCGGTCGATGTACTGACCTGGCACGCCTGGAAAAAGACCGGCTGGCCACGCCAGCGGATCTTCGGTCAGTCCGGTGCACTGGACACCGCACGGATGACCAGTTTTATCGCCATGCAAACAGGCTACTCGGTCAAGGATATCTCGGCGCTGGTACTTGGTGGCCACGGAGACGCTATGGTGCCTCTGGCACGCTTTACCAATATTGCCGGAATACCCATACAGCACTTCCTCACGGATGACGAGATCGCGGATATCGCCGAACGTACCCGTCAGGGGGGTGGTGAAATCCTCGCGCTTAAGAAACACAGCAGCGCCTACGACTCACCCGCGGCCGCGATCGCCATCATGGTCGATGCCATCAGCCATAACCGTCGACGCATTCTGCCCTGCGTGAGCATTCTCGACGGCGAATACGGGCAGCACGATATTGCCATGGGTATACCCGCGGTTCTCGACGAAAACGGGCTGGTCAAGATCATTGAACTGAAGCTTGATCAGACCGAACAGGCTGATTTTCAACGTTCTGCTGACAAGGTGCGTACCGACATTGAGCGCTTGACCTGAGTGTTACACACATGCTGCAGAGTCTTTGTTAAAGGATGGAACACATACAGTACGTGACACGAAAATGTAAAGGAGGCGCGGTATGAAAAACGGAATCTCTTTAAATGCGGTTGGACAGGCGACCAGCCTGATGCTGGCACTTACATTCGCCTTGTGTGTGCTATGGGGTCTGCTATTCCCGAATTACGCCATGTACCCGAGCTGGCGCACCCTGCTACCAGGCTTTGAGTGGCTGAGCTGGCCGAGCTTTGGTCTGGGCCTGCTGGAGTCATACGCCTACGGCTGGTTCTTCGCTATAGTTTGGGTACCGATCTACAACGTATTCGCAAGGCGCACCCCGCGACAGACAGGGAGCGACGGAACTTGCTGCCAGGATTCAGGAAAACATACTCATGGCCACGCATGATACGACACCGCCGGAAGTCAGCGTCGCCAACCCGAAAAGACGCAAGTTGCTGATCGCAGCCGCGTCGGTGGTGGGTACCGCCGGACTGGTGGCGGCCGGCATTCCGTTCATCGAGAGCTGGTGGCCCAGTGAGCGGGCACGAGCCGCCGGTGCGCCGGTTACCGTGGATGCCAGCAAACTGGAACCCGGGCAGCAGATCACCGTGCCCTGGCGCGGGCGCCCTGTATGGGTGCTACGTCGCACACCGGAGATGCTGGAACGCATGCGCGCAAAGAAACACCTGCAACGCCTGCGTGACCCCGATTCCGAGGTCGAAAGCCAACAGCCGGCGTATGCCGAAAATGAGTTCAGGTCCATTCACAAGGAACACCTGGTCGTTATCGGCATCTGCACGCATCTTGGTTGCGTCCCGACCTTCCGACCGGAGGTGGCACCCGAGGACCTGGGACCGGACTGGATCGGCGGCTATTTCTGCCCCTGCCACGGTTCCCGCTTTGACTTCGCAGGACGGGTATTCGTGCATGTCCCGGCGCCGACCAATCTGGTCATCCCGCCGTACCATTATCTCTCGGAGACGCTCATCGAAGTGGGCGTGGATAGCGAATCGGCATAGAGAGTAATCGCAAATGGCCGAAAACAAAGACAGGTGGATTATCGAAATCTCCGGCGCAGGTCCGGCCGGGCTGGCTGCTGCGCTCGCGATCATGCACGCCGGTGGCCATGCGCGTGTCTATGAGCGCCGCGGTGATGTCGGTGCCCGTTTCCACGGTGATTTCCAGGGACTCGAAAACTGGACTACGAAAAGCGACGTACTGGAAGAGCTGGCTGAAACGGGCATTGTGCCGGGATTCGAGCATACACCGGTCAATGAAGTTATATGCTTTGGGCCGGGCGGCGACATAGAACGCACAGTTCGATCACAACAGCCGCTTTTCTACCTGGTAAGACGAGGCAGCGAACCCGGCACCCTTGACTACAGCCTGAAAGAACAGGCGCTGGCAGCAGGCGTCGAGATTCACTTCGGCGAAACCGTGCGCAATTTACCCAATGGCGGCATCGTCACCGAAGGCCCGCATCGGGCCGATGCTATCGCCGCTGGTTATCTGTTTGAAACCGATATGGCAAACGGCGCCTATGTGATCGTTTCAGAGCAGCTTGCACCCGGAGGATACGCCTATCTTTTGATCTGTAACGGCCGCGCTACCCTGGCAACCTGTCTGTTCGACGATTTTCATAATGAGCATCTTTATCTGCAACGCAGTGTTGATTTCTTTACTGACAAGCTCGGTGTACACATGAACAACGCACGTCGTTTCGGTGGCACTGGCAATTTCGCCCTGCCGAAAACGGCGCGCAAACGGAATATCCTGTATGCCGGCGAAGCGGCCGGTTTCCAGGACCCGCTGTTTGGCTTCGGCATCCGGTTCGCCATGTTGTCGGGAGCTGCGGCAGGGCGCGCGCTGCTAGCCGGTGACTATGAGCAATATGAATCCTTCTGGAAGCGCCGTTTGCGCGATTACCATAAGACCGCCGCCACCAATCGCTGGTTCTACGAACGGCTCGGCGACCGCGGGTACAACAAAATGCTGAAACATTTCCCGAACAGCCGGGATATCCGCGAGCGCATGAGAAGCGCCTACGCGCCGCGCCTGTGGAAACGCGCCTGGTATCATCTGATCGCGGCGCGACAACATACGCCTTTGTTGAACCCGCACGCGGACTGCGACTGTACCTGGTGCCGGTGCACACGCCATGCCCAGCCGTCGAGCGCATGAGATGGCTACGAAGATCACCACAGGGAGTTACAGCTAATGAATATTGAGGAACAACAGATCAGGGATCCCGTCTGTAACATGATCGTATCCGCCGATCAAAACGCTATCGATTACCTCGGGATACATTTCGCATTCTGTTCCCTGCAATGCAAGGAACGTTTTCTGGCCAACCCACATCTCTACATCGGCGCAGCTGAGCATAAATCCCCGAAACAGGAAGGCCGGGAGATTTTAAAGCGGCGCCATTTCCGTTTAACCGAACCACTACCCGACGAAATGGCCGCACTGGTCGCCGACAGCATACGCGCTATGATGGGTATCAAGAGTATTGATATCGATGGTGCCGCTATCGAAGTGACCTATGATCTCCTGCAGGCCACAGCACAACAAATTGAATCGCAGCTTGAATCCGCGGGTGCGGCGCTCGGAAAAGACTGGGGACAACGATTACGCCGCGCCTTCGTACACTACACGGAGGAGACCGAAGTGGACAGCATGGAGACAAGCTCGTCCCCGCACCAGCACCATTGATGATGTATTTTAACCGCATGATGGTTAAATCTATATGCGATATAGTGAGAATGACTGGAAGAAATCGAATTCGGCGCAGGAATACAGGAACCTGCAGTTTCACTCAGCATGTGAAAATCCGCTCCAGCCCCGTCAAGTCCGCCGGGTAGCAGGACGCTAACAGATCAACCGTGCCATAATGGGGATACCTAACCGGGAGGGCTGGCCTATGGACGAACATACCCTAACCATTACCGATAACAAAACCGGTCAACAGATCGAGTTACCGGTCAGAAAAGCAACCCAGGGTCCCGATGCAGTCGACATCGGCCACTTTTTTCGCGAAATGGGTTACCTGACCTATGATCCGGGTTTTCTATCGACAGCCAGCTGCCATAGCAAGCTGACCTACCTGGATGGCAAGCAGGGCATGCTCATGTATCGTGGCTATCCGATCGAGCAGCTTGCGGAACACAGCAATTTTATCGAAGTTGCGCACCTCATGATGTACGGCGAGCTTCCGCAACAGCAGCAGCTTGACAACTTCAGCGATATCATAGTCCACCACAGCATGCTGAACGAAGCGCTTAAAAGCTTTTTTCGTGGCTTCTACCATGATGCACACCCGATGGCGATTATGGTCGGCGTCGTGGGCTCATTGTCTGCCTTCTATCACGACTCCACCGATATCTCGAACCCCAGACACCGTGAAATTGCAGCACATCGCCTGATTGCCAAGATGCCCAGCATCGCAGCGGCAAGTTACAAGCACTCTATCGGCGAACCCCAGGTCTACCCGGACAATTCCCTGAGCTATGTCGGCAACCTGCTGCACATGATGTTTTCCGTGCCGTGCGAACAGTTTCAGGCCGACCCCGTCGCCGAAAAAGCGCTCGACCTGATCTTTATCCTGCATATAGACCACGAACAAAATGCCAGTACTTCGACCGTACGACTCGCCGGTAGCTCGGGCGCCAACCCCTTTGCCTGCATTGCCTCCGGTATCGCTGCACTTTGGGGACCGGCACACGGCGGGGCCAACGAGGCGGTACTCAGTATGCTGGAAAAAATCGGTGACGTGAAAAATATCCCCGGGTATCTGGCACGCGCCAAGGACAGAGATGATCCGTTCCGCCTGATGGGCTTCGGACACCGCGTCTACAAGAACTATGATCCGCGTGCGCGCATTATCCGCAAAATGTGTCACGAAGTATTGTCAAAGCTTGGCAATGACAGCGACCCTCTGTTTGAACTGGCACTGCGTCTGGAAGAAATAGCGCTGAACGACGAGTATTTCATTGAACGGAAACTCTATCCCAACGTCGATTTCTATTCAGGTCTGATTTACAAAGCCCTGGGAATCCCTACCAACATGTTTACAGTAATGTTCTCCATCGCCCGCACCGTCGGCTGGGTCGCCCAGTGGATGGAAATGATCAGCGAAAAAAATCAGCGTATCGGTAGGCCGCGGCAATTGTATATAGGACCGACAAAACGGGATTACGTGCCAATCGGTAACCGCTAGAACGCTTTCACAACCGACGTGCAGGAGCGGGCGTTGACTTTAGGGGTGCACTTGCAGCGCACGAATTTTCTTTAATATCCCGGGGGCGTTCCAGTCCCTGCCACCGACCGCCCGGTAGACGATTCTTCCCTGCGGATCAATAACGAACGTAGTGGGTAAGCCGCGTACCGGCCAATTCCCTGTCACGACGGACTCCTGGTCCAGCAGCAGGGGGAACTCAACCGGATAACTGGCCGTAAATTCAAAAATGCTGTCTTCATCCTCACCGACATTAATCGCCAGCATCACAATATCTTCGTGTTTCAGCTGTTTCCAGGCACGCTCCATCGAGGGCATCTCTTCCCGGCATGGAGGGCACCAGGTGGCCCAGAAATTAAGGATAACCACCTTGCCGCGATAGGCAGACAGCGTATGTATCGATCCATCCATGTCCTTTAAGGAAAAGTCCGGTGCAGCAGGTCGTTCCGCTATCTCATGCAGCATCTGAGCCGGTTGCCCAGCGCTTACCGCGTTCAGTGTAAATAAAACGGATAGCACAAGCAGTGCCTGCAATATGAACTTTGGCATCATGGCTCAGGTTCCGGATGAACATCCCGGGCGCACTCTACACGCTTCAGGGTTCCATGAAAAACCTGGCCATTCCGCTGCCACGAAAACGCCAGATCAAATACCTGGCCGGGTTGCAGACCGTAACTGGTCATCCCCCAGTTGTAATCCCCCGGCGCATATTCCTGCCGCGTCGGCAACAGGGACCACTCAAGGGCAATGGCAGCAGCCCGTGAAACAGGGCTTTTGTGCAGTTCTTCCTGCCATTTTTTCCGCGTGAGTAATCGGGACTCTTTGTTGTCACCGTGTATCCGCCAATTATCCAGGTCGATAGCAACAGAAGTATCTCCGGAATCTGCAATATTCCTGAACATGGACTGGAACACACAACGCTCTGCAATGTGATTCGCATCACCTGCATCAAAACCGCGCGCCATGAAATAAGCGCGTGTCTGATCAGGCAGCCGCTGGGTAAGCCGAAACAGTACGCCTTCGGATTTCCACTCCCAATAGCGCAGACCCGTTTCAGGAACAGCGCCGGTTGTCACGGGTGCCTCGCTTGCAACGGCGGCACCTGCAATCAGCTGCAATATGAGAACCGCCCGCTTCGCATAAATTCTATAGACAGGTTTCATGGCCAATATCGTGTTTTAATAGGGCACACAATTCTACCGCTTCGATGGCGTGTCATCATGACTGATAACGAATTTGATCTGGCGGATGACATCTGCTACCTGAATCATGCTGCCGTTTCTCCCTGGCCCAGGCGCACGGTTGACGCGATAACGCGCTTCGCTGCGGAAAACGGTCGGCTCGGATCCCGCCATTACGAGCGCTGGCTTGCCACCGAGCAGGCACTGCGCATACAGCTGCAGTCTCTGATCAATGCCTCCAGCAGCGATGAGATCGCACTCCTGAAAAGCACCTCGGAGGCATTGTCTGTGGTCGCCTATGGCATGCACTGGACGCCAGGTGACGAAATCATTATCAGCAACCAGGAGTTTCCCTCCAACCGCATTGTCTGGGAATCGCTGCGCACACAAGGTGTCGAAGTGGTGACGGTTGATATCGACTCTGTTGACGACCCGGAACAGCATATCATCGATGCCATGACACCGCGTACCCGGCTGGTATCGCTCAGTTCCGTACAATACGCTTCCGGGCTGGCGCTGGATCTTACCCGGATCGGCGTTGCCTGCCGTCAGCACAAGGTAGCGTTCTGCATCGATGCCATCCAGAGCCTGGGCGTAAAACCGCTCGACGTCCAGGCCTGCCACGCGGATTTTGTTATGGCAGACGGTCACAAATGGATGCTGGGACCGGAGGGAATCGCACTGTTCTACTGCCGCAGTGAATGGCTGCAACGCCTTGACCTGAAACAGTTCGGCTGGCACATGGTGCAGGCCATGGGTGACTATGATCGGCGTGACTGGCAACCGACCGGTACTGCAAGGCGTTTCGAGTGCGGCAGCCCCAATATGCTGGGTATACACGCCCTGCACACCAGCCTGGCGCTGATTCTTCAGACCGGTATTGAGTCTATATTTAATCTGGTTTCTTTAAATATTCAGTATCTAATTGATAACATAAAAATATCAGGCGGAGAAATCCTTTCTGAGACGCGGCCGGAAAAGCGCGCAGGAATCATGGCTTTTCGCCTCAAAGATGAGGATTTAAACGCCAGATACCGGCATTTGCAGGAACATGGCGTCATTTGTGCCCTGCGCGCCGGTGCTATTCGCTTCTCACCCCATTTCTACACGCCCCGAGCGGTACTTGAACGCGCCCTCACGCATGCCACAGAACCCTTGAAAAATTAGTTATTTCAGCCGGTAGCGGCGTTCTTTCAGGCTATTTCCCGATTTGCCGCTACCCTCATACGATACGTCACCTCGATGAACCGAGCAAAAATATGCTACCGAATCCTGCGGCCTGGTTGGGGAAAAAGATCGTCTGCTGGCTGACTGTTGACCAGCAGCCGGTCAACCCGCCGCTGTGCGACTTTGAACGTATCCGCTACGAAATCCGCCCCTGCGATGTTGTGCTGGTAGAAGGCCGCAGCCGCATCTCGGAAATCATTCGCACCATTACCCATAGCTCCTGGTCCCATTCAGCGCTGTACATCGGCCGCCTGCACGACATCGACGACGCGGAGCTGCGCGAAAAACTCCGCTCCTTCTACGACGGCGATCCTAACGAGCAGCTGATTATCGAGGCCTGGCTCGGCGAAGGCACGGTTGTTAACCCGCTCAGCAAGTACCGCTATGACACGCTGCGCGTATGCCGACCCACCGGCCTGTCGCGCCAGGATGCCCAGCATATTCTGAAATTCACCCTGCAACACCTCGGCTTCGACTACGATCTGCGCCAGTTGCTGGACCTGGCGCGCTTCCTGTTCCCCTACAGCATCATCCCGCGCCGCTGGCGTTCCAGCCTGTTTGAACGCAACGCAGGGTCACCGACGCGCTCGGTATGCTCGTCGATGATTGCCGCCGCCTTCGCCGCGGTGAAATTCCCGGTACTGCCAGTGCTGGAAGAGAAACGCGATGGTACCCTGCGCATGATCCCGCGCAATACGCGTCTGTTCACACCACGCGACTTTGATTACTCGCCCTACTTTGACATTATCAAGTGCCCGCATCTGGAATTCGGCAGACAACCGGATTACCGCGAGCTGCCCTGGGACCGTAAGGGCCGAATATGCAATGATGATGGCGACTGTTACGTGCCCACCATGCAGCCTGAGACACAGGCAGACATGCAGGTCGACCGGATTCACAACGCGCAGGAACAACAGAACTCCAGTGACGACACCGGAGTCGAACCAGTACCGGTGGAAAAAACCACCTGATCAGACAGGAGCACTTCAATGGCGACACTTCTGGAACTGACGGCAGTACTCGCGGCGCTTTGGGCGCTGGCAGCCTGGCGTGTACCCGCCTGGGCCTGGTCCGGTAGCATTGCGCTATACCTGCTCGTCTGGCCCGGCCTGCACGGCACCAGTGCCTGGGCGTTGACCCCGGTCTGGCTGCTCTTCCTTCCTGCCGCGGCGCTACTGGGTATCCCCGCGTTTCGCCGTAGCGTTATCAGCAGCCCGATGCTGGACATGTTCCGGCGCATGATGCCCAGCGTATCGGACACCGAACGCGAAGCGCTGGAAGCCGGCAGCACCTGGTGGGAGGCCGAGGTGTTCAGTGGCCGGCCTGACTGGAACAAGCTGCTGCAACTGGATGCGCCCACCCTCAGCGAAGAAGAACAGGCCTTCGTCGATGGCCCGGTGAACGAACTGTGCCGCATGATCGACGACTGGGAAATCACCGAGCACCTGCACGATCTGCCCGAAGTGGTATGGGATTTTCTCAAGCGGGAACGTTTCTTCGGCATGATTATCCCGAAACAGTACGGCGGCCTGGAGTTCTCCGCCTACGGCCATTCCTGCGTGGTGCTGAAAATTGCCAGCCGCAGCATTTCAGCAGCCGTCACCACCATGGTCCCCAACTCGCTCGGACCGGCGCAACTGCTGCTGCATTACGGTACCGATGAACAAAAACAACATTATCTGCCGCGTCTCGCCTGTGGCGAGGAAATCCCCTGCTTCGCCCTGACCGGGCCTGAAGCCGGCAGCGACGCCGCCGCCATGCCGGATACCGGCGTGGTATGCCGTCAGCAGTTTGAGGGTGAGGAACGCCTCGGCCTGCGTCTTAACTGGGAAAAACGCTATATAACCCTGGGTCCGGTCGCCACGGTACTGGGCCTCGCCTTCAAGCTCTTTGACCCCGACCACTTGCTGGGCGCAAAGGAAGAACTCGGGATTACACTGGCGCTGATTCCCACGGATACCCCCGGCGTTGAGATCGGCAGTCGCCATTTCCCGTTGAACCAGGCATTCATGAACGGTCCAAACCGCGGTCACGATGTCTTTATCCCGCTGGAGTGGATCATCGGTGGACAGGCGCGTATCGGCGAAGGCTGGCGCATGTTGATGGAGTGCCTGGCCGACGGACGGTCGATTTCGTTGCCCGCGCTGGGTGCCGGCGGCGGCAAACTGGCAGCGCGCACAGGTGGCGCCTACGCGGCAGTCCGCAAGCAGTTCAAAACACCGATCGGCAAGTTCGAGGGCGTCTCCGAAGTGCTGGGACGAATCGCCGGCAACGCCTATGCCATGGATGCCGCACGCGGTCTGACCACGCTGGCGGTAGACAGCGGCGAAAAACCTTCGGTCGCCTCCGCCATCGTCAAGTACCACCTCACGGAACGCGTGCGCAAGGTGATGGATGATGCCATGGACATACACGGTGGCCGCGGCATCTGTATGGGACCACACAACTACCTGGGGCGTTTCTACCAGGCCATCCCGATCTGCATCACCGTGGAAGGCGCCAATATCCTCACCCGCAGTCTGATCATTTTCGGTCAGGGTGCGATCCGCTGCCATCCCTGGTTGTTGAAAGAAATGGAAAGCGCACAGCAACGCGACCTGGTCGGATTTGATCAGGCACTGTTCGGGCACATCAAGCTGCTGACAAGCAACCTGGCACGTGCGGTATTCCACGGCCTGACGCGCGCCCGTTTCGCCCGCGCACCGGTAGAACGCGAGGAAGCTCGCTACTACCGCCAACTGACCCGCATGAGCGCCATGTTCGCGGTTTCCGCCGAAGCCGCACTGCTGACGCTGGGTGGCGCCCTGAAACGCAAGGAATCATTGTCCGCGCGTCTCGGCGATGTACTGAGCCAACTGTACATTGCATCCGCCGCGCTGAAGCGCTTTGCCGACCAGGGTCGTCAACCGGCCGACCGGCCACTGCTGGAATGGGCAGTTCGCGATGCCCTGTACCAGGCTCAGCAGAAACTGTTCGAGGTTTACGATAACCTGCCCAGTCGCGTCCTGGGCCGGACACTGAAATGGATACTGTTCCCCTATGGCGCCAGCTATCGCACACCCGACGATGCGCTGCTGCACCGTGCCGCCAACGCCATACTCCGTTGGGGCGGTACGCGCGAACGTCTTACCGAAGGACTGTTCATTCCGGACGAAGATCACGAACCACTCGCGCAACTGGAACACGCCTTTGAGAAAGCGACCGCCGCACTACCCATACTTTCGCACTTGCGAAAAGCCATGCACAGTGGTCAACTTGCATCCGGAGATCCCGAACACTGCCTGGTCGAGGCAGTTGCCGCCGGCGTGATCGATGAACGTGAAGCGGCGCAGGTCCGCGCCGCCACCGCGGCAAGACAACGGGTCATCGGTGTCGATGAGTTCCCCGCCGACTACTGGAAGGAGAAGAACAGTTCATGGCAGCGCAACCCAATCCCCTCGCAGCAGGCCGGCCAGTCTTCGTAGTTGACGGCAGCCGCTCACCGTTTCTGCGCGCCCGTGGTCGACCCGGACCCTTGCATGCCTCCGATCTGTCATTTCAGGCCGGGCGCGCCCTGCTCTACCGTCAACCGTTCTCAGCGCAGGACTTCGATCAGGTCATATTGGGCTGCGTTATGCCCGGCCCGCAGGAAGTCAACATTGCGCGTGTAGTCGCACTGCGCCTGGGCTGTGGTGACCGGGTTCCAGCCTGGACGGTGCAGCGCAACTGCGCCTCTGGCCTACAGGCACTGGACTGCGCTGCACAGGATATCGCCGGCGGCCGTTCGGAACTGGTGCTGGCCGGTGGTGCCGAGGCCATGAGTCACGCACCCCTGCTTTTCGGCAGCGCGATGGTCAACTGGTTAAGCGCATTCAGCAGCGCCCGCACTGCGGGCGCCAGACTCAAAGCCGCGGCGGCATTCAGACCCGCGTTTCTCAAACCCGTGATCGGCCTGCTGTGTGGTCTGACTGATCCGATCGTCGGCCTCAACATGGGCCAGACAGCGGAAATCCTCGCTCACCGTTTTGACATTGACCGCGCGATGATGGACAACTACGCGTTACGCAGTCACCAGCGCCTGGACCACGCGCAGCAAAACGGGCATCTCGATGAAATTGAGGTCGTTTACGACTCAAAAGGCCACTACTACCCCGCCGACGACGGTGTGCGTGCTGACAGCAGTATAGAAAAACTGGCAAAACTGAAGCCGGTATTTGACCGTCCGTTTGGCAAAGTGACCGCCGGTAACAGCGCCCAGATTACCGATGGTGCCGCCTGGCTGGTACTGGCTTCTGAAGCGGCGGTAAAAAAATACGCGCTACCCGTGCTCGGCAGGATTGTCGACACCCAGTGGGCCGGCCTGGACCCAAGCCAGATGGGTCTGGGCCCGGTATACGCCATGGCACCCATGCTGAAACGTAATGGGCTGAACAGTGGCGATATCGATAACTGGGAAATTAACGAAGCCTTCGCCACGCAGGTACAGGCGTGCCTGAGCGCCTGGCAGGATGAACACTTCTGCAAGGATGAACTGGGGCTGGACAGCGCTTTCGACCCGATTGATGAAGAACGCCTGAATATCGATGGCGGAGGTATAGCCATCGGTCATCCGGTCGGCGCCAGCGGTGCCCGTATCGTATTGCACGCGTTAAAAACCTTGCAACGCACCCAACAGAAACGCGCCGTTGCCAGCCTCTGCATCGGTGGCGGCCAGGGTGGCGCCATGCTGGTGGAAAGGGTGGACGCCTGATGGGAACACATAACACCAAACCGGATGTTTACACGGTTATAGACGACGATAATATTGCCTGGCTACATTTCGATAAACAGCATTCAGGTACCAATGTGCTGTCAGCTTCCATCCTGGAAGCCTTCTACGAAGAACTGCTGGTGCTGGCTGAACGCACACCACGCGGTTTGGTGATCCTGTCCGACAAGGCCAACGGTTTCATTGCCGGCGCCGACGTAAGCGAATTTACCCGGCTGGAGAATCACGACCAGGCGATCAGCGCTATCCAGCGTGGCCAGGCCGTGTTCGACCGGCTTGCAGCATTGCCCTTTCCGACTGTGGCCATGATCCATGGTTTCTGTCTTGGTGGCGGCCTGGAAATGGCACTCGCCTGCCGTTACCGGGTAGCCAGAAATGACCCTGCAACACGCCTTGGCCTGCCGGAAGTCAGACTGGGCATTCATCCCGGGTTTGGCGGCTCGGTACGCCTGACGCCGCTGGTGGGCGCCCTGCACGCCATGGACCTGATGCTCAGCGGGCGCAGTGTCGATGGTCGCGCCGCCAAACGCATGGGTATCGTCGATCACGCGGTACCCGAACGGCACCTGAAGTCAGCCGCCCGTGCGATGATACTCGACCCGCCGTTTCCTCATCGTCCCGGCAAATTGCAGGCGCTCAGCAACCACGCCTGGGTACGCCCTTTACTGGCGCGCGTATTCCGCCACCAGGTCGGCAAGAAAGCTCGCCAGGACCATTACCCGGCGCCTTATGCCTTGATCGACCTCTGGCAACAGCATGCCGACAACGAACGCGACATGATGCACGCCGAGGCCGCGTCGGTAGCCGGCCTGATAACGGGTCCGGCAGCGCAAAATCTCATCCGGGTATTTCTGTTGCAGGAACAGCTCAAAGCGCTGGGACGCCAGTCGGATTTCAGGCCAACCCGTATCCATGTGGTCGGTGCCGGCATCATGGGGGGTGATATAGCCACCTGGTGTGCCTTGCGTGGCATGCACGTTACCCTGGCCGATCAGTCGCCGGAACGCATCGCGCCGGCCATTAAACGGGCACACACCCTGTTCAAACGCCGTCTGAAGCGCCCGCGTCCGATACAGGAGGCCATGGATCGCCTGATGCCGGACCACAAAGGTCTCGGCGTAGAACGCGCAGACGTGGTTATCGAAGCGATATTCGAAGATGCCGAAGTGAAACGCAACCTGTACCGCGAGCTGGAACCCCGTATGCGCAAGGATGCCATCCTGGCCACCAACACCTCCAGTATCCCGCTGGCAGAACTGCGTGACGTGCTCGACGATCCATCGCGCCTGGTCGGTATCCACTTCTTCAACCCGGTGGCAAAGATGCAACTGGTCGAGATCGTGCGCGACGACAAAACTCATGCTGACGTAGTCGCAAAAGCCATTGCCTTTACCTGCGGCATCGACCGTCTCCCGCTGCCGGTTACCAGCACCCCGGGCTTCCTGGTCAACCGTGTGCTGATGCCTTACCTGCTGGAGGCTGTGGAACTGGAAAACGAAGGCGTGCCAGCGGCTGAAATTGACCGCCAGGCGCTTGAATTCGGCATGCCTATGGGACCCATCGAGCTGGCCGACACCGTTGGACTGGATATCTGCCTGCACGTTGCAGAAAATCTGGGACAACACCTGGATACCCCGGTACCCCAACGGCTGCGCGATCTTGTCCGACAGGGCCGGCTGGGCCGTAAAAGTGGCGAAGGATTTTACCAGTACAAGAAAGGCAAACCCATCAAACCAGGGCTACCCAAGGGTTACCACCCGCAGGACGGCATCAGCGACCGTATGATATTACGCATGCTCAACGAAGCCGTGGCCTGCCTGCATGAAAACGTTATCGATACACCCGACCATCTGGATGCCGGCATGGTTTATGGAACCGGTTTCGCACCGTTCCGCGGCGGGCCACTTCGCTATATCGAAACCGAGGGTGCCGATACGCTGATACAACGCTTGCGCAAACTGGAGCAGGAGTTGGGATCACGCTTTAAACCCGACCCTGGCTGGGAACATGTCTCCGGCTTTACCAACGAAGAAGAAACCAGCGGGTAACTACCATGGCAAAGAACACCAATGACAGTTATATAACACCCGAGGAAGCAGGAACACTTTCGGGGCTGTTCTACGAACGGGTACGGCGCACACCAGACGCACTGGCATACCGTTTTTTTGATGAGTTCAGTGAATCCTGGAAGGATCTGAGCTGGTCTGAAACCGGCGCCCAGGTTGCACGCTGGCAAGCGGCGCTGTCGACCGAAGACCTGCAACCGGGCGACCGGGTTGCCATCATGATGCAAAATTGCCCCGAGTGGGCCATGCTGGACCAGGCCGCGCTGGCGAACGGACTGGTGGTGGTACCGCTTTATACCCAGGACCGCGCGGAAAACGCCGCCTATATCCTCCAGAATGCAGGTGTCAAAACCCTGGTTATCGGCAACCAGGGACACTGGGACAGCCTGCGGCCGGTGCGGGACCAGCTGGGTTTTCTTACCCGCATCATCAGCCTCACACATATCGATACCGCCGGATACCCGGACGCCCGTCTGATTACCGTCGGCAGCTGGCTACCCGACGAAGCCGAGCTGATCCGTATAAACTGGGACAAGGATTCGCTGGCAACCATCGTCTATACCTCGGGCACCACCGGGCGACCCAAAGGCGTGATGCTAAGCCATCACAATATTCTCTGGAACGCCCATCGTACAGCGCAGGTGGTCAACTTCAGTCTGAGCGAACTGTTCCTGTCTTTCCTGCCACTGTCGCACACCCTGGAACGTACCGTGGGTTACTACCTGCCCATAGTTGTGGGAGCCAGCGTGGCCTACAATCGTTCAATCCCGCAGCTGGCCGATGATCTGCTGGCCGTCAAACCAACCGTTCTGGTATCCGTGCCGCGCATTTTTGAGCGCGTATATAATAAAATTTATGCCGGCCTGGAAGAGAAATCCCCCATTGCGCGGGCCCTGTTCAAACTGGCGGTGAGCACAGGCTGGCGGCGCTTTGAGTACCAGCAGGGTCGTGCAGGCTGGAGTCCGCAACTGTTACTGTGGCCACTACTGGAAAAAATTGTTGCCAGCAAAGTGATGGAGAAACTGGGTGGCAGAATGAGCCTGGCCGTGGTCGGGGGGGCGCCGTTACCTATGAGTATCGCCCGTCTGTTTATCGGCCTCGGCTTACCCATGGTACAAGGCTACGGGCTAACAGAAACCAGCCCGGTCATCAGCGGTAATCCCATCGAGAACAATGATCCTGCAGGCGTTGGTTGCCCGCTGCAAGACGTAGAGGTTCGCATCGGCGACAAAGACGAGCTGCAAGTCCGCAGCCCGGGCGTCATGCTCGGCTACTGGGCCAACGAAAAAGCCACCAGTGACATGATTGACAGTGATGGCTGGTTGCACACCGGCGACAAAGCCCGTCTCGAAAACGGGCAGGTTTACATCACCGGCAGGTTGAAGGAGATCATCGTGATGGCCAACGGTGAAAAAGTACCGCCGGCCGATATGGAAATGGCGATCTGTATGGATAGCCTGTTTGATCAGGCGGTGGTCATTGGTGACAGCAAACCGTACCTGAGCGCATTACTGGTCCTGAACCCGGAGCAGTGGGAAGTTCTGGCCAAAGAACAGAATATGGACCCCACCGGTACGGAAGCCTGCACGAGTCCCCGCATCAATGAAATCGTTCTGGAACACGTCGCAAAACAAATCTCCACATTCCCCGGTTATGCGAAAATTCGCAAGGTTTGTTGCCAAATTGAGCCATGGGATATAGAAAACGGCCTGATGACACCCACGCTCAAGATAAAACGCAGCAAAATTCTGGAGCGCTTCGATGCCGATATCGAGAGGATGTACCAGGATCATTGATCCGCGACAATATGTGCCTGCTGGAAAAATTATAACGCAGTCTGAGAGAATGTACGATTTTAAAGCGGGAAAGGTATTTTATGTTATGACCAGAGTCTGGAAAACCAACCCGGTTTTAGCTAAATCGTATGATCGCTAATTTGGGAAAAAGTACGACAGTAATCTTGCGCGCTACAACTGGCCAGCCCGGTTACGGTCACCACCTGGCCCACTGTCTGTGGGCTGACCACATGGGAAAAGGTATAACACAGTCTGGGAAAACGTACGATTTTAAAGTGGCGAAGCGTTTTTTTGTTATGACCAGAGCGTGGAAAACCAGCCTGGTTTTAGCTAAATCGCATGATGAATAATTTGGGGAAAAGTACGGCGGTAATTTTGCGCGCTACACCTGATATCGGTGAGTTCAGTGTATTTTCCCTGCCCTCTCGTTCACATGCCTGCTTTTCAAGGGCAGGCTGATAACGAGGTGGCAGGAAACCGATAAACAACCAATTGTATTATATAGACTTATCTCTTAACTTAGTGCCATTCTACTCTGACCCCAAATACCGCCAAATACCGGTGCACAATCGGTGGAATTTGAAGGCGGGGGATATTGAGCGGTAGCCTATTCATTTGCCCGCAAATTTTTCCACCAAGTCTCTGACTTTTTCTATACAACCCGCTTGCCCAAAATAAAAATACACGCAGCCAGTTTCAAATTTTAATTCGGAAAATACGTAACAATCTTCATTAATAAAATCATCGAATTCATCAGCTAACTCAGCGTCATTGATTCTTAAAACCACCCCATGCTCTTTAGTCTCAGAAATTTCAAATCTCGTATCCATAAGATTATTTAGCATTCTCTAATGTATCCAACTCCTGCTGAGTTGGTGGGCGTTTAAAGCCTTTGCTGCCCGGCATCGCATTATCAAATTTAACTCGGTTTAATGCGCCGGGAGGGGCTTTAGGATTAGTATTTGGGACAAACTCTTTAACACGTTTTGGTGAAATATCAATTACAGATCCATCTGGTCTTGTAGTTCGAATTGCTTTATCACCAGCACGAGTAGTTCGAACCAAAGTATTCCCTGCACTCTTTGCAGCAGAAATACCGCTAACAAAAGAGCGAACAACACCAGAAAATAACCCCGCCTCACCACCTGCTATAGCCGCATTCGATGTAAGTGCAAGCTGTATATCAACTTCGCCAAAAGCCGCATACTGACTGATTGAGTCTGCAATTACTCCTAATCCATAGCCTATCCCTGTTTCTCTTGCTATGAAAATAAGCCCTACTGAAACAGGCGATTCTCCATTTGGATCCACAAACCTGTACGGATTATTATTCGCATAGGCGTAGCGGTTAAAACTGTAAATATTGCTTTCACTGACTCCGGCGGGATCCACCCCCATAAACCGCCCAATTGTTGGGGAGTAGTACCGCGCCCCCACATAGGTCAGCCCCGTCTCCGGATCATCACGCTGTCCTGTATAACCCGCTCTGACACCGAACAACTGCCGCTCGCCCAGCAGCTCCACGCCATACGGCTGGTAATGCGCCCGCCATTTCACATTACCTTGTTCGTCCGCCCCGGCTATCGGGGTGCCCAGCGCATCATTGTAGATGTAGGTGATCTCGACACCGGCCCGGGTATTCAGGCTCAGCAGGCTAATACCGATCAGGAAAGCGTGCAGCAGGGCTTTGATATTTGTGCTTTTCATGCTCAGTCTCCTTACTGCAACGTGATATTGCGGCCACGGTGAACGGGTTTATCGTCCGTTCCCGCATTCCTCAGGCGTACCCGTACCCGGTGCTTGCCCAGTAGTCCCGTGGTATCCCAGCTATAGGTCGAAACTGTACTCATGACTTGCAGCACCTGCCACTGATCTCCGGTGGACGGGCCTTTTAACTGAAACTCATAGGCATAGCTTCCACAATGATCAATGGCATGGTTGCGATGAAATGAATGTAGTTATTTCTGTGCAGACCCTAAACGCCAAGTTTTACAATAACTTTATTTATAGACCATTGACAAGTAACTCAATCAACACATAAAAAGTCCAACCAGAGTATATAACCAAAATAGCAATCGACAACAAAGCCATATTTTTATTCGAATATTCGAAAATTTGTTTTCTTATCCTTGCAGACATTAGAGAAAGTACAGAAAGAAAAGATAATATTGAAAAAAATACAGAAGTAATTATAAGGGAACTACCATCCCTTGCCTTTATGGAAAATCCTAATTCATGGGAAATAAATGGAAGATAAACCAATGCCGTTATTAAAATAGCAAAAAAAGCAAGAAGCGGATATATAAACGCAATACATTTTTTCATATTAAAAACACATCCATATCGCTACGGCTTAAACTTAATTTTATCTGCGCTTGATGCTCCGGGGCTAAGCCGTCCATTATTCGGTAATTTAACCTCTTTACCTTCAGATTTATTTGCAACGGCAGATGCCGCACTACTGCTATTCGTTCCGAACGGCCCAGCAAATGCTGCATAGTCGGTATCCTCTACTAGCGAAGAGGCATTTTTATCAACAGTAGCATCAGGCGCATTAATTAGGGTAACCGATTGTTGTACATCGGCTACGGATTTATTTACTAGCCCCTTCCAGAACGTTTGGTCTGTCTCGCTTGTGTCTTTCGAAAACCCTTTTGTATTAGCATCAACGCGGCCGGTGTTGCCACTATTGTTTTCGCCATAAGAATAAACTGTCGCATTAGGATCGCCTACTGAATTAGCATTTGAAACTACAAAGTTATGGTTAGCAATAACTCCAGCTCTCCCATCAAGAGGGCGACTAACTAAGTACGGTGCCCTTCCATCCGGATCCACATACCTATACGGATTATCATTCGCATACGCGTAGCGGTTGAAACTGTAAATATTGCTTTCGCTGACTCCGGCAGGATCCACCCCCATAAACCGGCCGAGCGCAGGCGAGTAGTACCGCGCTCCCATATAAGTCAGCCCCGTCTCCGGATCAGCACGCTGTCCGGTATAACCTGCTCTGACACCGAATAACTGTCGCTCACCCAACAGCTCCTCACCATACGGCTGGTAATGCGCCCGCCACTTCACATTACCTTGTTCGTCCGCCCCGGCTATCGGGGTGCCCAGCGCATCATTGTAGATGTAGGTGATCTCGACACCGGCCCGGGTATTCAGGCTCAGCAGGCTAATACCGATCAGGAAAGCGTGCAGCAGGGCTTTGATATTTGTGCTTTTCATGCTCAGTCTCCTTACTGCAACGTGATATTGCGACCGCGGTGAACCGGTTTATCGTCCGTCCCCGCATTCCTCAGGCGTACCCGTACCCGGTGCCGGCCCAGTAGTCCCGTGGTATCCCAGTTATAGGTCGAAAGGGTGCCCATGGGTTGCAGCACTTGCCATTTGCCCCCCGTGGACGGGCCTTTCACCTGAAACTCATAGTCATAGCTGCCATTCCCTCCAACACCCTGGGCACTCAACTGGATAGCGGCCCCGCTCGGCTGGGTGCCCCCCGGCGTCACGGTGAGATCCGCCGCTGTGGCGGCATTCGGGGCGTTTACCCAGTAAGCCTTTCCTTTTTTTACCGGCTTGTCCAGGCTACCAGCTTTCCGGGCTCGCACCCGGAGTCGGTTTTTGCCTGGATAACCCGTTGTGTCCCAACTGACGGATGCCTGGCTGCTGTAATCCTGTAACAGCTGCCAGCTACCGTTGGTGGTGACGGAACGGACCTCAAAGCGGTATGCATAGGGACCGGTGCCACCGCTGGCCAGCCCGGTAAGGGTCACCACCTGGCCCACTGTCTGCGGGCTGGCGACATCGGTAGCCACGGTGACCGATGTTGCCGCATTGACACCGTTTACCCAGAAGGTTTTGCCGCTCCGAATCACGGGTCCGGTCGTGCCCGCTTCGCGCACCGTCACCTGCAAACGGTTTTTACCCAGGTAGGTCGTCGTATCCCACACCACGCTGGTCTGTGCCGAATAATTACTCAACATCACCCAGACACCCCCCGTTGCGTCACCTTTGATCCGGAAGCGGTAATTGTAGCTGACCGTCGTAACCGAGACGGCGGCGCTGACGGTAACCGCTGCACCTTCGGTCTGTGGGCTGTTCAGGCTGGTGTTCAGCGTGACCACCACGGCGGCTTGCTGGATGTCTATCGGCACTGTAGTGGTCACCCTGTTACCGCCCGAATCACTGACCGTGGCGGTTATCACATGGCTGCCCACAGACAAGGTTGACACGCTCAACGGACTGCCCGTACCCAGCGGTCCATCGAGTGATGAGTCCCAGCTCACGGCATTGGCCAGGTCACCATCCTCCGGATCGATGGCCGTTGCCGTAAATACGACAGCGTCTCCCGCAGCAAATACTTGTGCAGCCACAGGCATCACCACTGCCAGGGTAGGCGGCTGATCGGGCTGAACCAGTTGGGTGGTCACATTACCCGTGCGGTGAACATCATGCCCCAGCGTTGGCCACGGCGTGGCGGCGAGCCCTCGAACGCCGGCGTACAGGCCGAGCAGGCGGTTGTCCGACGTACCCACATACAGGACACCCTTGTCGTCGATATAGGGCGATGCCGCACCCAGCGGGGCGCCGACGGCTACCCGCCAGTTCAGCGCTCCGTCGGGGTTCAGTGCATAGACATAGCCGTCATCCGATCCAAAATAGAGACCGCCGCCTTTGCCGATCACGGGGTTGGAACGAACTGCGCCGCCGGTTTGATACGACCATTGCATCGTGCCGATGGAATTGACGGCGTAGACAAAGCCGTCTTCCACTATCACGTAGACCGTTCCGTCAGCACCGATTACCGGTGCTGTAGACACAGGCGCACCCACGGTGAACGACCATGCCAATATACCGGTGTCTGATGCCAGTGCATAAAGCCGGCCATCGGCAGAACCAATATACACGGTGCCATCGGCACCGATAGCCGGCGTCCCGTTCAGAGCACCGGAAGTCGCAAATGTCCACAGCTCGGTGCCTGTCGTATCAAGCGCGTGTACCACACCATCGGCTGTTCCAACAATCACGACATCGTTGGCGTTGATGACGGGTGCCGTTGTAACGTCTGCTGTCAGTACCGTGCTCCATTGGAGGTTGGTGGAGGAGCTGAGTTTATAAAATGTATTCGGTGAAGACCCGAAATAAATCGACCCGGTTGAATCCAGTGCAAACCCCGGGGCCAGTTGAGTCCCATAGCTATTCGATGAAATGAACTGCCCGTTAAGTTTCACCGACCTGACCCCTGGAAAATTTCTATCCGGAATCATAATTCTGTCAAACGTGGTTATTACCGGTGTCACAGGCGTAATCTGACCAGAGAAAAAGCTCCACTCGATATTCCCCAGGTAATGAACTTCACCGAGCCCCGCAAAGACCGGATTGCGATCAGCATGATGGACCGGAGCTCCTTCAACCGGTCCGTTTACCGATAATGACCAGAGCTGTGTGCCAGGTGCCGGTACGGAGAGCGGGTCCAAAGGTTCTGTACCCAGACGGAACTCAATCGCATCAATCGCACCGTCGCCATCGCTGTCACGTTCGCTCGTGTTGGAACGCGGATCAAGACCGCGCGCCACTTCATACCCATCCGGCATCGTGTCCCCGTCGGTATCTGCATTATAGGGGTGGGTTTGTGCCTGGAATTCTTCAAGGTTGCTTAGTCCATCGCTGTCAAAATCCAGGCCGGCGTCCAGCGGATTGGTCGGGTCGCTGTTAATCCAGCGCTCATAACAATCCGTGATTCCATCGCCATCCTGATCAATGCCGGCACAGCCTTCCACGGACCGGGTTTGTCGAAGGTTACCACCACGAATAGGCCATATTGCACTGCTCGGCGTTGCGTTATCGTTGTTGTTAAGCGCGTAGAGCGTACTGATGCCGGGCTGAGTTGCCACGGTGAGCAGTGTTCCATCCGGCCCCATAGCCACGTCACTAATTTGATCAGCAATTATGTACGAAGTAGCCCATTTCTGAGTACGGTTACCGGAAAATGAATAGACCACATTTTCACCCCTCTCAGAAAGAGTCTGATAAACTTGATCATTTTCAGCGAGCAGCGGCGTATATTGATTTACATTCAGCAAGCCCGGATCGTTGGACCACTCCCCATTCGGGTTCTGGGTCAGATTAGGCGGATAGGAAAAAATGCGCAGTGTTGACGAGTATATATTGCCAAGGCTGTCAATGACCGGGCTGGTGGGCGGATTAACCTCGCCGCCTACAGTTATACCCGCTCTTGTCTGACGCTGAAAACTACCGTCTGGATTAATGGCAACCAGCCCGTCTACACCACGGCTTTGTGAGTAAACAGCAAGATACAGACTACCATCTACACCGATCGCCGGTTTCCCGGTGACATCTGCGTCGAGTCCATAGGTCCATTTCAGGCTACCATCCGGATTGATCGCGTATACCGCCTTGCCTTGTGTGGGGTCTTCGGAGCAACTGATTGTTGGTGTTCCCGTACAGGCGGTCACGGCATAGACCTCACCACCGACACCGGCGACAATAGATTCGCCAAATGAACCTGCAGGCACGGAATATATCCACAGCAAGCCACCTTGTGCATCTAACGCGTGTATGTCTGCACTGGTGGTGGACGTGGCAGGTGAAACATAGACCCGATTTTCGGTAACCGCCAAAAATCCACCCACTGAGTAGCTCCAGAGCAGGGATCCGGCGGTATCATAGGCATAGGTGCCGGCGCCATCGCATGAAGCGATAATGGTGCCGTTCCGGCTGATGGCGACCTGCCCGGCAATAGCACTGTTACTGCCGCCAGGTTTTCCTCCTCCACCGGGTATTCCACCGCCACCTTTTCCTCCTCCAAAAATACCGCCGATAACCGCGCAGCTACCAGCGCCGGGCAGGCGATTCGACCAGAGCGCGGTACCTTGTGCCGAAAACGCATGCACTGTCGCAACGCCGGCATCTGCCGATACGAGATATAGTGTCCCATCGTTACTCACAGCCGGGAAGCTGGCAAGGCCGCTCACACTGGTACTCCAGGTAACCGAGCCGCTCGGCACTGAACTCGCGTCCTGCGGATCGGAATCACCCAAAGATTCCTGGAGATTGGTAAACCCGTCACCGTCGGCATCAGCCGCTGCATCGTCTACACGTGGGTCCAGTCCGTTTTGAACTTCAAAGCTGTCGGACATTCCGTCGAAATCGGTATCTGCATTAAACAGATTCGTTTTATACTGGAATTCCTGTAAGTTCGTCAGCCCATCGCCATCGGGGTCAGCCGCACCGTCTGCGGCGTTTGCAGGATCAAGGCCTACTTTCAACTCAAAGCAATTCGGGATGCCGTCACCATCGGTATCTGTAGAGGTGGCATCGCAGATATCCTCTCGAATAGCCACGAGGTTGGATCCAAGCCGGATGTATTCCTTTGTGATGATATTGGCGTCGTCGTACTCATACATCAGCTGTCCGGCCTGGCTGTACAAGGTATAAATTGTTGTACTTGATGTCTGTTCGACGGTTCGGCGTTTATTGCCGTCATAACTGAAGGTATTACCCGCTACCACCTGCGTCAGGTCAGACGAATCGTCGTAAACATAGCTTCGACTTCCATCGGAAGTGACGTTACCGAACACATCATAGGCAAGCTGGGCAGAAAGGCTGCCCGTGACGCTATCAAGGAGATTACTGGTGGCGTTATAGCTGTAGGTCTGGGTCTGACTGCCAATCATTTTACTGGACAGATTACCGACACTGTCGTAGGCAAAGTTGCCAATGCCCCAGGTACCGTTTGCCGATGTCAGCCGGTTGATGCCGTCGTACACCATAGCAATATCGTTGGTAGGATTGATGCTGTCGCTGATAGAGGTGACGTTACCTGCGAGGTCATACAGGTAACCCAGGCCAACAATACCGGCTGTAGAAATGGCGGAAGGTAACAAACGGTTGTTCAGCTGGACATCCAGTTGGGTGCCGTTCGCGTACTGAATAGTTCGAATATGACCACTCGGGTGAAAGTCTACGGCTGTCACGAAACCACTCACCTGTGTCGGCCACCCATAGCGGTTGGGCGAATAACTAATGGACAAACCGCTCGGGTAGGTGACCTGACTCAGGGCGTCGAGTGCATTGTACTGATAACCCAGGTCAAACTGCTGACTGCCAACAACCAGTCGTTCCGAGCTCAAGTTATCGTTGTCGTCATAACTGTACGTCCAGGTCGTATTACCTCTTATCAGTGAGGTCAGATTATTATTGGCATCGTAATTGTTAAAAATATCCGGTGTGGCACCGGGATAGTTCACCGTTTTCAGCCGATTCAACCCGTCATAGCTAAACGCGTTTGTCCGGGCGGATGTACCTGTGCCGTACGTTTCAGACAGTTTATTGCCGAGCGCATCGCGCGTGTACTGGATTACACCGATTTCCGGGTGTGTTTCGCTTGTCAGGTAATAGCGACTGTCGTAGGCAAATCCGCGCTGAAAACTGCCTTGCTGGATACTGGTCACAAGGTCGAGTGTGTTGCGGGCAATGGTGGTAACAACCGACTCCGGGGACTCCATGCGCATCAGCGCCCGTTGGTCCGGCGATCCATAGGCACGATAGAAAAATCGGGTGACGTTGCCGCGTGGATCTGTGGCCCGGACCTGATTTCCGCCCAGATAAGCAAACTGCGTAGTGACGCCCCCCGGTTGTGACTGTGTCAATACTCTTCCCAGAGCGTCATATGAGGTCGTGGTACCCAGGGTACTGTTTGGATAGGACTCAAAAACCTTGTTGCCGATATTATCGTAGCGGGTGGTCTGCTGAATACTCTCCCCGGTAACCGTATCATCGCTGATCGAAGTAACAACGCGTCCAAATCCGTCACGCAACTCTCGTTTTCTGAAACCACCCCGTGTCAGAATCGTTTCATTCGCGCTTGGACGCGTGATCGCGACCACGGCCCCGCGTGGTTGTGTGATGGACGTGACTCTGTTCAGGCTGTCATAGGTATACTGTGTTGTCTTGCCCCGTCCGTTGGTCTCGGACTGTATGGTGCTCGCTGCATTGACGACCCGGTTAACGGTCACGCCTTCAGGCTGTACCTCATTCTGCGGAATACCTCTGAAATAGTTGTTAAAGCGTTTTATCGAGCCGCGCGCATCCTGAACGGTGGCCACATTACCTGCTGGATAGTAGGTAAAACCGGTCGTTACACCGTACTTGTTCTCGGTGAGTGTGTTCCCATTACCATCGAAGGTACGTGTAATACTCCCAATGCCCTGGATGGTTTCATTCGGTACCAGCTTCAGCAACCATTTGGCAGTATCAGGTTGATACACAAAATGGGTAGTTTTTCCGGCCTGTCCTTGTTCAACGATGTTTTGTGGATTCCCGTATACGTCGTAGTTGCTGAAAGTGGTGACGTAATCTGTACCGTCACGCTGGAGCGTCTTTTCCAGCATAATCGGAGAATAAGTGTTTTCATCAATGGCAGCACGACTGGGTCGGAAATCATTTTGTTCCGAGATAAACAGCTTGCCCCATTTGACCGTTTCTTTTTCGAGCACACTCCCGCTGCAGGCAGGCCCCGCATACTGCCTCCGCTCAAGCAGCAGGCCGACGGTCCACACGCCGTCATCCAGGTTATCATTGGGATTGAAATTAATGCTTTTGATCCCGACGTGCTTGTAGGTTGTACAAAATTGCGGCCCGCGCACCCGGGTTTCATCCAGCGTCGGGAAAGAAATCTCGCTGATCAACCCGTCCAGAGCGCCGGGCGCAATGCTGTGTGGTCGGTACTCGTAAATCCAGGTACCGTTTTCGATGGTGTTGCCGCGCTGGATTTTACGACTCACGACAGTGGTGAGTATGTCCGCGCCCAATGCCCCGGGCCGGGTATCGAAAGCGACGCCGGCGTACTCGTAGTCGATGGCCGCCCCCTCTGGCAAGGTAATGGTTTTTATTGAAAACCGGTTTGGATTATTTTTCCCCGTCACAACATCGGGTCCGTTCGGGTCATCCGGATAGTAGCTGTAGCGCCAGACGATTTCACTGACAGGGCTTTCGACCCGGGTCAGGAGATACCAGGGCGAGGTGAATCCGGTGCTCGTGAACTGGGCCGGGGTATAAATATACCGCCAGGTTCTTTCCTCGGCAGTACCGGGGTAGGCCGTAATCTTGTCCAGGCGCACATCTTCCTGAAGCGCGCCTTTTGTATAGAAAAACCGTACCTCGCGACCGTCCGAAGCCGTGACACTGTTAATCAGTGCGTAGGATGATGATGTGAAGTCATAATCGATAGTCAGTAAATTCCCGTTACGATCCTCAATAGTATTTACTAACAATGGTAGGTTGTTTGTCTGGTCTCCGATTTCGGTACGCCCCCGAACGCCCAGGGTATATTTGGTCCCGTCAGGCGACTGAACCACCAGGCCATCGATGTTTGACCAGGGGTTATTAACCGCAGGAAGACACGTGGCGATCCATTGGTCCTTGCTGATCATGTGATAAGGCGTAGTTGCAGAATATTCGGTAACCAACACCTTTCGTGAACCATCCGAGGCTTCGAAGGTTGGATTACGGTTTGACGCCGGCAGCTTGGGCCCGGTGACCACCGTTCCCAGCGTATCGCACAGCACGGTATTGGGTGCCGTCCAGACACGACCAAAATGAATGCTCCAGCCGATACCGGTCACCCGACGCTCCTGGCGTTGTTCCAGAAACGGCTCCGCTCCCTGTATCGACCGGTAGGTCCGGTTAACGACAATATCCAACCCGCCATCACCGGGAAGCACCAGGTCCTGGTATTGAAGCAACAAGCCACCCGAGAACGGGTCAATCGCCTCATTGCCCAAACCGTTTTCGTAAGCCCGCCCTTTGTTCAGGCCGGGCTCGCTGTAGAAATCCGGGATCTTCAGATTGTTCGCAAATGCATTGGTGCTAATGATGATCGTGAGAAGAAAAAAAACGGAGACAATCCCTTTATTTTGATGCGGTGACATAACTTTTCCCTAAGTTTTAGATTAACGATTAATTTGACTGTGATTCGAGCTAATACGTAGATCCTGTTTATCCTGCGTAGCTCGTAGTATTTTCGTTGGCCGGTGTCTGGCATATACAATGGGCTAATTCCTACTGTAGTGGTCAGTATGGAAATCATCTTGAAAGGATTTGTCGGTTTACTTTGTCTATAAATTTAGTCCCTTTAAAAAAGCATTTCTTCCTTTTGGAATAACTAATCTGTGCGGTAGGCATTACAAAACTTATCTATTAAAGAATTTTTATCAACTGCACCGTAGGCATACTCCGCCGCTGGTTTCACACCGCCTAATAAATCTAAGTTGTAAGACGATCTAAATAACTTCATATATTCGCGTTCAGCGAAAGCACAAATTCCTATATCTGCTCCTCTGTTACCAAAAACCGCCCATTTACCGCAAGAAGATAGTGCAATTATCGAATCGGATGAGTGCATCTGTACTGAGGCAGGATTATCATCTGTAAATCCGTTCACAGCTAGTAAATAGTCGTCTTCACTATCATTCGTCAAAAACTGAATCGCAGCAATGATCTCAAAATCGCTCTCAAAATTTTGTTTGGGTTTCGAATCTATTGCCACCAACCAGTATTCATTTTCTCCAATTTCCATCAGATACTGCCTGATATGGTTATAGAAGAGCCCCATAAATAATTCATCAAATGTAATAAAAAGAAAAAATTTGAACGCACCTCTGAATACCTTGTCAGGTAATGCTTTAGATTTATCAAGCACTCTATCAATATAAGTATGAATGAGACTTAGATCCTCTTTTAAAGAAACAACCCTCATTACTTTTCCCCCAACCGGATCTTTGACAGGGGGCGATTGTTTTTGAATACCTCGGCTGTAGGCCCATCGGTGGAATTCGAAAAACTCCTAGTTGTGAATTTTTTTTCGCCTTTGTTGAAAACGTTTATTGGGCCATTCTTCGTAGGAATTGTCGATTGTGAAAATCCATCACCCAGTAAATTCTTTTCGAATTCGCTTTTAGGTGCATCAGTTTTTATGTTTGGTAACTTTGATCCAGGCTTCGTAATGTCTTTAATATTTGAAACTGCTCTGTTTGGAACATCAAAATCACTGATTAAAGCCAAAAAATACCCGTCCTGGACATCTTGGGCTTGAGGCTCAATAGATAGATCGCCGCAACAAACGTGTAAGTTTATAGTGGCATCATAGACATATTCATTGACATCATGAGTAACATCTTCCGCATCGTACTGGTGTTGTGTAACAGATATCCCCCATGTTTGGCCAGCAACGAAAAGAATTAGAAAAAGTAGAGTAAGTCTAAAGATGGCGTTCATTCATCTGTCCACCTAAATATTTTCACGTGGTGAATCAATTCTGATTTCTCATTCTGCTTAACATTCGAAAGCTCTTCACCACCCCAGTCTTCAGTCATTAAATGCAAGTGTTCATTGCCTTCAACGCTTGTCAGTTTTTTGATCTGCTTAACTAGTTCTTGCAAGCCCTCACTATCGGCATGAATCTCTAACTGTTCAGAATCCTTATCCCATTCAAAAGTCAGCATAACTGCTCCCCTCACTTAATCAAATACCACCCGCAGAGCGGGTGGTATGATGAAAGCCCCCAGAGGGGGCTA
>ENA-ORDP01000121-ORDP01000121.1-marine-sediment-metagenome-genome-assembly--contig:-NODE-121-length-50436-cov-3.969909_pt1 | contig 50436 bp, 40 predicted proteins | sample MGYA00248627_ERZ508539 | MGnify/ENA primary metagenome ERZ508539 (study PRJEB26208, sample SAMN05571518) | marine sediment metagenome | biome: deep sea; feature: Hydrothermal vent; material...
TAAAGTGACGGTAACGAACGACGCCGGAGCCTCCACTGTCAATGCAAATACCAACAACGGCGTTTCCAATGCAATGGAGTATTCTTATCAGCTTAAGGAATATTATCCGACGTCTATGGGGCAATTAGAATTTGGTTACTACGGCGCAACGATAGCGGAACCGCTTACTTTGAGTAGCGCTAAGGGTAGTATCCCTGCACAGGGTTCATGGACCAACCGCATAACCGACAACGGTTTTGATGTCGACCTTGCAAACAACATATATGAACTTGGAGCGACATACATGGTCCAGAGCGATAGTCATCCTTACGGAAATCCGTCTATTGCTTCGACTAACCTTACGAATGCAGCCGGTGGTACTATCGGTAACACAAGCTCCAGCAACGGATACTCTGCAGTAGAGATTTACGGGCGTTATTTATTTCCTCAGATTGGACACGGTTTGATGTTTGCAGCCCAGTATGCTCAGTATTCTTGGACTCATGAGGATTTACAGGAGGCGTATTTGAACAACGGAAAGATAAGCGCTTCATGTGCAGACGCAGGGTTATATCAGAGCGGAGCCTATAAAGAAGTTAGCAACGGTTGTACTAATGAGGGCATAAAAAACGAGGTTGCTCTTCTTGCAGAATATAACCTCGCATACAATGCGCATATCTATCTTGAGTATTTATTTACCAACAAATCTCAGGATAATACGTTAGGTACGGGACTTGCATTTGCATTTTAATTAGTTATTTAATACTGAATCGGGGAGATTATTTTAATCCTCGATTCAGTATGTTTTTATTGATAATCCTTCCAAATACCGCTGATTAAGCTATAATACTCATAATAATAGAATGAGGTTTGTGCGATAGAATGCCCTTCTTACAGCACGATATTATCCGTCATCTTGGATATGCTCTTGCGGCACAAGTTCCGATAAAAAGTCTCTTAATGCGGGAATAGTTGTTCCGAATGTAAAACCGGAAATGCCGAATTTATAGGCCTGACTGTATGTTTCATTCTTATTGACATTTTTGGCATACCCTATTAAACTAAATAATAGATTTGAATTTCTTGTCTCTTGTTTGTTTCTTGCCTATGCGTAAGTTAATGTCAAGAGCATTAAAGGCGCGTAACTCAGGGGTTAGAGTGCCACCTTCACACGGTGGAAGTCGGCGGTTCGAGACCGCCCGCGCCTACCAGTTAAAGTCGCGGTAAATAAATCTTTCTATTTTGACGCCGTTAACGAATGAAAGATTGCTTGATATTGTATATCCTATCTATAAATGATTTACATGAATAACCCTTCGTCAAGAAGTTCTTGCCGTAATATTTCACAAATCCCAAGCTTACCCGTGAACTACCCCAACCACTAAAGGTTATAAAATAATACCGTATTTTTCGTTTTTTGATTTATATTTTATTATTTAAAGAAATATTGTATAATCCAACAGTGTATATATTCATTCATATATCATTAGGTATAATATGAAAAATACGAAAGGGCTGTTGGATGCCCTGATGAATTCAACGATATTTGGGGTTCTTTTATATCGAAACAACGGTAGTATAATACTTTCCAATGAAACGTTTAGAAATTTATTGGGGTATTCGGAGGATGAACTCAAGAACATGACCCCCGTCGATATCGTCGCAGATGAATATAAGCCTAAAGTGAAAGAGCTATTTGAAAAAAGAATGAGGGGGGAGGTTTTTGCCGCCGAACAGCTGAAGCACGTATTGGTAGCGAAAGACGGTACACTGAAGCATTCTATTATTTTTGCCTATACCGTTACTTATATGGGTAAACCCGCAGGTTTCGTCATTATCTTAGATATTTCCAAACAAAAGGAACAGGAGGAAAAGATAAATTCCGTACGTACATTGTACGCGACCCTTTCGGAAGTGAATCAGATTATAGTAAGGGCAAGCGACGACGATTCCCTGTTTCTCGATATGTCCAATAAGATAGTAGAAAGGGGGCTGTTTAAGGATTCCCTGGTAATTCTTTTCGATTCCGATATGAACTTAAAATCTACGTTTTCATACCGCAAAAGCAGTTATATCGATTACCTGAAAATATATTTGAACACTCCTGAGGGGAGGAGCGGGCAGTTGACAAGGTCTTTTTTGAATACAAAAATAATGATTGACAACGATACTTTAAAGAATCCGACAATGTCGCCGTGGAGAGATGAACATACAAAAAGAGGCTATTTTTCGAGTGCCACTATACCTATAATAAAGAAAAATAAAACCATAGGCGTTTTGAATTTATGTTCGGATAAGAGGGGATTTTTTAAAAAGGATACATATAATTTGTTGAGAGAAATAATGACGGATATTAATTATGCGTTAGATAAAATAGATAACGACAAATGGCATTCCATGACGTCGGTTGCATTAAATTCCGGATTCGATTTTATCATTATTACCGATAAATACTTTACTCTGCTATATTCCAATGAAAGCACATACAAAATATTCGGTTATTCCGAAAGCGAACTTATAGGCGAACATTATGCAAAAATTCTAAAAGGGGGATCGGGGAAAAAGGGATTCGAAAAAAAGTTTCTCGGCACACTCTTATCCGGCGAGACTCTAACCGATATTTTTTTATACAAGACTAAGGATAACAGAGATGTTTACGGATATACGACTATTTCGCCCTTTATGTTAAAGGGCGAAATAGAATATTATATATTAATAGGAAAGGATATCACTTCTGAAATAAAAGTTGAAGAAACAGTAGAAAAATTATTGTATTTTGACATCCTTACGGGTTTACCCAACAAAAGATTTTTATCGGAAAGCGTAGAGGCATTTATTAAAGATTCTACTCATTCCGGCGCGGCATCTGCTTTTATAATAATAAATCCGGTTAATTTCTCCTTTATAAATTCTGCTTTCGATTTTGAAGTAGGCAATAAAATTATGAAAGAAATGGCAGGCAGAATGAAAAATATCATAAAGAATTACGATATTTTGGCAAAATGGGAAGCCGATAAATTTGCCGTTTTTTTAAAAAATTTAAATTATGAAGAAGATGCCCTGCATGTAGTTAACAGAATTCTTGCAATTCTCGGCGAGCCGTACGTATGTCAGGATAAAAAGATAAGTATATCGTTTAATGCCGGAATATCCCTATATCCAAAAGATGCCAAAAAGTCTCAGGATATTTTCAGTAAAGCCGAGGTGGCGCTACTTAATGTCAGAAGAAAAGAAGGGAATACGGTCGGATTTTTCAAAAAAGAATTTGAGGAATATGCTCGAAAGAAAGTCGAATTAAGAAACGGGCTTAGGGAAGCCATGGCAAAAAAAGAGTTTATCCTGCATTACCAGCCTTATTTTGATACGCAAACACACTCTATTAAGGGAGCGGAGGCGCTTCTTAGGTGGAAAAGACCCGATAGGATAGTTCCTCCGATGAAATTCATACCTTTTTTAGAACAGAACGGGATGATTACAGAGACGGAAAGCTGGATAATAGGCGAATTAGCTTCTAAAATGAAACAATGGACAGATGAGGGCCTAAATGTCGTCCCGGTGTCCGTAAATATCTCACCCATAAGTTTTAAGAACTTGCATTTTAAGGATAATATTACGGCTATTATTAATAAAAATAAAATAAATCCCAAGTTTTTTATTTTTGAGATAGTGGAAAGAACGTTTATTGAAAATTTCGAGTACTCTCTCATGATTTTAAATTTCTTAAAAGAATCCGGGTTCAATCTTTCGATAGACGATTTCGGTACGGGATATTCATCCCTTTCGTATCTGGCAGATCTTCCGTTCGACAATTTAAAAATAGATATTTCGTTTGTGAGAAAGATGCTTACGGAAAAACACTCGAGATATATAGTCGAAACTATAATTTATCTTTCAAAAAGGCTCAATATGAAATCCATAGCGGAGGGCGTGGAAACGGAGGATCAGCTGACGTTATTAAAGAGACTCGGTTGTGATTATATTCAGGGGTTTCTGTTTTCTAAGCCTTTAAACGAGAAAGAATTCAAAAAATTTTTGGCTTGATATTTTGTCGATATTTAAACGTTAAACGAAATAAATAAAATGAGTAAAACAAAAAATATGCCTAATATTTTTATAACGGGCGGTATATCTTCCGGAAAGTCGGGTTTTGCCGAAAGGCAAGCGGTTTCCATTTATGAAGGGAATATTATTTTTAGAGGAGGCAGTTTAGCGGAGTTGCCCTATAATCCCGTTCATTTTGTTGCAACGGCAAAGTTTGCAGCCGGCGATGACAAAAACGATAATGACCCGGTAGTCGCCCACACGGAAACGAGAACGGATTTTATAGACGAAGAAATGACGCTGAAAATTAAAAAACACAAAAAAAAGAGACAGGGCGTTTTTATCGTTCATGAAAATTTTAATGATTTGAATGAGGAAATTGAGGGCATTTGTCGATATTTAGCCGATAGAGACGGCGTTATTCTCATAGATTCTATGACTTTATGGCTATCGTCGGTCTTTAAGGGTTTATCCGATTATGATTTTGCCACCGAAAACATCTTAAGGCTTTCTAAATATTTTAAAGAAATTAAATGCGCCGTTATCACGGTATCGGATTCACTCGGGTTTAATATGGTACCTGCAGATGCCTATCTCAGAAAATTTATAGAACTGAACGGTTTAATGGAGCAGGAGCTTTCCTCCGTATCCGACAAGGCATACTGCGTCATTGCCGGGAATCCGGTCTCTTTGAAGTAAAATTACAACCTATCTTTTTCTTAAAATCTAATCTATAATAAAAAACAAAAATATTTTTATAAAAAAAGGGGGAGGGGTGCGTATGACCGATAAAGATCGTTTATTTTCTATTACGAACTCAATAAAACCCGTTGATAAAGATAAATTTTATGAAATTGCGGAGCATAGGCTTAATAAGCTTATCAAGCCGGTAGGAAGCTTAGGCAGATTGGAGGAGTTTACAAAAGATATTATAGCAATCACAGGGAAAGAAAGGCCGCAGTTGCATAATAAATTTATTTGCGTTTTTGCCGGAGATCATGGAGTAGTTGAAGAGGGCGTCAGTCTGTTTAAGCAAGATGTTACCGTTCAAATGGTGAAAAATTTTTTAAGCGGAGGGGCGGCGATTAATGCGATAGCAAATTCCGTAGGCGCTAACGTTATAGTCGTGGATGCCGGAATGTCTGCCGATTTAAAAGTATTAGCTTCGGAAGCATTTTTATCCGGTATTTTTATAAACGAAAAGGTCAGGGCGGGAACGAATAATATATTCAAAGATAGGGCCATGAACTATAGCGATGCTTTAATGTCTCTTATTAAAGGTATAGAGATATCCGACATCGTAAAGGGAAAGGGTGCGGATATTTGCGCAACGGGGGATATGGGTATAGGAAATACGACGTCGGCTTCCGCAATAACATGTTTTTATTCTAAAAAGTCACCTAAACTTGTTTGTGGCAGAGGAACGGGCGTAAATGCAAAAATCATAGACAAAAAAGCAAGAATTATAGAAAAGGCAATCAGAATGAATATATTAGACGCCGGCGATCCTATCGATGTTTTGGCCGGTGTCGGCGGATTGGAAATAGGAGAAATCGCAGGTTTTATATTAGGATGCGCCGTCAATAGGGTTCCGGTCGTAGTGGACGGGTTTATTTCCACTGCTGCCGCCCTAATTGCGTTAAATATTAATTCTGATGTTCGGCATTATATGTTTTTAGGGCATCTTTCTAAAGAAAAAGGGCATAAAGCCGCAGTCAATCTCATCAATAAAACCCCTATATTGGATTTATCGATGAGGCTCGGCGAAGGAACCGGGGCGGCTATCGCAATGAAGATAATAGAGATTGCCTTAGATGCGTATAATAATATGCTTACGTTTGATGAGGCTGATGTTTTTGCTCCTGAACTTAATAAATAGAAAAATATGTTTATATTAAGCGGTTTATCAGAAGCTGTAAATTTTTTAACTATATTTAAATCTAAAGGAAAAAATGATAATATTTATGGCGATTCGTATTCATATGAGGATAGTCTTAGAAAATCAATCAAATATTTTCCATTAGTCGGATTACTTATAGGCATTGCCTTAGCAGCTGTTTTTTATATTTTTGATAAGTTTTTGCCGGAGGGGCCGTCGGTTTTAATATCTATTATTTTTCTTTACGTTATTACGGGCGGACTTCATTTTGACGGTCTATCCGATACGACGGACGGTCTTTTTGCGTTTTTGAAAAGTGGCGATAAAACAAGATTTTATAAGGCAATGAAAGACGTTAACGCCGGAATTGCAGGAAATGCGGCGATAATTTTTTACGTTCTAATAATGTGGTCGTTGATTTCTAACGCCGACGTTAATTTTATATATCTATCCCTAATTACGTTTCCGGTAGTCGGCAGGTATTCTATAGTTACGATGTCTTATTTTTCCGATACCCCTGATAATTTTAACGGCATAGGCGCCGTTTTTACTAAAGCGACGGGCAAGATGTCATTTATCGCTGCCTCTATTTTGACTTTTATAATAATTTATCTTTTACTGCATATTATCGGCGTTTTTTCTTTACTTGCAACGGTTTTTATTATGCTTTTAATTGCATTTTATTTTGCCGGAAGGTTCGGAGGCGTGAATGGGGACATACTGGGGTTTACCGTAAAAATATCAGAGGTTGTTTATTTGATAGCGCTTAGCGGGCTTCACGGAATATTTTAAATATTTTATTTGATCATTTACGGAGGGTTCATTTGTGTTTTCCGTTTACTTTGCGTCGGATAGGTCCTCTTCCGGGAAATCCACGGTAACGCTGGCTTTTTCTAAAATGCTTAAAGATTTAGGTTATTCTTTAAATATATATAAGACCGGTCCTGATTTTATAGACCCTGCCGTGTTGGCAAGGGTCTTAAATTTAGACGTAAAAAATTTAGACCCGTTCCTTATACCCAATAAATACTTAACGGAATGGTTTTTAAGCGAAAATGACGGCAATGAGAATGCACGTGAGGCGAAGAAGGTGTTTGTGGTAGAAAGCGCCATGGGCCTTTACGACGGAAATTCTTATGATATAGCGAAAAAGTTTAAACTGCCGGTCGTGTTGGTAATGGATTCCAGAAGAATTTCGTCCACTATGGCTTCGTTAGTTTTCGGGCTTAAAAGATATAAAAAAGGCGTAAATGTTTGCGGAGTAATTTTGAACAATATATCCTCGGAAAGGCATTATGAAATAATATCCGAAGAGATTAGGAAGAATATTTTGGGTGTCGAGGTTTTCGGCTATATTTTAAATAATGAATCCGTTTTTTCCATTAAAGAAAGGCACCTCGGTTTGATAACGCCCGACGGCAAAAGCGGCGAGATGAGATTGGAAAAAATTGCCGAAAATATTAAAAGAGCCGTTTTTAAAAATATAAGATTAGACCTTTTAATTAAAACCCTTAAAAAAAATTCTAACGGTTTTAACGACTTATTCTCTAATTACAGAAAGAGGATATCCGAATCACATAAAAATAAAAAAAATACGCACATTTATAAAAAAATCAAAATTGCCGTTGCACAAGACAAGGCCTTCTTTTTTTATTATAACTTTAATATGGAGATATTAAAAAGTTTTGGAGCCGAAATCATCTTTTTCAGCCCGTATAGGGATAAGGCTTTGCCAAAGGGGATAAAAGCTATCTATATAGGCGGCGGTTATCCGGAGATTTATGCCCGGAATTTAGCCGAGAACAGAGCAATAATTGGTGAAATTTATAAATTTTATAAAAATAATGGTATAATATATGCTGAATGCGGCGGATTAATGTATTTATGCGAAAAAATTACTTATAAACATAAAAGTTTTGATATGACGGGGGTGTTTCCGTTAGAGGCATCAATGGATAACGCTCGACTTTCTTTGGGATACAGGACGGTAAGGTTCAAAGAAAAAACATTTTTCGGAGAATCGGGCTTAACGGCCAACGGCCATGAATTTCATTATTCAAAACTTATAAATATCGACGGAAACGATGATAATAAAAGGGATTATAAAAAGGTGTTGGAATATGAGAGATTAAACAGTCCCGGAAGGTTTGAGTCTGAAGGCTATAGTATTTTAAATGCCATAGGAAGTTATATTCATTTATCGTTTTTTTCTAATAAACTTTTGGCTAAAAATTTCTTAGATAGCGCAAGAAAATCGTAGGATCATGAGGTCCTTTAAAGGAGAAATAATTATATGACGGAAAAGGAATATGCAGTTAGCGGTATTCGTAGTGCGGGGGCAGATTACGTCTCAAATAAAGAGAACATCGGCAAAGAAAGTCTCGAAAATAACATCATAAATGGAAAGGCCGTCATTCTCCATAACAAAGATAGGAATAAATTTGTAGGAATAGGTAAAAATATGGCTACAAAGATAAATGCAAGTATAGGGACATCCACAAATCATATAGATCCGGACGAGGAAATCAGGAAGGCGATAATCGCCGAAAATGCCGGAGCCGATACTTTAATGGAATTGAGTGTCGGGGGAGATTTAGATGCCATACGCAGGGAGATACTGAACAACACTACCCTGCCGGTCGGTACGGTTCCTCTCTATCAAGCATTTAGAGAAGCTATAGACAGATATAAAAATCCTATAAAAATGTCTGAAAATCTTGTTTTTGATATTATTGAAAAACAGTGTGCCGACGGAATTTCCTTTATGGCGATTCATTCCGGTTTAAATTTAATGTCGTTAGAGAGGTTAAAAAAACAGTCATATAGATATGCGGGTCTTGTTTCTAAGGGAGGGGCATACTTAGTAGCATGGATGCTGGAAAACAACAAGGAGAATCCTCTATATGAAAGATTCGAGGATGTCTTGAAGATATTAAAAAAATACGATACGGTATTAAGCCTTGGAAACGGCCTGAGAGCCGGTTCCACTGCCGATTCTTTTGACAGGGCTTACATGCAGGAGCTTATTATTAATTGTGAACTTTGCGATATAGCGAGGGATTACGGAGTACAGGTCATTGTCGAGGGTCCGGGGCATATTCCAATAGATGAGATAGAGGCCAATGTTAAAATTCAGAAGAAAATGTCCGGCGATGCCCCTTTTTATGTTCTCGGACCGCTAGTTACGGATGTTGCAGCCGGTTACGATCACATATCGTCGGCAATAGGGGGTGCCTTGTCATCTTCTTACGGAGCCGATTTCTTATGCTATGTAACCCCTGCAGAGCATTTGGGTCTTCCTTCGGAAAAAGATGTCGAGATAGGTGTCAAATCGGCTAAAATTGCCGCTCATGTAGGGGATATGGTAAAATTAAAAAAGACCGGAGACGACATGAATATATCGAAGGCGCGAAGGAATGTGGACTGGGAAAATCAATTCAGGTATTCTATAGATCCGGAATATTCAAGGGCGTTATTTAAATCAAAAAATCGGGATGATGCCGCAGGATGTAGTATGTGTGGTGAATTTTGCGCTCCTTTAATGATAGAAAAATATTTTAGATATGAGATTAAACAGGGGAAAAAATCTTAAAATTAGGTTGATGGCGGGGTTAATCTTCGCCTTTTTATTGGTTTTGTTCGTGGTTTTTAGTCTCAAGGGTATGGTTGAAGTTTACAAATTAAGGCTTGAGCGGCAAACACTGAATAAAGAGATTTCCGTTATTAAAAAAAGTAATAAAAAGATGAGCAAGCGGATATACGAGCTGAGATATAATAAGCAATATATAGCTAATTTGGCCAGAGAGGAGCTTAATATGATAAAAAAAGGGGAAATAGTATTTAAATTTATCGGTCAAAAAGGCAAAAATACCGATAAAACGAGCATCAAATCCAAACCTTAAAATATTCGGCTTAATTTAAGATTTGGATTCTATGAAATTTCGAAATATTCAGGGTAAAAGCCGTCCTGCATTTTAATGTTTATCGTTTTATGAATTCTTTCTTCTAATTTTTTTAATTCTTTTTCGTTTTCGTATAGTTTATTCATAACGCTTGGGTGAACGGTTACGTTTATTTTTTTTGATTTTGTCCTTTTTGCGTAATTTAAAACCGCTCTTAATACTTCAAAGGAAACAGTTTGCATGGATTTTACCATACCGGAGCCTTCACACGCGGGGCATTGATCTAAAAATGTCGATACAAGGCTATTGCCTGTTCTTTTCCTCGTCATTTCGACAAGCCCGAGTTCCGTTATTCTGTTTATGGTGGTTTTGACCCTATCGTTTTTAAGGGCATTTTCTAATGTCCTGTAGACCTTCTCTTTGTGATCTTTCACGGTCATATCGATAAAATCTATTACTATAATACCCCCGATGTTTCTAAGCCTTAATTGACAGGCTATTTCTTTTGCAGCCTCCGTATTTGTTTTGAATATAGTATCGTCGAAATTTCTTTTTCCGACGAATTTGCCGGTATTAACGTCTATTGCGGTCAAAGCCTCGGCATGGTCTATTACTATGTGTCCGCCGGACTTAAGCCAGACCTTTTTATTTAATGATTTGGAAATTTCTTTTTCTATATTGTAGCGGTCAAATATTGGAATACCGCTTTTATCTTTGTACAGTTCGACTATATCTATATATTCCGGAGACTGAATAGATAGAAATTCTATTATTTTTTTATATTCTTCCTCGTCGTCCACTAAAATTTTATCGATTTTTTTGTTCAGAAAATCTCTCAAAGCACGCAAAGATATATTTATGTCTCTAAAAATAAGCTTTGGAGCCTTAGCATTAATCTGCTCGTTATAAATATTGTTCCATAAACCTGTAAGATACCTAATGTCTCTTTCGATATCGATTTCGGAAGCATTTTCTGCCGCCGTTCTTACGATAAACCCTGTACCCTCGCTCCTATATTTCAATACGATGTTTTTAAGCTTTTTTTTCTCTTTATCACTTTTAATTTTTCTTGAAATTCCGATAGATGAGGATGTCGGCATATATACTAAAAATCTTCCGGGCAGGGATATGTGGCTTGTAACGCGTGCGCCCTTGGTTTTAATCGGTTCTTTAGCAACCTGAACAAGAATTTCTTGATTTTTTTTAATAAGTTTGTCTATATCCGGAAGCCCAGTTCTCTTTTTTTTAGGTTTTTTCCGTTGAGAATGTGCTTTATTATCCGCATTTTCGTTTTCAGGTTGTTCACCGGCAACCGGTTCTCCCTCTGCCGGTTCGAAAAAATCGTAATCTAAGGCATCTATTTCGTAAAAATCTCCGGCGTATAGAAATGCAGATTTTTCCCAGCCTATATCAATGAAAGACGCCTGAATTCCCGGAAGAACCTGCATCACCTTTCCCTTATATATATTTCCGTGTTTTGGAGTTTCCTCACTTCGTTCAATAAAAATTTCGGCTAATTTGCCCTCTTCCATCAGTATTATACGTGTTTCGTAATCGTTTTTGTTAATAATAAGTTCTGTAGTCATTTTAATTAGATTTAATTTATAGTTAAAGTAACATCACGACGTTTTTTCATAATGATTATTTTAGCATAATAAGCATTATAAAAGAAATAAGTTAAGTGCTTATAATTAAAATTAACGCATTAGATCTTTTTATTTGGATTTATCAATAATTTATGTGATATAATAAAATTTAAAATGTATAAAAAATAAAAAGGGGATGTATAAAAAATATATGGACGATAATGTTGTATTATGTGCCGTATGCGCTTGGAGAGGTGTTTGTAAAAAGAGATATAATATTTCCGGAATGGAGATTTTTGACTGCTCCGATTTCGCGAGGGATATTTCTCTTGCCGTATCCGGTTTTGACGAACTGCTTTCCATTATAAATAATTTTAAAAATAATAGGGTAAATTGATTTGAAAAAGGATAAATTTACCGCAGTTATTGTATTTCTGGTAATTTTATTTATAGTTTTCGTTTTTGGGTTATTTGTGGGGAGAAAATTATCGCCTAAAAACTCTAAAGAAGGCACGATAAAGGAGTCTGCCTTAAAAAGTGAACTGAAGATTTCTAACCTGCGGAGAAATAATAAAAAACCGCCTGTTTCCTTAGGCGGCATAAAATTCGCACCTATTTCAAAATTGGTTTCGCTTAAAAAAAAGAACGCTCCGGTATCCGTTAAAAAGACGTCCCCCGTTGCCAAGTCCAAGGCTGCCAAGGTAAAAATCAAGATAGTTTATGTTAAAAAGCCTGTTTATATTTATAAATATAAAACTAAAAATAGAAAGGTTTTATCGAAGCGAAGCAGGGTATCACATGTTAGTTCAAAAATTTATTATACGATTCAGGTAGCTGCGCTTTCAAAATATTCCAAGGCCAAGGCTTTTGTTAATAAACTCGACGCCATGGGTTTTTTTGCTTATGTTCTTCCCGTTAAAATTTCCGGAAAGTCCGGTAAGATAATTTATCAGCAGGTAAGGGTCGGGAAGTTTTCGACCGTTAAAGGGGCTAAATCCATAGAGAGTATAATCTCAAAGAAGTTTAAGGTAAAACCCTATATCATAACGGTACATTGAATATAATTTTTAATAGACATAAAAGTTAGAAAGCTCGTAAATAAATGTTCCTATTATATTAAGCCTATTTATTTTCCAGTAGTGCGGAAACGGGTTGTATCTTGCCGCCTCCCTTATTGCCCGTACGGCTGCCTTGTCAAGCATTTTTTTCCTTGATGACCTTAAAATGCGTACATTGTATATGGAACCGTTTTTATTGATGGAAAACTTTATTACTAGTGTTCCCGATATCCCTTCCATTCTTGCCTTACGGGGATACTCCCATACGTTTTCTATTTTGTTTTTAACGTGCAGCAGGTATGAAGCATATTTTATGGTTGTCGTATTGAGATTGACGGTTGCCGACTTTATGCCGCGGGACGGATTTCTTATTCCGGCACTTTTAACGTTTTTTGTCTTTAAGTTAAAAAATCGCTTTTCCGCAGGCAAGAGACTGCTCAGGCGCCGACTGCGTTCGGGTCTAACGGCCTTACTGCGGGATATTATATGCGCATTACTTATGATCCTGCGGGATTGTACGACCGTCCCGTTTTCTTTATGATTTTGGGCGTATTTTTCATAAAAAGGCGCGGGCGGTGTGTAAGGGGTATGTCTCTTCTCCCGTGCCGGCAACTTACCCGAAGAAGGAGGCGCGTTTAGTCTCGTGTTCTTACGGGCGTAATGGGACTTAATACTTGCTGATTTTGGTTTTTTTATCCTGAATTTCTTTAGGTTTTTTATGAATTGATATGGTTCCACGAGAATAGGTTTTGTATATTCATGAGTTTTTTTTGTTTTTTTATTCGCGTAATTTAACAAAAATAAAATCAGTGCGGAATGCACTATGACTGAGATTATTAGCGCATATATTAATACTTTATCGTTCTTCATTGTTATATTTTTTAGTCATAACTTTTTAGCTGTTTTTGATATAATATTTTAACATTATTCGGATTGATTTTAAATCGTATAAAGGTTAAAATTATAGCGTTTAAATTAATTATATATAAAATAAACGCGATGAATGTTTACGGAGGGTGCTTTGGAAGAAAGAGGGCTTAAAAAGGTTTACGAGGGTAAAGCAAAAATACTTTATGAGTATGACGGTAGCGAGGACAAGTTAATAACCTACTTTAAGGACGATGCTACGGCGTTTAACGGGCAGAAAAAAGGTATTATTGTAAATAAGGGCGAATATAATAATGCGATATCCGTTTCTTTATTTAAACTTTTAAGAAATAACGGCATAGAAAGCCATTTCATTGAGAAACTATCGGATAGAGAAATGCTTGTGTATAATTTAAAGATGTTTCCCGTAGAGTTTGTGGTTAGAAACTATACGGCGGGCAGCCTCGCGAAGAGGATGGGTGTGGAAGAGGGCGTAAAACTATTGTCGCCGGTGGTGGAATTATATCTCAAGAATGATGAACTCGGCGATCCGATGATTAACGAAACTTACGTAGAGGCATTTGATCTCGGTAAGACTGCGGACGTTTTGGAGGCTAAAGATACCGCTATCAAGATAAACGAAATCTTAAAAAATTTCTTTGATAAAAACGGGCTTTTACTTGTGGATTACAAGTTGGAATTCGGTGTTTTAAATGGTAAAACCATGCTTGCCGACGAAATTACCCCTGATACTATGAGGCTATGGGACAAGGTAACGTTAGAAAAAGTTGATAAAGACAGATTTAGGAGAGATTTAGGCGGCGTAGAAGATGCTTATAAAAGAATTTACGATATCACGTCTAAAATATGAACTCTATCCCTTATCTAGTGGAATAGAGTTCATTATAATCTGAAATTTTATTTTAATGCCTCATAGACTTTGCCGACTGCGTCCGGCCCGGGCTTAATTGTTTTTTCGCCTTTATGCCATTTTGCCGGACAGACTTCGTCCGGATGTGCGGAAACATATATATTTGCTTCTACCTTTCTGACAAGCTCTTCGGCATTTCTGCCTACATTATAGAAATTTATCTCCGATGCGACCAAGATGCCTTCGGGATTTATTATAAATGTACCCCTTAAAGCAAGTCCGGTTTGTTCGTCATAAACTCCGAATATATTGGAGACCTCGCCCGTCGGGTCTGAGCCCATAATAAATTTTACTTTTTCCAGAAGCTTCTCGTCCCTCTGCCATGCCATATGGACAAAATGCGTATCCGTACTTATAGAGATGATTTGTGCCCCCATTTTTTCTAATTCGTCCTGTTTTTCCGCAAAATCGGCCAGTTCCGTAGGGCATACAAACGTGTAATCTGCGGGATAGAATACCAAAACCGTCCATTTGTTGTTTGCTTTGGACTCTTCTACACTGAATTTTCCGAATCCACCCGTTTTAGGGTCGTAGGTGTTAATTTCTTCGAAAAACGGTACGGGCTCGCCGATAGCCGCAATACTAAACTCTTCGCAATCTTCACAATCTTCGCACATAGATACCTCCTTTTGAATTAAAAAAATAATGATGGATTAAGCTTCTAAAATGAGAGAATGAACAATCATGACTATTGATTAGTCATATATTATTTCTTTGAAGATGTCAAGCGATGAAAAAGATATAGCGACAAATCAAAGGCGGGCGGCGGAAGGTCCGAAAGGCAAATTTAAAAATATTTATTTGATAAAAACAGAAAAATCGTTTATATTTATATTCATTCTTAATTTTTTAAGGGAGGTCAAACAAGATGAACATATCTATAATAGGTTCCGGTTATGTCGGGCTTGTAACGGGTGTATGCCTTGCGGATTCCGGCAATACCGTTTATTGCGTGGATAACGACCCGGATAAAGTAGATTCTTTAAATAATGGCGTAATTCCTATATACGAGCCGAGGCTTAAAGAGCTGGTGGATAAAAATATAAAAAACAAAAAGTTATATTTTACCAACGACTTAGATAATGCGGTCAGAAAAACCGATGCCGTATTTATTGCCGTCGGTACGCCACCTGCAAACGACGGAGGTGCCGATTTGACAAATGTTTTTAAGGTGGCTAAAGATATAGCCGGTGCCGTAGACGGTTTTAAAGTTATCGTAGTAAAGAGCACGGTTCCTGTCGGAACGTGCAGAAAAGTGGAAGAAATTATAGCTGAGACGACGAGAAACTTTTGCGTTGTATCCAACCCCGAGTTTTTAAAAGAAGGCGTCGCGATAGACGATTTTCAAAGACCGGACAGGGTTGTCATAGGAATAAACTTTAAAGAGGAAAATAAGAAAGAGGCTCAAGCCGCAAAAGAAATAATCGGTGAGATTTACGAACCGTTTGTAAGAACGGGAGCCCCGATATATTTTATGGATACGAATTCTTCGGAAATGACTAAATATGCCGCAAATGCTATGCTTGCGCTAAGAATAACGTTTATGAACGAGCTTGCAAACCTATGTTCTTTGGCGGATGCCGATGTGGATGCCGTAAGGATAGGGATAGGTTCCGATAAAAGAATTGGGAAGTCCTTTTTATTTCCCGGCATAGGGTACGGCGGCAGCTGTTTTCCGAAGGACGTAAAGGCGCTTTACCAAACCGCTAAGCAACGCGGTTATGAATTTAAATTATTAAAAGCCGTAGACGAAGCAAATGCCTTACAAAAAGAAGTGCTTATAGATCTTATATTAAAACATTTTAAAGGGAACATAGATGATAAGACTTTTGCTCTCTGGGGTTTATCCTTTAAGCCTAAAACCGACGATATCAGGGAAGCACCGTCCGTGGCCATTATATCAAAACTTCTTTCTTACGGGGCTAAGGTAAGGGCATATGACCCCATCGCGATTAGCAATATGAAAAAGGTCTTTCCTGAAATAGAATATGCGGACGATATGTATGGAGCACTTGAGGGTGCTAACGGATTAATAATAGTTACCGAATGGAATGATTTCAGGGTTCCGGATATTGATAAAGTTAAAAATGCATTAAAAGAAAAAGTAATATTCGACGGAAGGAATATATACAATAAAAGAAGGATGATAAGTGACGGCTTTGATTATTATTCGATAGGAAGATAAAAGGGGGATATATTTATGACTAACGTTATTCTATGCGGCGGCAGCGGTACGAGGTTATGGCCGATTTCAAGAACCTACCTTCCGAAGCAGTTTTATAAGTTGATAGGAAATACATCCCTGTTTCAGACGACTATTTTGAGAAATTTAGGTTTATGCGACGATTTTTTGATTATAACAAGTAAAGACCAGTATTTTATTGCGCTTGACCAGCTTGAGGAAATAGGCGTTAAAAACTTCAGATTTATCCTTGAGCCCGTTCCGAGAAATACCGCGGCAGCGGTTGCCTTGTCCTGCTTTGATGCCTTAGCCAATGATTCTAGTCAGCTTTTTGTCACGCCATCCGACCATCTTATAAAGAATAAGGATACATATAAAAGCGTGATAGATATTGCTCGTGATGTTTCCGAAGAAGGAAATATCGTTATGTTCGGCATAAAGCCCGCATATCCCGAAACGGGTTACGGATATATAGAGACTGCTCCGGAAAAAGATACTTCGTCACTTATAGCCCGTGTAACTTCCTTTAAGGAAAAACCGGATAAAGACACGGCATCCGGTTATATTTCCAAGGGTAATTTTTGTTGGAACAGCGGAATGTTATTGTTCAAGCCGGAGGTGTTATTGAAGGAATTGAGCGAACTGTGTCCCGATATTTATGAATCTTCGATGCGTGCTTACGAAAATGCCGTCAAGGAGGATTCGAGGGTATGGGTCGGAGAGGATGATATGTCTAATATCAAGGAGGACTCCATCGACCTTGCGCTTTTGGAAAAAACGGGAGTCGTCAAGGTCATTTATTCCGACATCGACTGGTCAGATCTCGGAAACTTCGATTCTATTTATAACGAGTTGGAAAAGGACGAAAATAACAATGTCGTAGCGGCAGCCGAAGATATACTTAGCATCAACTCCAAAAATAATTTAATAATGTCTAGCGGCAGAATGATTGCCGCGATAGACGTAGAGGATTTGATAGTTATTAATACGGACGATGCGCTTTTAATTTCAAAAAGGGGTTCCTCTCAAAACGTTAAAAAAGTCGTAGATGAATTGAAAAAAAGGAACTCGGAGCTTAGAACACATCACTTGACCGTTTACAGACCGTGGGGTTCGTATACGGTCTTACTTGAATCTAATTCGTATAAAATTAAAAAGATTATGGTCAAGCCCTCCGCGAAGTTATCGCTTCAAAAACATTTTCACAGGTCGGAACACTGGATTGTTACAAGCGGAACGGCGTTAGTAAGGGTGGACGATAAAGAAATATGTCTCAGGTTGAATGAATCGACCTATATACCCATCGGCTCCGTTCACAGGCTTGAAAACCCCGGGCTAATTCCATTAATAATTATAGAAGCCCAAGTCGGCGAATATTTAAAAGAGGACGACATTGTAAGGTTAGAAGACGACTATGACAGATAATTGCTTAATTAAGCGGCTTGAAAATTCTTACCCTATTCTTGCCGCTCTCTTTTGCCTTGTATAGAGCCATATCCGCTTTGTATATCATATTTTCGTTTGTATCTCCGGGTTCACTCTCCGTCACTCCAAAACTGCATGTAACGTTAATTTTTAGCGGAAAATCATGTACCGCTATATTGAATCTTAATTTTTCGGCGAGTTCCACAGCCTTTTCAAGTCGTGTATTTAGGGCTATAATCATAAATTCTTCCCCTCCGAACCTGGCAAAAAAGTCATCCTTTCTTATGTTTTTTTCGATTAAAGATACAATTTCCGAAAGAATCGTATCCCCGGTCTGATGCCCAAATGTATCGTTAATTTTCTTAAATTCGTCTATATCGAACATTATTAAAGAAAATTTAATGTTTTTAAGTGCCGAGGTATTTAAACAATTTGCCAATTTTTTATCGAATGACCTTCTATTGGGTATTTTTGTTAAGCCGTCGAGTTCGGCAAGCTTTTTATAAATATTTTTTTCTTTTAATAATTTAGTCTCGTTGACGACTCGCTCATTTACATCGGTAACTATAATGACGCCCGTCCATTTATTTTTAAAAAATGCGGTGGTGGCAAAAATTTCTCCCCAGAAGATGCTGCCGTCTCGTTTCTTTACCTTTAATATATATTTCTCGTTAAAATATTCTCCATTGAGCCTTCTTTTCGTATTTTCTAAAATAAAAGCCCTCTCCTCTTCCCTGGTTTCAATTAAATCCAAAACGCTTAATTCGGCGATCTCTTTTTCGGAATAGCCCAACGTTTGCAATCCGTAAGGATTTATGTAAATTATCTTTTCTCTGTATAAACCTATCATAGACGGAACGCTGTCCATAATTATCTTCAGAGTGTCTCTTTCTTTTTCTATATTTTTCTTAAGGTTGTTCAACTCCGTAATATCTATAAAACTTGCAAGTGCAGTGTACTTACCCTTATATTTAACAGTAGATACGTATATTAAAAGCCATTTTTCGCTGTTTTGCTTCGTTATTATTTTAAACGTATAATTAGAGCTGAACATCCCCCCGTTAAGTCTTCTTTTGATTTGAGACCTTAATAGTTGTTTGACGTTTTCGTCTACATATATATCCCAGACGTATTTTTGGTAAAGCTCTTCTTTCGGATACCCGAGAATCCGTTCGCCTTCAGGGTTAACGTAAACATATTTATCATTGTAAAGAACGATTCCCGATATTAAATTTTCGCTTAGCGTCATAAAAAAATCGGCGGATTCCTTCAGGGAATTTTCGTAAATTATTTTTTCCGTCATGTCTTGAATAGAGCTTATAAAATATTCCTTGCCGTCAATTTCTATTTTGGAAATTGTTACCTCGACCCTTTTAATATCGTTATTTTTAAGCTTGTGATTAAAAATTTTTGTGACTGGAGGATCTATATTTTTATTGTAAAAATCTTTTCCCGATAGAGTGATATCAATAACGTTCATAGCGGTCAGTTCTTTTTTGGAATAGCCGTAAAACCTTTCCGCGGCTTTATTGGCAATTATTATATCCCCGGTTTTTATGTCTGTTATTATGGATACGGTCGGGTTATTATTAAACATCATTTTAAATCTCTTTTCGCTTTTTTTGATCGTTTTAAAAAATTTATTTAAATAGTATATAAATAACATGCCCAAAAAGACAGTAATTATTGTTCCTATAATAAATATCAAGGCGGAGAAGTATGTTAAGCTCGTGATTTCAGATGAAATTTTGCGGTTAAATCGCGACGTGGATAAAACAGGCGAATTAAGAATGTATAAAAAAAGGAATTTTTTAGATAGTTTTAAATAGGGAGAATTACGGTGTTTAATGAATCTTTTTATTATAGGTTTAGAAACATATTCCCAATGATAATAGGATTTTTTCACATATTCGTCGAAGTATCCGAAACCGGTGCCTGTCCGCCGCTTTTTCAGGGTATACGGAAACAATGCCAATAGTCCTTTATACTCTTTGTCTGTTTTGTTTATTAGAGTCGTTAATCTATATAGGCGTTTTTCCAGATGATATTCATAATCACGGGGTTTATAAGTTTTATAAAAAATAATCTTTTTTGCATTAAAATCTATTTCTATTAGGTCGTTGTTTATTGCCGAGGTTCTCGTGAGTATTTTTGAATATTTATACACATAATTTCGTATTGGAATAAATGTTTTATTGAATATTAGAGATGCAACTATTATCCATAGGATTATTGATAATATTCCAACAATTATTATTGCCTCATCCTTTACGATATGTATAAATTTTAGTTTTTGTTTGGGGGATATAAAAGGAGGAGTAAACATATTTAATCATACAGGTTTAATATTTATTTTTTAAAAACCTTCATATCTTTTACATAACTAATTATAGCAGGTCAAGGAAATAATATATATGCTATTTAATAATTTTTCCTTTTTTAAAATAAAGAAACTGTTGACAAAATACGCACAGAGATGGTAATATATAGTTTCTTAACCGTTTTTGTTTATAATTTTCAAGGATTTACCCTTATTTAGGCACGTAGCTCAGGGGTTAGAGTACTACCTCGACACGGTAGGGGTCGGCGGTTCGAGACCGCCCGTGCCTACCATTTTCCGCCGTATTGCATATTTCTCCGGCACAAAATAAAAACAGGCCTGTTCTCAATAATTGAAACATTAAAGATTGCCTCAGCAAATAAGCCAATAGCAAACTATCCGTAGTGTCAGAGGTTTAATTCCTCTTGCCGTTTTCATGTAATGTTGTACGAAAAACCCCGCCACCTTATATTACGAGAATAAAAAGTGGCGGCGGAATAAAGGTCATAGCTATTCTTTTTTGTCGGTGGGTGAACCTATAAATATATCATGTTCGTTTTTTCTTAAGTTTTTTGTAATATTTTTAGCTAAAAGTAGCATAAACTTAAGCCCAGACATAATTTCCGGATTCTTCATTAAAGAAATCAGCGAAAAAATACCGCCCTTACGGTATTTTTCATCGGTCGATTCCTTTAATGTCTCTTGAGTGGAGCTATTGATAGCATTTATAAGCTCTTTCATATCTACTTGCGTTAAAAACGCCTCCACCATAGATAAAATCGCCCCGGTAGATCTCTCGACAAGTCTGTCGGTCATCATTTTTTTTGCCGCGGCTAAACCATTAGAAAGTTCAACTAAATCATCAAGCGTTCCATTGTCGATAAATGATTCACCTGTATCTAACAGCGGTTTTAAGTTATAACTCAGCATAAGTTCCGTTAATTCAGTTAATTTCTCGGCAGTTTCCGCCATACGCTCTACCATTGAATCGGTCGCCACCTTGCTAAACCCTGCAACAAAATCCCCCATTTCCTTGAGAGACTGGAGGGTTCCGGATTTTTCAAGTTCGGCAATCTTTTCGATACCGGCCTTCAGGCTTTCCGCCTCTTCTCCGGCGGTTCTAATCATAGAAAGCTGCTTCTCGCCGGAAAAACTGTCCATTACGGAAAGACCCGTTGCAATATTATCTGCGAATCTTTGGACCATATAATCCGTGGCGCTTTCTTTCTGAAACTGAAGCATTGTGCTAAATTCATCAAGGGTATCCAGCCTATCTATAATATTCAATAAATGCTCCAAGGCTTGAGGCTTTTCCGTAAGTTTTTTTGCAAGAGCGGCACCTATATCTATTTTTTCGTTTTCAGCCATGATTTACCTCCTCTTAAATCGTTATATTAAAGAATTCCCATCGGGGTAAGCCAATAAACCTTGTTATATGTCAATTTAAGCCAGTGTATTAAAGCCGACGGCGCGACCGGATTAGGGGGAGTCTCGTAATTAAACATAACGTACGTTGCCTTAGTTAGGCCCGTCTCAATAAAACAGAATACCTTTCCGTCATATCTAAAAGGGGTAAGGCCGTCTCTCAGCTCTGAAGCGATATTTTCCACTATGACGTCAGATTCGAAATGCGCCGTCGAACCTGCCTTGCTTATCGGAAGATTCGTGGTATCGCCTACGACGTAAATATTTTTAGAATCTTTCATTTTAAGCGTAAACTTATCGGTTGGAATGAAGCCGCCCTGTCCGAGCCCAGAATCTTCTATTACATTAGCACCTTTGTGCGGCGGAACAGAAATTAACAGGTCATATTTCAACGTTGTTCCTTCTATGCTGGTAACGGTTTTTTTATTCGGATCGACTTCCTTCATATTAAAAAATATTTCCGATTTGATTCCTCGTTTTGGAAATGTCTTAGATGCAAACTGAGCGACAGAATCAATTCCATGGAGTTTCGCTATCGGATAAGTATAAGTATAATCTACTTTATCCCTTATGCCTCTCTGCCTGAACCAGTCATCAAGCATATATGTAACTTCTAACGGAGCAACGGGGCATTTATGCGGCATGCCTATAGTCAAAACAATTTTTCCGCCTTTAAAATTCATTAATTCATTGCGAAGTTTGAGACATGCATCAAGCTCGTAAAACCAGTGTCCGCCTTCTTTTAACCCGGGTATCATTTCCGGTGCCGGTTTCGAACCGGTAGCGATAACCAATATATCGTATTTCATAACTACGCCGTTTTTAAGGCGAACTTCATTTTTATCCTTATCTATCCCTACTGCGGGATTGAGATGAAGTTCGACCATGGGATCAAGCAAACCTCTTTCGTCTCTCACGAGTTCTTCGTATTGTTTTAATCCGAAGAGCATGTATAAAAGACCCGGCTGGTAAAAATGTTCCGCCTTGTCGGAAATAACGTCTATAATCAGTTCGCCTTTTCTAATCTCGGGTCTCATTTTTTTTGCAAGCAAATTTGCAATAATGGTTCCGCCTACTCCTCCTCCTACAATAATCACCCTTTTAGACATAACAACCTCCTTAAATTTAAATGAAAAAATCAAAACATAGCGGAACAGTAACAATTGAATGCTAAAAACCGCTAAGTTAAAAACATGTACCGATTTTATATCTCTATAATCTTTCTTGAAAAGATTCTCCAGTAGTCGGACTCGCTTATAACGCCTAAAAATTCTTGATGAACTTTATTTAACCATTCGGGAACGTCCTTTGCACTTCCCGCATCACCAGACATTAATTCTATTATAGAACCTACCGGTTGCTGCCTCATCTCTTTTATTAATTCCATAAGCGGCCCCGGGCAATAAGCATCCCTTGCGTCAATCGTAACAGTCGGCTCAATCTCTCTCAATTCTGCTTCCGTCATGATAATACCTGTCCTCCCCCATTAAATTAATTTTTGACTGCAATATATTAATTATCTTTGCCTTTGACGAACGGCGTCAGTCGCCTAATTAAAAGCATTAAAAACAAAAACGACCGTCAGAACGTAATAGTTTCCGCACCGTCCATAATATTTAGGAAGGCTGTGAGTCCTAAATTGTCGTCTATAATGTCTATCAAGTCGTCCTTTTTTATTTCTAAGATGTCCATTACGAAAGAACAGACATAAATCTTAAGCTCTCCAAGCATTTTAGCTTGTTCGAATAATTCGTAAAACATCTGCGCCTTCTTTTCTTTTATTTTGCGATAAACTCTTCCCCCTGTAAAATTTTTCTTTTCGACATTTTCTTTTAAATAATTATCAACCGCATTCATTGTTATAAAAACGGAAACTTTGATTCCGGAAACTGCGGCAACGGATGCGATCATAGAGGCAATATGAGATTTTTCATATCCCTCCGATTCAATAATAATTGCTAATCTTTGGTTTTCGGTCATAAATCGTTCTCCTTTTTTATGTTTTACTTTTAAATATAAAATAACGTTATTAAAAATATATCACAATATTCTAAATCGTGTTTATGCATGAAATTATAATATAATTATGATTATTTTTGCAATCTATAAACCCTGAAAAAGTTAAACTAATGTTAAAAATTAATGAAATAGAACCGAAAAACTAACAAATATCACTCCTACGTTGACAAGCCGAGAAAATATATTTCTATTTCTTTTTTTTTGCTCCCCCGTGCTGTTTATAAATTTTATACCGTTTTATTCGAAGAATACACTATTATTTAAATTACTCTTTGTTAAAACTTGCATAATATAGTATATTTTATCATTATAATATAACATCGGTTATTTTAGGCTTAAGCTTAAATGTAACCTAATAATAATACTTGTTTATATATTATGTCAATATATTTTTTATGTTATTTTAACTATTAAAGTATACATGTAAATTCGAATCATTGGCTCGCCATATTTGTAAAATGCTTTTTTTATGATATAATCTTTTGAACTAAATAAAACTATAGCTATGAAAAAAATTGCCATTATTTTAATGAATACAGGCAGGCATTCCGAGGGATTAAGGATGGCGGCAGGCTTGAGTTTGCTTGACGATAAGATAGATATTTATCTACTTGATAAGGATTTTAATGTTGAAGATTTGCCGGTCATTGAAAACTACGTCGGTATAATAAGAACTATCGGCATCGGGCTTTATTCCAATTTTATAAAGGATGAATTCGGCTTTATGCCTACCGTAGATATAGGGAGAAAATTTGCGGAATACGATTATGTAATTCCGTACTAATTTTATAACACTTGAAAGATACTTTATTATGAAAAACCTTTACCTGATAAAGGAAGAGAGCGATTTTACCGATACGGTGAGAGAGCTGATAGAAGCCGTGACGGACGAGGATAACGACACGCTTGTCATTAAGCTTTACGAAGGAGAAGATATTGATTACGATATTTTAATAGATAAGATATTCTATTACGATAAGGTGATTTGTTTTTAATCGATAAACTATAGCCCGGGGTTAAAAAGGAGGGGGGGAGCATTATGGATTACGGAATGAAAAACAGATTGGCAAGAATTATAAAGCCGGAAGATGGCAGGACCGTTATGCTGGCAATTGATCACGGCTACTTCATGGGACCTACAAGCGGTTTGGAAAATGTAGATAAATCTATTGCGCCTCTTTTAGGTTATGCAGATTCTTTAATGCTTACCAGGGGAATATTGAGGAGTAAAATAGATGCCGGCGTAGATATTCCGGTTGTTTTGCGCGTCAGCGGCGGCACGAGTATATTGAAAGACGATTTATCGGATGAAGATATTACGGTTTCCATGGAAGATGCAATCAGGCTAAATGCAAGTGCCGTGGCTTTGTCTATATTTATAGGCTCTAAAAATGAAAAACAGGGAATAATTAATCTCGCTAAGTTAGTTAATAAAGGATATGAGTATGGCATCCCCGTCCTTGCGGTTACGGCAGTCGGAAGGGAGATGTCGAGAGACGTCCGCTATCTTTCGCTATCCGTCAGGATTGCGGCGGAAACCGGAGCCAATATCGTAAAGACTTACTATTGCGATGGTTTCGAGAGGGTAGTAGAGACATGCCCCGTGCCTATCGTTGTTGCGGGAGGAAAAAAGATAGGCGAACGAGATGCGCTTGAGCTTGCGTATAATGCCGTAAAATATGGAGCGGCAGGTGTCGATATGGGTAGAAACATATTTCAATCGGAGAAACCGGTCAATATGATTAAGGCCGTAAGGGCAGTAGTTCACGGTGGACTTATGCCGGAAGAGGCTTATAAAAAAATATATTTATAGTAAAATATGCTAAGGTCAAAGATAGTTCATAAATATTAGTGAATAACTTAAAAAGCGAAAAAGGTTCCTATTTGAGATCGGCGGTTAATCAGCCGGTCGATTGGTATCCATGGTGCGCGGAGGCCTTTGAAAAGGCTAAAGAGAGAGACCTGCCGGTGCTTTTGGATATAGGTGCGGTTTGGTGCCATTGGTGTCATGTTATGGACCGGGAGTCTTATGCGGACAATGAAACGGCGGCTATAATAAACGAAAATTTTATAGGCGTTAAGGTCGATAAAGACGAGAGGCCGGAGATAGATTCAAGATATCAGAAAGCGGTTAGCGTTTTTTCCGGTAACGGCGGATGGCCGCTTACGGCTTTTCTAACATACGACGGGTATTTTTTTTACGGCGGAACATATTTTCCTAAAGATGCAAATTATGGTATTCCTTCCTATAAATCCGTCCTAACGGAGATTTCAAAATATTATCGCGAGAATAGAGAGGCTATTTTTGCGCAGAGTTTAGATTTTTACAATAGAATATTCGAAGAATCCGGGAAATTTTCCATATTTAATATAAATATTAAAAGGATAAACGATGCCATTAAAAAAGATAACTCTATAAATGTAGATTATGTAAAAAAACTTTTAAACGAGGGGGCGCTCGAATTCAAGCTTCATTTTGACGGAGATAACGGCGGGATAGACGAATCCCCTAAGTTTTTTCATTTTTCTGCATTAGAGCTTCTCTCATGGGATTATATAATAAATAAAAACAGAGATTCGTTGTCGAAGGGCGTTTTTACTCTAAAGAAGATTGCTTCAGGAGGGGTATTCGACCATGTAGGAGGAGGCTTTCACCGGTATTCTACGGATAAAAAATGGATAATTCCTCATTTCGAAAAACTTACCGAAGTCAATGCGAACGCATTAAGAATTTATTCATATTATTACAGGTTAACCGGCGATGAAATTTTATTAAATATTATGAATAGAACATTAAATTTTATAACAGGCGATTTGCGCGATAGGCTCGGCGGCGGTTTTTATGCGAGCATAGATGCAGATTTAGGAAACGGTGACGACGGGAAGTTCTTTACATGGACTTTTGACGAACTGAGGGATGTTTTTCCCGATAAAGACGAATTTAATACGGTAATAAGACTGTTTAACTTCGGTAAGGATGGCAGGATGCATATCGAAGAGGCGGATTCGTCTAATGTTTTATATACGGATAATACTACCGAGACGATAAGCAAAAGATTTTACGATAAAGCCGTTGCGAGGCTTAAATCTAATAGAGATAAAAGAAAAAAGCCGTTCGTGGATAAAATTAGATACTCCTCGATAAACGGGAACGTTATTTATTCCATTACGGAATTGAGCAAAACCTTTAGTCCGTTCGATGCAAATAGGAAACGGCTTAACGATATAGCCGAACAATCTATTAAACCTTTTTTGGATATTTTTGAAAAAAACGGAGACGTAGGAAGATTTGTCGGTGAGCCCGGAGGGTCTGTTCTCGAAGATAGCATATATATCATTTTGTCGTTGATAGGCTTGTTCGAAGCCACATCGAAGCCTTTTTATCTTGTTTATGCAAAAAGGATTGCGGAGTACGTTATAAAAAACTATTATGACGGCGATAGGGGCGGTTTTTTCGATACCCGACACACCACTAAGGGCTCTAAAATAGGTTTTTTGGGCTACAGAGAAAAAAATATAGCAGACTATTCGGGTTATTCTCAAAATGCGACGGCGCTGATGGCTATGTCCAAGCTTTACGTGCTGACGGATGAAGCTCGGTTCAAGGACATAATATTAAAATCGTTTAAGTATTTCATTAATGAAGCAAATACTTTAAAATATAATGCTTCAGGCTATTTGATAAGCTTAGTTTATTATGCACTTAGGGCAAATATAAATATTGTTGCCGGTAAATACGGCGATAAAGCTATTTCGGATTATTTCGATAAAGCTTATAATTTTAGCAAGAATAATGATAAAATGGCAATAAATTTTAATTCTTTTAATATTTTTATCGATACTCATAATAGAGATATAGTAGAAAGCTATGCCGGTTTCGGCAACCATAAAAAGGGTGATTTGCCGGTTTTCGGAGAAATAAATAAAATTATAGCCGAATACGACAGGGTTAAGAAATTCTTGGTTTTTCAATGCGGAGATAGGTCATGCAATATGAATAGAGATATTACTTGACATAAAAAAATATGTTATAGTAATATACTCAAATGTAAACCCCGAAAACCGAAAATATCCGGCAGAACGAGAGAATAGGATATGAACGGTAGTTTTAAATAAAATTATAGAATTAAAATCGGCGTAACATAAATTAGGAGGCGGACATGAAGAAGGTATTATTGCTGCCTATTTTTTTTATAGTACTTTTTATTTTAATTTCAAATGCCTATTCTTATGTTAGCATAGTTACGGTTCGACCGGGAGCCACGCTTTCTCGGATTGCATATATCCATGGTACCACCGTTAGGTCTATAATGTCGTTGAACGGACTTCGCAGCTACCGGATATATCCGGGCGAAAGGCTCAGGGTTCCGCCGACCGGACACTCCGTCTATTACGGCCGTTATACCGTTCGATTCGGAGACACACTGTCATTGATAGCGCATAAATACGGAACTTCCGTTGCCGAATTAAAAAGATTGAATCATCTATATTCAAACATGATAAAGCAGGGCGCGGTTATCAGGGTTCCGGAGGGATATAAAACTTATAGGGTAGCGGAAAACGATCAAAGCTACGCCGGCAGAAGAAGCGAAAGATTTGGAGCAAAAAATAATTTTATCCTGGGCGAAAAGATTGTCAGTGCAGCATATAAATATCTGGGCGTTCCGTATGTTTGGGGAGGGACGTCGCGATATAACGGAATGGATTGTTCGGGACTTACCCAAAAAGTCTTTTCCAAATTGGGCATACGTATTCCGAGAACCGCCGCCGAACAGGCAAGATTAGGCAAATATGTTCCTAAAAATAGACTAAAACCGGGGGATCTGTTATTTTTCAGGACATATGCCCCCTATATTTCACATGTAGGCATATACATAGGCCACGATAAATTTATTCAGGAGAATTACAGCGCAGGCAAGGCAACGATAACGGACCTATCTAACACATATTTTGAAAGAACTTACGCATTTGCAAAGGTCATAAGGTAAATAAAATATAGAATGGAGGGAGTAAACGATGTTCAATTTTAACAACTGGTATGCGCCCAACCCCGTAATATTTTTAGGTAACGTTCCGGTACATTGGTATGGCATATTAATAGGTGCTAGTTTTATTATCGGTATCGCTATAGCGTATTTTAGGGCAAAATCATGGGGCGAAGACCCTGAAAATATAATTAATATCATGGTTTTTGCGATACCGGTGTCGATCATATTCGCTCGTATTTATTATGTAGTGTTTGCATGGGGGTATTACGCCAATAACCCGATAAGCATTTTTTATATATGGCAGGGAGGAATAGCAATATACGGAGGAGAAATCGGCGGGCTTTTAACCCTTTTTTTGTACACGCGGATAAAAAAGCTGAATATATGGCTCTATATAGACATGTTGGCCCCGAGTCTTCTTCTCGGTCAAGCAATAGGCAGATGGGGAAATTTTATAGACCAACAGGCGTTCGGTTATCCCGTTAAATGGGGAATTCCTATTTCAAAGGCACTGCGTCCGGTCAATGCTTATACCCCGAAACATTTAATATTTGGCGTGTGGGGATATCTCTTTCAGGCCGCCTACCCTAAAAACTTGACTATGTATTCACACTTTGAACCGTCCTTTTTCTTCGAATCCGTTCCCGATTTTTTTGGGTTTATATTCCTGATGTGGCTTTCAAGGAAAAAACCTAAGGTTGCCGGTAAGATACTCATAGGTTATGCAATATGGTACGGGGCGACCAGATTTTTTACGGAGGGAACGCGCATAGACAGCTTATGGCTTGGAAACAGTATAAGAATTTCGCAGATGCTGAGCATGCTTGCGATAATAGCTTCCATAACGATTTTAATTTATAGGCATTATAAATATAAAAATGTATAGACAAATTACATTTTTATTCTTACCATTACGCCGTGTACCTTTTCTGCCGGCAATTTGTAAAACCTTACGAACGACGGGGATAATTTTTTGATCAGCGCAAATATTTTCCAGAATACGTTATTGCTGACTATTTCTTCAAAGCCGTAAAATATAACGGTTTCATCGATATTGTATTTATTTAGCATAGCCTCTACGTCTACGACTTCGGAATATCCCGCCCTTATTGTAAGATGACTGAGTCCTATGCCTATGTCGCTTTTGAATAAACTGTCCGTCCCGTAAGGTTTTGCAGTTCTTTCTATTGATACTAGAATATTCTTTTCGTATATTATATTATTATCCATCATTGTTTTGACTATATAAGGGGATACTTTATCGGATAGGCTTGCAAAGAATAGAGAAGTGCCCTTTAATTTGGCGGAATTTTTATAACGGTCCTCATATTCTTTTAAAAATATATTTAAATCCGTCATTTTGTATATATTGTGCAGTCTTTTTTGTCCTTCAGTATATATCATTATAGTGACAAACGGTAAAGTAGCTATTATTAGCGCGAAATACCCCCCTTGGAATGTTTTATATAATAGATTTGAGGTTAAAAACATGATATCCGCAAATGTCGTAACGAGCGAGACGAATAGCATAATAAATTTCTTTTTGTGATAAAAATGAATATTTATTAGAATGCCGGTAAAAGCCATAGTGCCGCTGACAGCGAGTCCGTAAGCCATAGCGAGATTATTGGATGTTCTGAAAATTATTATTGCCGTCAAAACGCTTAAAAACAGAAACCAATTTGCAAAACTTATGTATATTTGAGATTGTATTTCGCTGGATTTGTAATCTATTCTCAAAAGCGGAATTATCCTGTTATTTATAAGCTGATAAACCACGGAAAATATGCCGCTTATAACGGCCTGCGAGGCTATTATAGTTGCCATAATGCTTAAAACGAGAACGGGAATGTAAAAAAAGTGCGATTGTGAGTAAAGCATCTGAAAAAACGTATTTGTTTCTGTTTTATGCATAAGCAGAAAAGCGCCTTGCCCCATATAATTTAAAACAAGCATGATAAAGACGAATACCCATGCTTTAGTAATAGGTTCTCTGCCTATATGCCCCATATCTGCATATAGGGCTTCACCTCCCGTTGCCGAAAGGATTACGTCTGATAACACGAATAGGGAAATGATATCGTGTGTCATTAAACGGCTTACAGGGATGTTATTGTCAAACACAAATCTTAAGGCATAGGCGGGATTAATAACCTTTAATAAAATTTCCGGCGCATAAATCAGTGAAAATAAGCCTGAAATGCCTATGGTTATGAACCATAAAAGCATTACCGGACTGAATATCTTCGCTATCTTTTCCGTTCCCTTATGCTGATACCAAAATAAGATTATCGTAATGGCAACCGAAATTAAAATAATCGTATCGGTAGTTACGTTTTTAAAAAAAGGTATAAGGCTAATGCCCTCAACGGCACTCAAAATACTTATGGCGGGCGTGATAACGGAGTCCCCTATTAAAAGAGAAAGGGCTATATACGATATAATGGTTATAAAGGTAATTTCTCTTGCCGATTTTGCATATTTTTGTATGATATTTTTAAGAATTATAGTGCCGCCCTCATTTCTTTCGCTTATACCCATGGCAAACCAGACGTACTGAACGGTGACTAAAAGCGTTATTGTCCATATTATAAGGGATACTACACCAAGCACGTTTTCGTTTGTAACTTTTAGATATGCAAAAATGACGGCAATCGTATATATGGGACTTGTCCCTATATCGCCGAACACGATACCGAGTGCTTTTATTGATTTATTTTCGGATAGGTTTTTTTTGATATTGCCTAATATATTCATATTGGAAAATTAAGATAATTCATAGCAATACTATGGTTTGAGTGCGTGCCGTTTGCATAGTGATATATGATACGGCACGGAAAGAGACAGATCGAACGGATCCATGGTATGAATGTTCGCTCGGCATATATAATGCCATAAATATACTTGCAAAATTAACCTTAAAATTTATATTTTATTTATTGTCTTATTTATGAATTTATAAGGCACGGTATTTTAATTTAAATATTATCTATCGATTTTATTATCTTTTCTTTTACAATAGATGCCTTTTCGTTCATTTCTTTAATGTCGACTAATCCTAAAAGAGTCTCTGGATTTATAGCGCTGACTACGATTTCTCCATTCTTGTTTTCATAAACGCATACGTTACATGGAAGCAATAATCCTATATCGTCGCTTACACTTATAGCCTCCATTGCAATTTTCGGGTTACACATTCCCAAAATAGTGTATTTTTTAAAGTCTGCGCCTATTTTTTCCTTAAGAATTTTTTTAACATCCATTTCCGTTATTGCTCCAAATCCGTTTTCCTTAAAGACTTCTTTAACTCTTGCTACCGCATCGTCAAAATCTAATTTAACGGTCCTTGAAATGCCTAAATTTAACGCCATAATTGCCCCCGGTTAATTATTAAATTTTAATTTTTATATATATGTATACGTCGATTATTATATGTATTAAACAAGTCCGTGTCAATATTTTCCCGTTCACCTAAGTCTTGCGATGCAATTTATATTTTATATTACCCCTTAATGCCGGAGTTCTCCAAGCATTGAACCCTTATTACGGCATGCGGAAACAAAATTGAAACAATTTAACAAAAACTTAACATAAATGTAATAAATATGTAATATTTGTTTGTTAAAATTATATGTGCAAAACGTAAGGAACGGATAAAAAGAGAGATTAGAAAGGAGAAACTAAATCAATTAAATTTTTAAGAGGAGGAGACTATGAGTATGGGAGGGTTTTTCAGTTCTAAAAAACAAGATTCGGGCATATTGCCGTATGTCAGACAAACAGCCGTCCTTGTTGCGGTAGTTACTTTCGTTGCGGCGTCTGTTTTTATTGGAGGCGCGATTAATGCGGCTCATGCCGGTTCAAATAACGAAAGCAGTTCAAGTTTTTACGAAAATCCCATAACGGGCGAAGTATTTTTAAAGCCCGGAAGCGGAAGAACCAAGCTGAGTAAACATATCACGAAGAAGTTATTCGGCATTAAAAAGGCGGTATCAAACGCGGTTCCTGCATGGACAAAGCACGTAAAGCTCGGAACAACAATTTGGATCGGTTATGGATATTATAATAATACCGGCTTTTCGCAGGATTTGCAGCTTGAAGAAAATCGTCCCGGACCGGGCAATAACAACTATAATGCTTTTAACGTAAACAGGGGTTATATAAATCTTGTCTTTAGAAAAAACAAAAAATGGTTCTTAAGGGTTACGCCTAATATCCACAGAGGGCAGGACGGTAGTGCGTTCATACGGTTAAAGTATGCCTATCTGCAGTTTAACAAAATTTATAATGCAAACGGGTTAACCATGAATTTAAAAGTCGGGCAGACCACGACTCCGCTTGTTGCATGGGAAGATGGCCTTCTCGGTTACCACTTTACGGAAAGAACGCCTTACGGCTTTCTGGGTGTTACTTCTACTCAGCCCGGTATAAGTATTACCGGAAGGTATAAAACGGGTGGAAGGGTTTATATGGCATATAATGCCGGGTTTTTTAATAGCGGCGGATGGCACAATAATGAGGAAGCGGAACAAAAATCTCCTCAAATAAGATTGGACATTTATCCCTTCGGTGCCGATTCTAAACTCAATGGTATTGGTATAAGCGGTTATTACGCATGGGCGCAACAGAATACGTTTTTCCCGGCAGGAGAAAATCATCCTACAGCGAGAGCGGCGGCAATACTCCATTATAAAACACCTGACTCTGTAATCGTGTTACAGTATGATTACGCCATTAATCAATTGGGAGGTTTCGGCAACATTAATGATTCCAAGGGAAGCTGGTGCGGAATAGGAGCAAATACCTCGTCTCCCGGTGTGTACGGGTGTAACCTGTCAGGTGCTTCGCTCCCGTTTAATCCTAGCAAACTCGGCACTTCACCCCATAATACCGAACATGGTATAGACGCATTTGGTTATTATAATATCCCTAACAGTAAATTTGGTCTTTTTGGTCTTATACAGAGGTATTATTATTCGACTCCGCAGGCGGATTCAGCCAATTTCAAATACGGAAATCCTTATGATTTCCAGAGAGTCGTAGCGGGCATAGGGTATCATTTTAATAAGCATATAACCTTTGCGATAGACGAACAGAATTACCGGTTCCTCAATGCAAAGGATTATAGGGATCGGCCGTCCACATCTGCTATGTATATAAACTACGGTCAGTGGATGGGGGATACCAATGCAATATTAGTTCAGGTCAGAATAGCATTTTAATCTCAATATAAGGTTTTTATCCATCACCTCCTAAAATGCCCGCCTTTAAGCGGGCATTTTTATGTAATCGGTTGCATTTTATGATTAGATGTATTATGATAATATAAAGTTTTAGCTCCTAATATAAACATTAGTCGAGGGTTGATGTCGCATGGATTGTGGATGAAGATTTTATATAAAAACCCGGGTCGGTTTTTTCCTATCATTTTTATTACCTTTTTTATCGTTGTTTGTTAACTATTTACATACCCGTATTATTTCACTTCTTCTATTATCTCCCGTTGATTTTATTTTTAAATGCTCGGTTTTTTCTCCTGAAGTATTTTATTTTTTGTATAAATTTTCATATAACGATAAAAATTTACAAATGGAGGAGAAACGCTTATGCACATAGTAATCTATTATTTAGTGGCCTTTTTGTGGGCGGTATTCACAGGGTTCATATTTTCTTCTATAGGCGCTGCCGGCGGAATACTTGCGAGTTTCGGATTCATAACGGTCTTGAATATTCCGGTCGCAAATTCGGTAAAAGTGATGAGTCAGATTTTGGTCATTATCTCTCCGTTGATTGCGCTCCCGGTTTATTTCAGACAGAAAAGGATTCAGAGTTTAAAAAAGGTCTTGTTTTACGTGGGTTTTACGATGGCTTTCGGAGCTATAATGGGGGCTATTTTCGGCTCGTGGCTTTCAAAAAATTATCTTTTTGAACTTAAATCGTTTAAATATCTCTTCGGTTATTTAACGTTCATAGTGACGGCGTTAATGATATATAAGATTGTGAAACAAAGGATAAAAAAATCTAAAAAAGGCAACGTTGCGGGTCGTAAAAATCAGGATACGGATATCACTTACATAGGCAAGTTCTCTTTTAAAAAGATTAATTTTAAATTTATGTCGGAGGAACACTCGTTTAGCCCGCCTATTCTATTTCTTGCCGGTTTTTTAATCGCTATAGTATCGTCTATTTTCGGTGTAGGCGGGGGTTTTTTAATCGTTCCGTTCTTGACCGACATAAACGGGCTTCCGGCTTTCTTAGCGGCAGGCACAAGCATATTAGTGGTGTTGATTGCGTCTATCGTAAGCGTATCTAATTATGTCAGGATGGGGGTTCATATTGTAGTTCCGGTTCTTTTGGTGGAGATTGCGGGGATTATATTGGGTTCCGTATTGGGGCCGAAAATTTCCGGGCGCTTAAATGAAAAATGGTTAAAATACACTCTGATAGGTTTACTTTTTTTTATCGGTTTATTTTACGTGTTCAAGCCGTAATTACAATATCATGATATAATATAACATCAGCAAAAAGCTTTTAAACGAGCGAACGGTTGATAAAAAATATAGAAAAGGAGGCTTGAGATGAGACGACTTTTTGAGCCGTTAGAGATAGGCGGGGTTAAGATCAAAAACAGGATAATGATGGCTCCGATGTGTATGTATTCTGCCGAGGACGGTGTTGTTGGGGCATTTCATATGGCACATCTGGGCGCTCGTGCAGTCGGGGGAACGGGTTTAATCATTGTGGAGGCGACGGGGGTCAGCCAGGAGGGAAGAATAAGCCCTTACGACGCCGGAATATGGAATGAAAAACATGTTGAGGCATTTAAACCTATAGTAGAATTTTGCAAATCATGCGGTTCGGCGATGGGTATTCAATTGGCACACGCGGGAAGGAAGGCTTCCGTCAACCTTCCGTGGTTAAGAGAAGAACCGTTGAAACGGGGGGAGGGGGCATGGCAGACGCTTGGTCCGAGTCCTATTCCGTTTGATGTCGGTTATCCTGTTCCCAAAGAAATGGATAACGGCGACATTGAGAAGGTAATAAGGGATTTTGCAGTCGGGGCTATGAATGCCGATAAAGCCGGATTCGATGTCATAGAAATACATGCCGCTCACGGATATCTGATAAACGAGTTTTTATCTCCGATTTCTAATAAAAGAAAAGATAAATACGGAGGAACTCTCAATAACAGGGCAAGGTTGTTGCTTGAAGTTATAGACGCCGTGAAAAGAGGAAACCGGTTGAGAAATAAGCCTATTTTTGTCAGAATTTCGGCAGTTGACTGGATAGACGGAGGTTTTGACATTAAATCTGCGGTTATTTTAGCGAAAATGCTTAAAGAATCGGGAGTTTCTTTAATAGACTGTTCATCGGGAGGGATTGCACAGGACGCAAAAATGGATGTTTATCCCGGTTATCAGCTGGGTTTTGCGAAAGAGATCAGGGAGAAGGCGGATATAGCGGTTTCCGGTGTCGGGCTTATTACCGAGCCTGAATTTGCCGATTTTATAATTAACTCCGGAATAGCGGATATGGTCGTTATAGGTAGGGAGCTAATCAGAGATCCTCACTGGCCGTTACATGCCGCACAAAAACTCGGAACGGACATAGAATGGCCTAAACGATATTTAAGGGCTAAATTATAACGAGGAAACGTCTAATAGTACGTTATAAATATTTTTTGCTAATAATTCGTATGAGTAGCCGTTTAGTATTCTGTCTATTTTATTCTTGTCGTGATTTGCGTCATCCCTATCCTTGAGTGCTTTTTTAACGGCAGCGGATATTTCGCTTATGTCGTGTGGATTTACGTAACAAGCCAGGTCTTTGAATATTTCAGGAAGAACACTGTTGTCGGCAAGGATTAAAGACGGCGCTCCGGATGCGAGTGCTTCAAGCGGAGCAAATCCGAACCCTTCGCTTAGGGAGACGAAGATGAATGCGTTTGAGGCGGAGTAGTAAAGGTTTAGCTCATCATCGCTTACACGGCTTAAAGATTCCACGCCTTTAATATTAAATTTTTTAATAAATATATCTATAAAATCGGGCTTGTCGCTTCCGGTAAACCTTTTACCTATAAGGATAAGTTTAAGGTCGTTAAATTCATTTTCTCTTCTTACGTCGTTAAAAGCATGAATGAGATTTGTAATATTTTTATGTTTTTTTCGATTTCCGCAGTAAAGAATATAGCGGGATAGATTTTTTTCCCGCTTGAATTTAATGATTTCTTCCCGTGAAGCCGGCTTAAATCTTACGGAATAGCCCGGATAAATCGGTATAATTTTTTTTTGGAGGTTCAAGGCACTTAATGCTTTTATTGATTTGATAATCCTGCCGTTTCTTTTTCCGAACATGTCTATAATATCGTTTTTGACGTAGTTCGATACCGTAATGATTTTATTTGCCTTTTTAAGTACGCCCTTTAAAACAATGCGGGCAAAGAATGTTTTAATTCTGCCGAAATATTCGGGAAAATGAAAAAACGTAAGGTCGTGGACAACGGCTACCGAGTTTTTTGGCACATAAAGAAACGGTATGTTGAAATGAGGGAAAAAAAAGACGTCCACCTTGTTTTTAAATTTCTTTATATTTTTGATCAGCAAAAATTGTTCTTTAAAAGAATATTTTTTTATCGACGTATTTATTATGTGGAAATTCTTTTCGTTAAGCCTAAATTCTTTTATATAGTTCTTAATTGCTATCTCATCACCCGTTATATAAAAGACAATCTTGGGATCAAGTTTTAAAAGCCCCGCAATAAGCTCTCTTTCATATCTGCCGACGCCGGCATAATTTATGAGCCTTCCGTCAAAGAATATCTTCATAATAAGAATTATAAAAAAGTTAGGTAGATTGATGTTACACGTAAAGGCTTGCTTTTTATGGTGCCGAGGGGGGGAGTCGAACCCCCACGGGATTGCTCCCGCCGGATTTTGAGTCCGGTGCGTCTACCAGTTCCGCCACTTCGGCAAGTTACAAGAATGATTAATGAATAACCGTGAATTAAAATTCTACAACATAGCCGTATAAAATTCAAGATATTTAATTCTTTAATTTACAATATTAATTTTTTATGATATAAATTACGTAGTTTGATTTTATCTAAAAAAGGTAACGCATATGACTGAAATTAAAGGATCGGATTTTTATTCCGATTTGCAGAAAATTTTTGGTTATGACGGCAGGGGTAGAAGAAACGGAAAGGGAATAAATCTTTCAGTTATAGTTTTGCTTGTATTTTTGATTGTCGCAACATGGTTTTTTATATCACTATACTATTTATCCTATATTAATTATTCGAAAAAATACAATATCGTTTTGAATAACCTAAATTATAAATTAAAGAACGATATATCAAGATTAGACAGAATCAAAACCAATCTTACTTTTTTTAAAAGTATAAACAAAAATCAGGTAAATGTTTCATATATACTGCATCTTCTGTCGCTCCACAGATTTGGGAAGTCATATATAAAGTCGTTAGCCGTAAATGACGGGCGGGTTGATGTTTCTATTTTTTCTTTAGAAAATTCTTTCAGAAAGAATCTTGGTATTATGAGAGATTACGCGCTTTACTTAAATCTCTACGATTTGCGGATGCACACGGGAAGATTCGGTATCGCCTCGTTAATAAAAGAGAAAGCCGAGGGAAAAAGCGGTTTTGTCGGTACTATTACAAGCAACAGGTTTAAATAATAGGCATACGGTTGTTTCGTTCGGCGAAACATTACTCTATAAAGCCACTATCTCTCAAGTCCTTTATGGCGTTTTGTATTATGGATGCCGAGTCCTTAAGCCCTTCTATTTCTTTTTTATTTAAAGGCGGTTTTATTATGTCTTCTATTCCGTCTTTTGAAAGAATTGCGGGGACACCGGTGTAAATTCCGTTAATTCCGTAATAATCTTCAAGATAAACCGACAACGGCATTATCTGTCTCCTGTCTTTAACTATAGATTCAACAATCTCTGCCATTACTATTGCGGGGGCAAATATTGTCCCGCCTTTTAATGCAATTACCTCGGCGGCACACGTTTTATAGTATTCAGCCATTTCCTCAAGCTTTTTCTTGTCGTATCCCGGGATAGAGCTTAAAGGCACGCTGTTTATGCTTGCGAGAGAGAAAACAGGGGTCATGCTGTCTCCGTGTTCTCCGAGAAACATTATATCGACATCCTTAGGATTCAAATTAAAATAAGAGCCTATAGCAGAGCGAAGCCTTGTCGTATCAAGCATCGTTCCCATACCGAAAACTCTTTTCCTTTCAAAACCGGAAACCTTATATGCCACGTAAGTCATTATGTCTACCGGGTTTGATACGACGAAAAGAATTGCTTTTTTGTTATATTTGATAATATTGCTTACTATATCCTTTAATATGTGAACATTCTTTTTATTTAGATCCAACCTGGATTCTCCCGGTTTTCTTGGGATTCCTGCGGTTATAACTATAATATCCGCGTTTTTAACGGAGTCGTACTCGGCGGTTTTAACTCTTGTATGGCCGGTAAGCGATATTCCGTGAGAGATATCAAGCATTTCACCCCTTGATAAATTGCGGTTTATATCTATAAGGGTAACCTCCCTAACGATATCTTTAAGGGTGAGGGTATATGCAAGAGTAGCCCCAAGCCTGCCAGCGCCTATTATGCTCACTTTCATTAAGATGACCTCCGTATTTTAGTGTTTATTTTTAATAAATGGAATTTATGGATTATATTATATAAGCGTATAAAAAATCAATCGTTTACTTTTAGCAGAAAGATTTTTTGCCGTCGGTAGCGACAATTAACGTTTAGTCGTTAATCTGTCGTTGTAAAATATTAAAACCTGTCGACTTAACGTTTTTATCGTTTTATTAAACAAACGCTTTACCATAAGATAATTTTCAGGCGGTATTTCATAACCGTTTGTTGAAAAATATGAATTAAAAACAACAGTATTTTTTTTAACGACGTAATAGGTTTTAAAAGACCCGGCAATGTTTTTGATATTTATATCTTTTGGAATAAAAACAGGCTTATAGCCTTTTGGGAATTTTAAATATATTGTATTTTTTTCGGAAAAATTATATCCGAATTTTAACGAATATTTTCTGTGATTGAGAGCAGTTACTTTAGCAAGCGTCGTCATAGTCCTTATCGGGAGCCGTACAAGCATTATGTTTCCCTTTTTACCGGCATATTCTTTTGCCGAGAATGAAATCTTTTCTATGAACGGTTTTGTGAGACTATTGCCGTTTTTAAAAGAAAATCCGCTTAGTTCGGCATTGGGGGATATGTTTAAGATCTTTTTTAAAATACCGTTTTTCTTTTTTTGCGCAGATTCAGACGAGTAAAGATATCTTTTATACATGTCGTATGCTCCGGCATAAACAAAGGTAATTTTAGACCTAATACTGCCGTTATAAGAGAGAGCGGCATATTCTCTCATGTCTATTCTGTTTTTTTTCGGCGGAAAAATCGGAGTTTTTGCTATTACCCCCTTGCCGTTTATTATAATTAAGACGTTTCTGCCCTGATCCATAGGCGGAAGGTCGCCGAACGTCGTGACGTTGGAGGTAGTATCCGCAAACATAAACTTACCGTTTTTTAGCTTTATCGCCGTTATTTCATGATCAAAAACAAACGGTGTCGGAAGTTTAGGGTTCATATCCGGAATTTCCGTCGTGGGTATAAGGACAGGATAAGCCTTAACGCCTATCATGCTTAACATCGATGCAAAAAGCGTTGCATGGTCCTTGCAGTCCCCGAACCTATTTTTAAAAACAGAATTGACGTTACTGGGTTTGTAACCGTCTATCCCGAATTCATATCCGACATACCTTATTTTTTTAGCGACAAAATTATAAATAACCCTCGTTTTTTGTAATTTTGTTTTTTTTGAACGGATTAATTTTTTTATAAAATACTTAAGATTTCTACCCGGTTTTATAATGTCGTTTGTAAGCCCGGCATACCACGCGGCTACTTTATTCCAAGATTTGATGGACGATACCGTTACATGGGGAACTATGAAAGATTCACTCGGTCCCATTTGTTCCGGCATAATTTTTTTTCTATTCCATGTCTGCCAGATAAGCGTCATATCTCCGGAGTTCTCGGTAATGCTCGGTTTTTTATTAAATCCGTATTCTACGTATTTGTAATAAACGTTCTCGGGTATAGTCAATCTATAAACGGATTTTTTTAAAGGGGATAATCCGCCGAAATAATCTTCCGTAAAAAAACTATCTTTCATATACGGTTTTACGGTAGTAGTTTTAAATTTATAATTGATAACGGAACCATCCGTGAGTTCCGGAAGTCGGATTGTTTTTAATAATTGGTTAGAAAAAATAGGTGCTTCCGTATTAAAGGGTGCGGTAACCGTTTTTAAGCCGTTTAAGTTTACGTTGTAGACGTTTCCGTCGGGTTGAAATATTTTAATGAAATATATATGAAGTTTCCGGTTTTTTCTAGAAAAGGGAAAACTTAAAGTGGAGTATTTATTGACACCTTTTTTGTTCAGTATTTTTATTATTTCATGTTCCGTAATAACGTCCTCGAAATTCTTTTTTATCTTTTCATTTGTATAATCTAATAATATTTTTGACGAGACGTCCGATTTAATGGATTTATCAATAGTACCTGTTGCATAGGAGGTATTAAAATAATTATTACCGGTAATGTTTATTGAATCGATTGATGCAAATAAGAACAATATAAGGGCAAGCAAGTAAAAATATTTTTTAATCTTTGCCATAATTTCTCCGCCAATTAGATTTTTCGTTAATATCCCTTGCTTGTCTGGTGCCGGAAGGGGGAGTCGGACCCCCATAAGATTAATCTTACACGGCCCTGAACCGTGCGCGTCTACCAATTCCGCCATTCCGGCTTTAAACCTTTTGAAAAACTATTTTTTATTTTATTAATGAAAAAATAATCGCTTAATGTTATCATTATAAAGATTCGGGCTTTTATTCTATCATATTTATTAAACGATTGACATAGAAAAATATATGAAAACTGTAACTAAAGAAGACATTATTTATCTGTTCTCCCAAAAGTTCGATATTCCCCTATCTTTCGCGGACATTAAAGACGGCTTAGGTATTGCTTCCCCCGGAGCACTTCCTGTCGCTAAGAAAATGCTGGATTCCATGATAAGCAGCGGCGAGCTGCTTCTTACCAAAGGTGAAAAATATATATATCCGCAAAAATTAAACTTAATACGCGGGACCGTGCTTACGAAAAAGCGCGGCTATGCGTTTATAAGCGACGATACCGGAGGCTGTCGGGATATTTTCGTGAGAGATTCCGATTTGGGCGGTGCAATTCCGAATGATGTCGTAATTATACAGCTTATACCGGACAGCTTACGCTATTTGAAAGAAAAGAATAGAAAAAGGGTTAAAACAAACGGCAAGTCTAAGTTGTCCGCTAAGTCGCAGAACGGTTCTGCGGGCAGAAGAGGGAGGGTCGTGAGGATAATAAAAAGGAATCTGAAAAGTTTTAAAGCTGTAGTAAAAGTTGAAAAAAACATAGCCGTCTTAACTCCCGTTTCCCCTGAATTTTATGATATTTTTTACTTTGATACGCATAGATTTAAATATAAGGATATGTTAAAAAACGGCGTGATAGTAAATGCCGTTTTGCCAAAAACAGGCGATCTATCCTCAAGAGCGGTCTTGATCGATAAGGTTTTAGGCGGTATCGAGTCGCAGGGGACGGAAGAAGAAATAATTTTAAATAAGTATGATATTTATAAATCGTTTGATGAAAAGGTAACGGAAGAACTCGCAGAAATTCCGGAAAATTTGGAGGAAGAAGAAACCGTAGGCGATAAGGGTGGAAGTAGACGTGATTTAACGCGCCTACCCTTTATAACCATAGACGGTGAAGATGCAAAAGATTTTGACGACGCCGTTTGCGTGGAAACGTCGAACAAAGCGGGTTTGGCAAAACTTTACGTTGCAATAGCCGATGTTGCTTATTTCGTCGGATATGGAAGCCATATTGACAAAGAAGCATTTAAAAGGGGTAACTCTACTTATTTTCCGGGGCATGTTTATCCTATGCTCCCTGAAAGATTATCTAATGATCTTTGTAGTCTTCTTCCCGAGAAAAAGAGATTTGTTATGGTTTGCGAAATGGACGTAGATGTTGTATCCGGGAAAATAGAAAGAAAAAAGATATATAGGGGAACCATAAAGACGTTCGGAAGGCTGACATATAACGAGGTATATAATTATTTAACAATGTCGGAGGCTAAAACAGAGTTTGAGAATGAAGGAGACGGCGAACTATTTTATAAATTGGATAAAAAGTTATTTCCGATAAAAGATATGCTGTTAAAAATGAGAATACTTGCAAAAACTTTAAGAAATAAGAGGATTAAAAACGGCAGCCTATATTTTGATCCGATTAAAAGCAAGGTGGAATTAAACGAAGATAACGAGGTCTTAAACGTTATCCCCGAGCCGAGAAATTTTGCTCATGATTTAATTGAGGACTTTATGATAACGGCAAACTGTGCCGTAGCGGAATTTATTGAGGCGAAAAAGATTCCTTCGATTTATAGGGTACATGAAAGGCCGGATGAGGAAAAAGTTAAAGAATTTTTAAAAATATTAAAATATTTTAAACTGCCTTTTGTGCACGGTCCGCTAGAAAATTCACTCGACTATCAAGAAATGCTTAATAAATTAAAAGAAAACCCGTTATCCTCTTTTTTAGAACAGGCATTTTTGAGATCTATGCGTATTGCCGTATACTCTCCGGTTAATATTCATCACTTTGGACTTGCTTTGACCTCTTATACCCATTTTACGTCTCCTATCAGGAGGTATGCCGACCTGTTAATTCATAGGATTCTTGCCTTTATGCTTTATGGAGACGACGGCAATAAAAAAACGTTTAAAGCCGAAAGCGGCGGATATGGAGAGGCGGGCAAAGATAAAAATGTTCCGGAATGGTTTAATTTAGACTACTTAAGGGTTGTATCGAATATAATTTCCAGACGGGAAAAGCTTTCGACGGATGCCGAGAGGGAGTACTCCGATTTTAAGAAAATGCAGTTTTTAAAAAAAAATGAACAGGCGGTTTACGACGGGTTCATCACTAACGTAGTAAATTTTGGTTTTTTTGTAGATATTAAGGGATTTTTTATACAGGGCTTCGTGCATGTTTCGACCATAGCCGACGATTATTATGAATATAACGATAATACAAAAATACTTAAAGGTAAACACGGCAGGAAGATATTTAAGATAGGAGACAAAGTTGAAGTCAGCGTTTATTCGATCGACCTGTTAAAGAGGGAAGTGGATCTAAGGTTTATAGAGTTCGATAAACAAAAAAAACATAAGACGGGATTTTTGCCTGCAAGAAAGCGGAGATGAATCGGGAAAGGCATATCTCGGCGTGCAGCTAAAGACTGAGGATTAATCTATATATGAAAATAGGCGATTTTATTAGATTCGTGAGGGCGATTCAGAGGATAAGGCAGGTTTCGGCGATTCTTGCAAAGCATGGTTTTTATCAAATCATAACTAATTTGGGGCTTTCGAAATTTTTTATATTTAAAAAATATCTTAAGGCAGCCTATCCGGTGGATAATTATCAGAACGTTCCGCCCGAAGTAAGACTGAGATACGCAATAGAAGAGCTTGGCCCGACCTTTATAAAACTTGGACAAATATTTTCCGAAGAAATAGCCGACCTACCTTTGAAATATATCATCGAACTAAGGAAGCTGCAGGATAGTACACAGATAGATTATAATAAAATAAGCGATATCAGAGAAATATTTAAGGCGGAAACCGGTTTAAATATTGAAAATGTTTTTGCGTCCTTTGAAGAAACACCCGTAGCTTCGGCTTCCATAGCACAGGTGCATAAGGCTGTCTTAAAAGACGGAACCGTAGTTGCCGTTAAGATTAAAAAAAAGGACGTACACAAAATAATCAAAAAAGATATAGGCGTTTTATACTTTATCTCCAATATCGCCGGCGATGCCGCCAAAGAATTGCTCTATATTGATAATGCGGAGGAATTTCTGGAGGAATTCGTCAAAAATATTACATCGGAACTGGATTTTTTGCGTGAAGCCGGAAATACGGAAAAAGTAAGGAAAATTAATCAAGATAAAGATACGGTTGAGATAGCCAAAGTTTACTGGGAATATTCTTCTGCGAACGTATTAGTGGAAGATTTTGTAGAAGGAGTCAAAATAAGCGACGTAAATGAATTATCTAAAAGAGGTTTCGACAAAAACAATATCCTTAAAATATTTTTAAACCATTTTTTAAATCAGATATTTATGGTAGGTTATTTTAATGCCGACCCTCATCCCGGCAATATATTAGTTATCAATGAAAACAAGATAGGGATAATAGATTTCGGCTCCGTAGGGATAATTACGAAAGATTTACGAAAAAAAGTTTTAAGGTATTTTATTGATTTTTTTCACGACGATTATGAAGATGCCGCTTCTATATTTATCGATATATGTATGGGAAATTTGACCGAAAGGGAGGAACAGGCATTTAAATTTGAACTTATAGAATTCATAGAAAGTGTAGACAATAAACCGTTCAAGGATATATATAGTTCCGAGATTCTTTTAAAAACCTTGAAAATAGGCCATAATCATAAATTAGCGATACCCTCGGAGCTTTCTCTTCTGTTCAAGGCCATGCTTCCCATAGAGTCTGTGGCAAAAATGCTTAATCCAAATTTTTCCTTTGCCGATTCGGGGCTTGAGTTTTTTGATTCCATATCGGCAGATAAAAAAGCGAAAGCTAAAGCGAAAGATATTGAGGCAATGCTTATAGGCAATTTAAAAAGCTATAAGGATTTTTTTGAGGTACTTCCGAAAAGAGCAGATAAGATACTTAAGAAAATGTCGGAAGATAAATTCTCCATAGATTTTATACATAAGGGATTAGAGGGGCTGATAGGCGAAATGGAAAGGTCTAGCAAAAGGCTTACCGGCGGACTTTTACTTGCTTCTGTTATAATTTCTTCGGGGGTTCTTATATTCATAGGAAGTGAATTTTCGCATTTATACATTTCGATAATGGGGATAACAGGATGGATTATGGGATTGTTATATATTTTAATTTTATTGTTTAAATAAAGCGGACAAGAAGGAGGAGGATAATAAAAACATTGGAAATATTGGAAATTAATGATGTAGGATGCAACTTTAAGAACTCGGTAATTACTATAGGTAGCTTTGACGGAATACATCTGGGGCACAGAAAATTAATGGAACTCACTAAAGATTCTTCTTTAGAATCAAATTCAGTTTCGGTAGTTTTGACTTTTTATCCCCATCCGCTAAAGGTTCTTCACCCGGAGACTAAGGTCCATTTGATTACTACATTCGAAAAAAAGACGGAATTAGTAGAGGAAACGGGTATAGATTATTTAGTTTATATCACCTTTACGCCTGAATTTTCAGGAATGATGCCGGAAGATTTTATCAAAAATATTATAGTGAAAAGATTGAATCCGGTTAAAATCATAGTAGGACACGATTTTGGTTTCGGTGTAAAAAAGTCGGGAAACATACCCCTGCTGGAGAAGCTATCCGGGGAGCTCGGTTTTGAACTTGCTGTTGTAGAGCCTGTTGTAATAGATGGAGAGGTTGTTTCAAGCACGCTTATAAGAAGATTGGTGATAACCGGCAGGGTCTGCGCGGTAAAGAGATTTTTAGGGAGGCATTATTCGGTTCACGGTCGTGTAGTTAGGGGAAGCGGCAGGGGTAAACATCTCGGATTTCCTACGGCCAATATTATTCCGGAGGAGGAGTTGTTTCCCAAAGACGGGGTGTATGTTACACAGGTGAGAATAGGCGATAAATTTTATGATTCTATAACAAATATAGGTTCTAATCCGACGTTTAACGAAGAAATAAGAAGAATAGAGACATATGTATTTGATTTTAACGGCAATATATATGATGTGAAAATAGAGGTTTTCTTTACGGAAAGGTTGAGAGAAGAAATAAAGTTTAATAATATAAAAGAACTTAAAGAAAGGATTAAAAAAGACATAGAACTGGCAAATCTTATTCTAAGAAGAAGACTGAAATATAAAAAAAACATTGTTCCTTTGACTTGATTTTTAAATAGAAGTTTAATAAAATATACTTATGATAATGTATAAGACTAAAACTAAAAAATTTAAGGTTTTTTTGTTAAGTCTCGTTATTGTCTTGATGACGCTTACCGCGGGATTTTTCGCATATACGGCTTATACTTTCGGTTCGTTATATGCTAAAACCTCCGCGTTCTATTCTCTTAAACAGTCCAATATGATTTTTTTTGGCGGCCAAAAGGGGCTAAGGCTTGTTTATCCGTCTATGTCGGGCGGGTCAAACGGCGTTTCCTTTTATTTTGTTTTTACTATGGCGTTGTTATTATTTGCGGGCATTATAATCTTTATGTTCGTCTATTTTTACAGACTGATAGAAAGCCAGGAAAATACCGAATTGACCTTAAGGTCTGTAGAAAAGAACATCCTTGAAGTACCATCCACTATTATTCATGAAATTAAGGGTAACATAAATTCGGTCTTAATTAATTCGAGGGTGTTAATTGAGAAGGTTAAAGACATAGAGTCGAATAAAGACGGTATTGTAAAAACCGGCGGTGTCATAGGAAGCGAAACCGCGAGGTTGGCTCAAACAATGGATAACATACTTAAGTTTACCAAGGATTACGATTTAAATTTAGAAAACGTCAGCCTTTCGGAATTGATAGAAGAGGCATATGAATTGATTGAAAATAGGGTTTCTGCAAAGGGAATTGTATTTTCCGTTTCGGTAGATAGGGATATTAACATTAAAATGGACAAAGATTTAATGCTTCAGGTTTTTAAAAATCTAATTTTGAATGCCGTCGAATCTTACAAAAGTAAAAAAGGAGAGGTATCGGTCTATTCCTCTTATATTTTAAATAAGATTTCTCTTGTCGTGGAGGATAATGGAGCAGGTATAGATAAAAAATACATGCGAAAGATTTTTGAACCGTTTTTTACCACTAAAAAAACAGGAGTAGGGCTCGGGCTTGCATTGACAAAGAATATTATAGACGCTCATGGATTTAATATTAATGTTGATTCGCATAATGGAGTAGGTACAAAGATTTCGGTTATCATGAAGGATTTATAATACTCTCCTTAAAAGAAAAAGCGTAATGGGAAACGAAGCCGAGCAAATAAACCGATTATCGTCTTAAATATAGAGAGGACGGAGAGTTAAAAAGTTTAAAAATGAGCGATACGCATAAAAAGTCCATAGTAATATTAATAGTTGAAGATGATGAAGCCTCCCGCATTGGTCTCGCCGATTTTATAAAACTCAGCGGCTATAAAGTTTATGAGGCAGATCGCCTTAAATCCGCTTTTGATATTTTAGGCTTAAACGACGGCGATAAGGATAGGATAGATATAGTAATTACCGATCTTAAACTTCCGGACGGCACAGGGTTGGATTTATTAAGAGTTATAAAAAAGGACGGAAAGGCTCAAGGTACGGACGTTGTTGTCGTTACGGGGTTCAGCTCGGTAAAAACCGCCGTAGAAGCGATAAAACTTGGGGCATACGATTATATAACGAAACCGGTAAATCTTGACGAACTCAGCTTAATAATTAAACGAATAATATCCAACAAAAACCTTATAGACGAATTAAATACTTTAAAAACAAGGCTTGACGAAAGATTTAATTTCGGCAATCTGATAACTTCATCAAAAAAGATGATAGATATCGTCAATACCGCAATTACTGTTTCAAATACCAATTCTACCGTATTAATAGAAGGCGAGTCGGGAACAGGCAAAGAATTACTTGCAAATATTATAGTTAATAATTCTCGGAGAAAAAATAAGCCTTTTATCAAGGTAAATTGTGCTGCGCTTTCGGAAACGATTTTGGAAAGTGAGCTTTTCGGACACGAAAAAGGGGCTTATACCGGAGCGGATTCACTTTATAGGGGGAGATTCGAGATAGCGGACGGCGGAACCATCTTTCTTGATGAGATAGGCGAAGTTTCCATGAAAACGCAATCTAAAATATTACGTGTTTTGCAGGAAAAGGAATTAGAGAGAGTAGGCGGGAATAAAACGATCAAGGTGGATATAAGGGTAATAGCCGCTTCTCAGGATATAGAAAAAAAAGTTTCGAATAGCGAGTTTAGGCGGGATTTGTATTACCGACTTAATGTAATAAATTTAAAACTCATACCCCTTAGGGAGAGGAAGGAAGATATACCTGTCCTGATAAAGAGATTTTTAGAGGATTTTTCTAAAGAAAACGACAAAAACATTATAGATATAAATAAAGGGACTTTAGATATTTTATTAAGATACGGTTATCCCGGAAACGTAAGAGAATTAAAAAATATAATCGAATATATGGTTGCCGTGGCCGGAGGAGATGTCATAGATGAATCCCTGCTGCCTAATTACATAAAAGAAAAATATATAGAAAACAAAGAGGAAGAAACAGGGCATGATTTAAAATCGGAGCGGCTTTTTTCAAAGGATTGTATTGAAATACCCATAGGTGCAACGCTCGAAGATGCGGAAAATTTAATCATACGAATGACACTAAAGATGAATAATTACGATAAGGTTAAAACAGCTAAAGATTTAAATGTCGGATTAAAGACGATTTACAGGAAATTAGGCAAAACGGCTACGTTAGGCTGATTTTTACCTAATTTTATTTATTTTTATCATATATCGTTTCACCTCTTTGGATTTTTTGATTTTATAAGATTTTTTAAGATATTCAAGGGCTCTTTTGTATTTTTTTAACATAAAATAGTCCATACCCGTATGTTTCAGAACGATTGCGGATTTACCGAGCTTTTTGAGTGATAACTTAAATAATTTTAATGCCTTCGCATACTGTTTTTCCCTGTAATATACAAAGCCGAGACTATCAAGGATAAACGGTGAGCCTTTATCGTAGGATAAAGCTCTATCTATCAGTGTCTTCGCTTTTTTTAGATTCTTATTATTTATTGCAAGATTATACCCTAAATAATTAAGAGCATCTGCATCATAGGGATTTATTTTTAATATTTTTTTCATTACCGCGCGAGCCTTTTTTCCTTTTTTTAGATAATGATATGTTGAACCCAATTCATATAAAAGGGCGGTATTGTTGTGAAAATCCTTAAGTCCCGCTTTTATAATATCTTCAGATTTTTTATAATCATTTATTTCGGTTAAGGCAATTGCCGAGAAATAATAAAACCTTAGATTCTTTTTTAATTTTATGTTCAAAAGCATATCGGCTATTATGTTTTCTATAGATTGTTTGTATTTTATCTCGCCGCTCTCCCTGTAACTATTAAGGTATATCGCTATTTCCCGGAGTTTGGCGTCAATGTAATGTTTTCCCGGCTTGAGCTTATTTAAAAATGCAATGCCGCTTTTATAATTTTTTTGTAATATATAAGAAGTGCCGATAAAAAAGTATGCGTTGTTTTTTAAGCCCGTCGTATTTTTTGTAATATCAATAAAATTTAAAAACAGCCTTATGGAAGCCTTGTAATTTTTCATAATATAATAGAGTATCGCCGATTGATAAATTGCCGCTTCGGAGTCATGGTTTATTTTAAGATATTTACCTAACGCATTTACGGCATCCTTATCCCTTCCCGAAAGCACGTAAACCGCCGCAAGCCTGAAGTATGCCTTTTTAAAATACGGGTCTATTTTTATAAGAGACAAAAGGTTCTCTTCGGCTTTTTTCTTTTTATTTTGAGTCATATATATTTTTGATAACATATAATAAGAGTTTATGTTGTTTGGGTGATTTAATTTCATGATGTT
>ENA-ORDP01000122-ORDP01000122.1-marine-sediment-metagenome-genome-assembly--contig:-NODE-122-length-50306-cov-5.601122_pt1 | contig 50306 bp, 48 predicted proteins | sample MGYA00248627_ERZ508539 | MGnify/ENA primary metagenome ERZ508539 (study PRJEB26208, sample SAMN05571518) | marine sediment metagenome | biome: deep sea; feature: Hydrothermal vent; material...
CTCATCAGGGAATTGTCCGGCTCGTACGAGCCGGACAATTCCCTGATGAGAAAAAAGGACGATGCACACAACGCGATACCGTGATATATTTTCAGTATGGCACAATATTCACTCTATCGTACCTACCGCCCGCGCACCTTCTCAGATGTGCAAGGACAATCACACGTTACAGAGCCACTCATCGCACAGATACAAACAAAGAAACACGGGCATGCGTATTTGTTTGCCGGCTCGCGCGGACTTGGTAAAACAAGTGTGGCACGTATTTTTGCACAGGAGGTAGGATGCCATGGTAATGATTTGTATGAAATTGATGCTGCCTCCAACAACAGCGTTGACGATATTCGCACCCTCACTGAAAATGTATACACGCTTCCTTTCGCTTCTCCCTATAAAGTGTACATACTTGACGAGGTGCACATGCTTTCAAAAGCCGCGTGGAATGCTTTTCTTAAGACACTTGAGGAACCGCCCGCACATGCTATTTTTATTCTTGCGACCACCGAGCTTCCAAAAGTCCCCGAGACCGTACAGTCGCGTTGCCAAGTGTTTGAGTTTAAAAGGCCATCTCGTGAAGCACTCTCAAAAGTGGTAACGCAGGTTGCAAGCAAAGAGGGATACACTATCGCCGGCGATGCTTCTAACCTCATCGCACTGTTGGCAGAGGGTTCATATAGAGATGCTCTTTCCATATTGCAGCGTGTACTCACGGCGGTTTCGCACCGAGCGCTTTCGCGAGAAAATGTTGAGATGATAACCGGCGCGCCGAAAAGTTCATTGATATATGATGTAATATCCGCTCTGGCGCAGGGTTCGGCTGAGCAAGCATATGTTGCGATTAAAGCAGCGCAAAAAAACGGTACGGATATGAAACTTTTTCTTACGCTTCTCTTGGAGGCGTTGCGCTTCGTATTACTTTTACGTTATGCGCCGGAATTGAAAAAACAGTTACAGGAGGAATTAGGTGAAGATGCCTATACGGCGCTCGCTATATATGCAAATGAAAAAACTCCGGGCATCACTCATAACACACTGCTTGCGTTTCTCACTGCGGTGCAACGTATGCGGTTTACTCCAATTCCAACGTTGCCACTTGAGCTTGCTGTGTTAGAGGCGACAAACACAATTAACTAAAAACAGTATTATGTCGGTAAAGCACATATATTTCGTTCGGCATGGTCAGACGGATGACAATCGCTCATGGAAGCATCAGTCATTTTCAACACCACTTAATGCGCGAGGGCTTGAGCAAGCACGCGCCACCGCCTCTCTCTTGAAAGAAGTTCCCGTAGACTTGTTTATTTCAAGTGATGCGACGCGCACACTTGAAACGGCACGTGTGTTGCGGAGCGTCATGACCGCTCCGCTTACGCAAGATAAAATATTTCGCGAGGTACACAGACCAGTATGTGTTTTAGGCGCGCGTTTTTGGAGTGTGCGTTCAATATTGTATGCGATGCGTTTATATATGTTTAGTAGTGCAAATGTGTGGCCGTACAAAGATGGTGAGAACATGAGAGCAGTGCAAGCGCGCGCGAAGCGCGCGCTTGCACTGCTTATGCATATCAACAAAGATCATATCGTGGTTGTCTCACATCGTTTATTTATCAGCGCGATACTCGCGGAGATTTTAGGAAAAGATGTGACCAGGGCATTTTCACATTTTTGGACAATACGCAGTTTGCACGGTATTGCAAATGGAAGTATCACTGAGCTTTTGTATGACCAACATTCCAAAACCCCGTGGACAATTCTTCGTGGAAATGATATTTCTCCAAAGTCGCGTGCGGTGGCATAGTATGTATTTTTTTGTTATGGTGTAGTTTATTGGGGGATCGTCTAATGGTAGGACAACGGTTTTTGGTGCCGTTAATCTAGGTTCGAATCCTAGTCCCCCAGCCGATGTGTTGAAATGACAATTTATAGACAGTAGTGTGCCAATGTTTGTTCGTCTGTGGGGTCTGTGGAAGTCGGACTTCCACAGACCCCACAGATACAAGTGTCAATACTTTATCAATAGTTTATACACAATAGAATAAAATGGTGGTTACGAGTGTGCTATTCTAAACGGAGATAGTGTGCGTTTATTCATTTATCTTATTTTCATGTATATTGAAGCCATTATATTTTATTTGCTCGTGATTGACAGTGTGAGTATTAACATCATCGCATTGTTTGGTGAGCGATGGTATCTGAAACATTTCAGAATATTTTCACGTTGGTTTCCGCCTGCGGAAGGATGGGCGCTGTATTATTTGATATTGGTGCTTTGGATAGGAACGCTCTTGCTTCGTTTGCATCTCATTTAGCGTATACATTTGACCCCACCCACGCGCTTTTGCTTGAAGCAAAAGCGCGTGGGGTAAATATCGGACATCCGGATGTCCGATATTTTAATCTATGAGGATGAGGCGACTGAGAAATCCAGTTCTTTCTCTGCAACTCTCGCTGCAATAAGTTTTACGCGTATTGGGTCGCCAAGCGTGTATGTCTTTTTAGTGCGCTGTCCCACCAGGCGATAGTGTGCAGAATCGTATTCAAAATAATCATCGCCAAGTAAGGTTATGCGCACCATGCCGTCTGCATGCGTGGTGTTTTCTTCAATATATATGCCACGCTCTGTTACGCCGGAAATCACCGCGTCAAACTCATCGCCTACATGCGGAGCAAGAAACTCAACCTGCTTCATCTTAATTGAGTCGCGTTCCGCGTGAGATGCGGCAACCTCTCGTTCTGAAGAATGTGTAGCAACTTCCTCAAGCCCATCCAAATCTTTCTGAGGTATGAGTGTATCTTGAGTGTAATGTTTGAGTGCACGATGAACAAGCATGTCCGGATAGCGACGAATTGGCGAGGTGAAGTGTGTGTAGCTTGTAAACGCAAGTCCGTAGTGCCCGATATTTTTCGTGGTGTATACCGCTTTTGCCATGGATCGCAATATGGCGGTTTTGATGAGATACTCTTTAGGTATTCCTTTTGATTTTTCAATAATTGCGTTGAGGTCTGTGCCTTTTACTTTTCCGGCATGTACTTCAAGATGATATCCGAGTACTCGCAAAAATAATGAAAGATTTTCAATACGGTCTGGGTCGGGGGCATCATGAACGCGATACATAAAACTGTGTGAAAGCCCTCTCTTTTTTGCCTCATTTGTAAGTTTTTGTGCAACCTCGGTATTTGCCAGAAGCATAAAATCTTCAATGAGCAGGTTCGTGTCGTATCGTTCCTTAAGGTGTATTGCAATTGGTTTACCGGCATTATCAAGTTCAATTTTTACTTCTGCGGTATCAAACTCAATGGCACCGGATGCTACCCGAGCAATACGAATATTTTTTGCAATACTGTTGAGTGTCTTTAATTCTTCCGCGAAATCTCCCTGACCGCTTTCAAGTGATTTTTGTGCGTCCTCATAAGTAAATCTTCTGTTGGAATTAATAATTGTCTCGCCAAACCAGCGTTCGTGCACGTTACCGTGCGCATCAAGTACGAAGACTGCGGACATGGTAAGACGGTCTTCATTTTGCTTAAGCGAGCAGAGATCATTTGAAAGTATTTCCGGAAGCATCGGGATGGTGCGGTCAACCAGATAGACACTTGTGGACCTACTTCTGGCTTCTGTATCAATGGCTGTTCCATCAGTCACAAAAAAAGATACATCGGCGATATGTATACCTACTTCAACTTTTCCGTCAGGTAGCATTTTTACAGAGAGCGCATCATCAAAATCTTTTGCATCAACGGGATCAATGGTGAAGGTGGTGGTGTCGCGGAAATCGCGGCGCGTACCGCGCGCGATTTCCGCGACAATGCGCGCGCCACCTTCTTTTTCAATGTTCAAAGCCTCTTGCGTAACTTTAGCCGGGAAGGAAGGATTAAATCCTTCTCCAAGAGCCAGTGCGCGCATTTCTGTTTCGTGCACACCGGCAATACCTATGTCTTCTTCAACAGTTGCGGTTGGAAGTTCTTCGTGTGCACCCCAGTGTGTAAATCTAACAAGTACCTTATGTCCGGTGTCCGGATGTTCTCCGGAAATGATAAACGATGTGTACATTCTCTTCATGTCCGGAATAAGTACGGCACGCTCATTCTCCACACTCAACGTGCCGACAAACGTGTCGTGAGCGCGTTTCAAAACAGAAATGACTTTTCCATTTATGCGTCCTCTGACGAAGCCATCCTCAACAACGCGCACCGTATCGCCCGGGAATGCGGTGCCAAGTGATTCGCGCGGGATGACCATGTCCTCCTTATTCTCACCAATTGAAAAAAAACCGGTGCCGGACCTGGTAATGGTGATTATTCCTTCATAGTGTCTTTTCCCTCCTTTAGCCAGTGTGTGCATGTATAATCCACTGTACCAGTAGTAACCATAAAGAGCAATTTGCAAAATGTAACTTCAATCAGGTGAATAATCCACATCGTTCACTATTGCATTTTGCCATGTACATGTTTATAGTCAGAGTAGGATTTCTTATGGCGATGTACCACAAACTATTGGAACGATATTTTAAAATAATAAGAAGAGGGACAAATTCACATTCCACATTACCGGAAAAACGTCGTGATCGCATCAAGTATTTCTTTTGGAACACATACGCACCGGCACATCCGCATGTTCGCAACAGTTTGATGGCCTGTAAATTAATACGGCACAGTGGTCGGCAACCGTTTTTGCTCGGGCACCTTGCACCACAGGTATCACTGAAGTCCTTTATTGAGAAAGTTGAGGCAGTCGGATACCATACTCATCTTTTAGCATGGAAAGATGATGATGAAATATTGAATTTGCGCTTGTCTGACGGATTTACACATCAATATCACCTAAGAGTTTTTGATGATGGGGAAGTGCGCGGGCATTATGAATATGCTCCGGAGGCGTATCCTATCGCACACTTGGCACGTGTACATTTCCTTGATGCACGAGATTTTTTTATGCAACAACTTCAAGAATATATCGTACCGGCATATGAACCGCCAAAAAAAGACAAGCCGTTTTTGGTATATACTCGCGCATTCATTTGTTTTTTGTATCGTCGCAAACGTCAGCGAGAATAAGTGATAACATTTTGATAAAAAATCAATTCATACGTTATATAAGGAATTTTTACACAGCATATTCATGCCAACATTAAAAAATAATATTTTCAACGCACCTTTTTTTAATGTATTTGTTTATACTTTGTTTTGGGCGGTACAAATAGTCGTTATGAAATTCGCTTTCAAAGAAGGCGCTCACCCGATTACTTTTTTGATATATGCCACGATATTTATTTTAGCCACATTGTCTATTTTAGTTGTGCCATGGAAATGGTCTGAGATAAAGGAAATAAAACGAGATACATTGTGCAAAATAATCATTGTAAATATTCCATTTGGATTCGCCGCTATTTTTGCATATACCGGTACCGCACTGACTACCGCTATCAATGCCGGGTTCCTTGTTAATGTCACTATTGTGATAACACTTATACTTGCGTGGATTATTTTAAAAGAGAAAATGACGTTGGTAAAAATACTTTCCGCGCTTTTCATGCTCATTGGTGTATTTTTTCTCAGTACGAAAGGGCAACTCATTATCCCGCACTTTGGGGATATACTTATTTTATTGGCAACCGTTTTTTGGGCACTGGGAAATGTTCTGGTACGAAAAATATTGAAACACAGTTCGGTCAGTGGTGAGGTAGTTTCTTTTTTTCGTCCTCTTTCCACACTGGCATTGGTTGCGATATTTGTTTTATCCGCACCGATTTTTCCACTTAACATAGAAAATGTCTTGAATGTTAATTTTCTTAACTTCTCATACGTGATACTTGCCATTGTGGTGGGAATATTGACAGCCGGGATAAGTATATTCCTCAACAGAACTTTAAAAGTGGCGTCTGCGTCTTATGTGGCGATGATGTCTATAATGACCTCTGTTATGGTTGCTTTGTTGGCAATTTTATTTTTGAACGAAGGGATGGTATTGATACAGATATTTGGGGCAACCTTGATAATCCTGTCTGGAATAGCAACTCACTATTCCGGAATTTCCAAGCAATAATAATGTGGATGATATGTCCCTTGCCGGCGAATGCGTAGCATTCGCCGGCAAGGGACGCTGGTGTTTTATCAAGCGATGTGTCATACTGATTTTACGAGGCCACAAAGGGCCTTTTCACTTTATATTATGGATATCAAAAACATCGCTATTATTGCGCACGTTGACCACGGTAAGACAACTCTTACCGATGCTTTGTTGCGCCAAACCGGTGCAATTGGAGAAGGCGTTTCAATGGACAGCAACACTCTTGAGCAAGAGCGTGGTATTACCATTTATTCAAAAAATGCATCCATAATGTACAAAGACACGAAAATAAATATCGTGGACACTCCGGGACACGCTGATTTCGGTTCGGAAGTGGAGCGTGTGTTGCGTTCCATTGATTCTGTGATGTTGGTGATTGATGCACAAGAAGGTCCGATGCCACAAACACGTTTTGTATTAAAAAAGTCTCTTGAGCTCGGACTTAATCCTATTGTTGTTATAAATAAAATAGACAAGCCGGCTGCGGACCCGCAAATGTGTGAAGTATCCACGTTGGAACTTTTTCTTGAGCTTGGCGCATCCGATGAACAGGCAAATTTTCCAATAGTGTATGCCATTGGTCGCGAAGGTATTGCAAAACGAAAAATTGAAGATGAATCAAAAGATTTAACGCCGTTGCTGGATGCAATTCTTGAGTACGTTCCGTCTGCGGCAACCGCTGAAAATGTTGCGCTACCATTGCGGTTACAGCCGTTTAATTTGGCCTATGATAATTTCTTGGGTCGTATGGCGATTGCGCGTATTTATGATGGCGTTGTACATTCGGGCGACACCGTATACATCAGCAACCCGGACAAAGAGCAAAGAACAGGAAAAATAACAAAACTTTTTACTTTCAATGGCTTGGCGCGCGCTGAACAAAATGAAGCGGGCGCCGGAGATATCGTACTTCTCGCCGGTATGCCGGATATTGAAATAGGCGAAACAATTTCTGTACAACAGGACGTAGAAATGCTCCCGATTATAGCAGTTGATGAACCAACCATCTCACTTTCATTTTTAGTAAATAACTCTCCATTTGCCGGACGTGAAGGGAAATATGTTACCACACGACAAATTCGTGAATACTTGGAGCGCGAGCTTGAGATAAATGTGGGATTGCGTGTTGATTTTTCTGCGGGGGATTATTTTACGGTTTCCGGTCGTGGGGGATTGCACGTCGCCATTCTTATTGAAAACATGCGTCGTGCCGGATATGAATTGCAGGTTTCGCAACCGCAAGTAATTTTTCATGAAGAGAATGGAAAGAAAACCGAGCCGTTTGAAAAAGTAGTTGTGGACGTGCCTTCCCGGTATCAAGGTTCTGTGATTGAACGACTCGGTACGCGCGGGCTCGTTATGACCGGCATGCAAGACAATGGAGCAACCGTGCGTCTTACGTTTGAAGGTCCTACGCGAGGATTGTTGGGATACCGTAACCAATTTGTCATTGATACAAAGGGCGAGGGAATTCTTTCATCGCGCGTTATTGGATTTAAGCCGTATGCCGGGGAAATAAGTAAGCGCTCAGTGGGGTCAATGGTGTCTATGACAACCGGCAAAGCGCTTGGCTATTCTCTTTGGGGTTTACAAGATCGTGGAGTGCTTTATATCACCCCGGCAACGGAAGTATATGAAGGACAAGTCATTGGCAATACTTCAAGGGGTGAAGATATGACGGTAAATCCGACAAAAAATAAAAATCTTACCAACATACGCTCCTCTGGAACAGATGATGCGATTACACTTATTCCACCGTATGAGCTCACCATTGAGCGGGGGTTGGAAATTATGTCAGAGGATGAATATCTGGAGATAACACCAAAAAGTATTCGCTTGCGCAAGAGATTTCTTACCGATTCCGACAGAGCAAAAGCACGACGAGCACCGCATGCTGGAAAATAGCGATAGATTTAATCTTTATAATACGAATTCTTCACGATAGAACCGTACGTATCAAATCATATAACAATGACTCCATAACTATAGTTACGTCAGCAGTACAAATGAGGGGTTTACGAAACCCCTCATTTGTACTGCTGACACTGTTTTTTGTTGGTGTGGTCGCGTGTCATTTTAGATGATTTGATGCGATGCGTTGCATATTATTACGGTGTTGCTATACTAGAACAGTAACAATCTTTGATTGAGTTATTCGCATTATAAGCTAGATAATTTATCATATATGAATTCAGAAAAACAAGACAGGTATCTTACTCCCATTGCATTGGTGGTGGGTGCAATCATTATTGGCGGTGCTCTATATTTTGGACATGCCGGCACGAGTATTACGGCAGTTAAACAACCAACCGGTTCGCAACAGGCACCTTCGGCACAAGCACAACAAGTGCCTTCGACACAAACAGTGAACGCACATGATGTGGCAATAGCCGGCGACCCATACATCGGCAATAAAAATGCTCCGGCGGTTCTTATTGAATGGTTTGATTATCAGTGCCCATTTTGCAAACTGTTTGAGACAAACACCATGCCGGAGCTGTATACGAATTATGTAAAAACCGGCAAACTTAAGATAGTATTTAAGGATTTTGCATTTCTCGGTCCGGACTCGCAAACGGCGGCTATGTTTGCACGTGCAGTGTGGGCGACTTATCCTGACAAATTCTATCAGTGGTATCGTGCCATGTACTCCGCGCAAGATGGAGAAAATACCGGATTTGGAGATCTGCCAAGTATTATAAAAATGACAAAGAAAATCCCGGGAATTGATACTGATAAAATTGTCACGGTCATGAATAAAAACAAAACCGCATTTAAGGCGCAAGTTGCCGCCGACCGTTCCGAAGGACAAAAGATGGGCGTGAACGGAACTCCCAGTATGATTATAGGCACGCACCTGATTGTCGGGGCTCAGCCATATTCGGTATTCAGTCCGCTTATTGACGCTGAAATTAATGCGAAGAAATAACTCTCTCGGGTGTGTTGAGTTATACACAGTCCGCCACTGCAGTGGCGGACTGTGTATAATGGTATAGTATAACTCTTAATATTTTTTATCTATGAATATAGTTGCCATTTCGGGAAGTTTACGAAAGGGGTCTTATAACACCGCATTACTGCGCGCCGCCCGGAAACATGCACCGAATGGAATGGATATTTCCATTTTTGATATATCTGCATTGCCACTGTACAACCAAGATGCTGAAGAGACGTTTCCACCACAAGCGCAAGCACTCAAAGATGCTATAGAATCATCAAATGGTGTCATCATTGCCACTCCTGAGTTTAACAGATCAATCTCCGGTGCGCTTAAGAGCGTCATTGAATGGTTATCGCGCCCATGGGGAAAGAACTCTCTTGCGGGTAAACAGATATTGGTATTAGGTGCATCTGCCGGACAATATGGAACTATCGTCGCACAGCAACATTTAAAGATGATGCTATTATTTCTTGATGCTCACGTAATCGGTCAACCTGAGTTTTACCTCTCACATGCCGCGCAGAAATTTGACGAGAGCGGTGAGCTTATTGATAAAGAAACTATAAGGTTTCTTGAGCAAGCGCTTGAAACACTGATGCAGAGAATAACTCCTCAGTGATATTTTCTCCCATGAGGGGAGAAAATATCACTGAGGAGTTCATGTGTATCACAACGCCTTACATTATTTCTCCCAAAAACAAAGAACTCATGATAATAACCAATGACAATACCAAAAATGATTGTGCCACCTCGTTGGGGTGGCACAATGGCGGGGGTGAGAGCGCATATGTCTTAACAGGTCGCATAATCGGTGTATGTGTTATATGGTGAATGGCTTAGTCGGTAAACAAATAATTTCGTCATGCGTATGAATATACGGCGGCATCAACAAGAGCAACCCGTCAGTAAGTCCGATGTCTCAGATGAGACGTTGGTGGTGAACACTATTTCCGACAAAAAACAATTTGTCCGCTTGATTGAGCGATATGAAAAACCGCTCTTCCGTTATTTATATCGTTGCGGCGTGGCAACACAAGAAGACAGGGAAGACATATTGCAAAATGTATTTATGAATGTATATAAAAATTTACAACAGTTTGATATCCGGCTTTCTTTTTCTTCGTGGATATATCGCATTACATATAACGAAGCGATGACCTTTTTTAGAAAGAAAAAAGCCAGACCTGAAATACGACTGGATGCAAATCTGGAGTCGTGGATTGATTTGGTGCGCGATGAAACCGCTGATACGAGTGCCGTTGCGCGCGAGCGACTCTCTTCAGAAATAATCTCACAAGAGTTAAGTCAACTCACAAAATCATATCGTGATATATTAGTGCTTCGTTTTTTTGAAGACCGCTCGTATAGAGAGATTTCCGATATTCTTACCATACCGATGGGCACGGTTTCAACAACAGTATACCGTGCCAAGCGCGCGCTTGCCGCGCGCTTGGCACGGTATACTTTTAATTAATCACACACGAGTATGACATTACATAATTTTTCATCACCTATCATTGCGAAAACACCATTTGCAAAAAAAGTTTTACGTAAAATAGACGACGAGCATATTGCGGTGCGACCACGGTGGATATTTTTATTGCGCAACAGACTTTTGTGGGCTTTTGCATTTTTGGCAGTGCTTGTTGCATCAGTGGCAACCGCCGCAATGTTTTTTGTACTTATACACATGGACTGGCAACATGCGCTGATTACACACAGAACATGGATTGGTTTCCTAAGGGATTCACTTCCATTTATGTGGATAGGCATTCTCATTTTGTTCTCCGGCATAGGATATGCGCACATACGCACCACTGCGTATGGGTATCGTTATCCTCTCGTTCTTTCTCTTATCGGAATAGCGGTTGCGGTGTGCGGGCTTGGCATAATTTTCTTTATGAGCGGGTTTGGTCAAATCATTGAAGAAAATGCACACGAGTATCTTCCTTGGTATGAGTCGGTACTATACGAAAAGCAGTCATGGTTGAACGGTCCGAATGAAGAGCTCTTACTTGGCGCAGTCACTCTGCAAGACAACACAATGGATCACTCTCAAGCACTTGCCAATGTGACGACTGCATAAAGAAACAACACACCAAAGATGGTTGCGTATGTGGTAAAGCGCGTTGGGTGAGAATGGTAACTTTCGGGGATTAAATCACTTGCACCAAGGTAGAGGAAAAATCCGGCGAAAAGTGAGAGCAAAAGCGACAGTTCTTGTACCGAGAGTGTGAAGAATAGTGTTACCAATACACCGGCAACCGGTGTGAGTGCGTCTATAAAAAGCCACCGCCACGCCCGCGCGCGAGTGCCATTATTTTTAATAATGAAATTTACCGTGTTAATACCGTCTGAGAAATCATGTGCAAGGACTGCCACGGCGACTATGATGCCCACCGATGTGGAAACTTGGAACGCAAACCCGATGCCGATGCCGTCAAGAAAACTATGAAGCGACAAACTCCCGGCACCTGCTGACCCGCGCATATGAGAGTGTTTTGCGTCAATCGCATCGGGTGTACGATTATTCAAAAGTATAAGCCGGTCAAGGGTGAGATATAGCATAAAACCGAGCGCCGTTATTGAGAGTATCGTTGTCGGTTCATAGAAGTTTTTCGCAAGCTTGAGTGATTCTGGAATAAGGTCAAAAAATGCAACCGCGATAACCGCTCCGGCACTGAAACCCAAAATGAGATGCAGGCGATCTTTAAGCCATAACGCAAATGATCCGCCAAGAATGGTGGAAAAAAATGTCGCCACGGCGACAAGAAAAATCATATATAAAAAGAGTACAGTGCGCTCTTTGAATTGTCCATCATGAATGCCCGATGTTTCCGTCTTACGGTGTCTGTTTTCAGGGCGCCTCCTGACAGAGGGCGCCCTGAAAACAGTATGTATAAAACATGCGCAACCTGTGCGATACTTAGTGGCAATGCATAAAAAATATTTTATAGTGATTACGATACTTGTCTTGGTGGTGGTAATCATTGGAGTTATTTTCTATAGGACACACATATCTAAAGGACATACATTGATGCCACCAATTCACACAAATGTGTCCGATACGTACGCACGCTTCGTAAACCAAGGCATACATTTTGAAATTGCCACGACAACCACAGAGCTTGAACGCGGACTTTCCGGAAGAAAGGTCATACCGAATAATTATGCGATGTTGTTTGTTTTTCAACAAGCAGGAAGGTATGGCTTTTGGATGAAGAATATGCTCACTCCAATTGACATACTATGGCTATCGGACAACGGAACAATTATCGGTATTGACAACTCGGTTCAACCGAACACCTATCCGCATATTTTTTATCCACCGGTGTCGGTGCGATATGTCCTTGAGACACGCCCCGGGTTTTCCGCCGGGCGTTCTTGGCGTGTCGGTTCTGTCATTGCTCTTCCATTGCCATATGGCAAAAACTTTTCAAAATGATTTATCCACATTTTGCCCATTGGTGATGAGAGAGTTACAATTGAAATAACGTTGCGTCATGCACGTCATTATTATAACTTTTTGCTTTCCCATGTCTAAATTAAAAGAGAAAAAAACAACCGGAGTTACTTCAGTATTACCAGCAACGCAACCTATGCAAAAAGAAGATGCACTTGCCATTGACGTAAAAGAAAATAAACGATACACAAAACTCATACCGAGTATTGAGAAGCGTGACGGTACTGTAGCCACGTTTGATTTTAAGAAAATTGCCTCAGCGATATATAAAGCTATGGTTGATGCGAAAGAGGGAACCCTTGATGATGCGATACTCGTTGCACATCAAGTGGTGGGAGAATTAGCACGTTTTTCAAAAAAATATAAAAATTTCTTGCCAACGGTAGAGGGCATACAAGATTCTGTGGAAATGCAATTAATGATGGGTGGATTTATCGTAACCGCCAAATCATATATCTTATATCGTGACAAGCGTGCATATATGCGCGCGGAACAAAAAGAAATACCTCAACGAGTACGAGATTTGGCACAAAAAAGTAAGGAATATTTTAAGGATAATCCATTGGGAGAATTTGTATACTTGCGTTCATATTCAAAATGGATTCCCTCGGAAGGTCGTAGGGAGACATGGATTGAAACCGTTGACCGATACATGAGCTTTATGAAAGAAAATATGGGAAAGAAAGTTACGGAAAAAGAATATGAAGAAATTCGTGAGGCGATTCTCACTCAGCAAGTCATGCCCTCAATGCGGCTTATGCAATTTTCGGGAGAAGCGTCGCGCAGATGCAATGTGGTTGCCTATAATTGCTCATATATCGCTCCGTCTGAGCTGAGAGATTTTGCCGAGATTATGTATGTTTCCATGAGTGGCGCCGGTGTCGGATATTCGGTTGAAAGCGCCAACGTGCAATCTTTTCCGCAAATACAATATCAAACCGGGGAGGTACTCCCACCGCATGTTATTGTTGATTCCAAAGAAGGATGGTGCAATGCCCTTACATGCGGATTGGAAACATGGTTTGATGGTAAAGATATTGAATTTGATTATTCAAAAATTCGTCCTGCAGGTACTCGCCTTAAGATCATGGGCGGGAAAGCATCCGGTCCGGCAACATTGCGCCAACTCATATCATTTGTCAGAGAGAGAATACTTGCGCATCAAGGAAGACGTCTGCGCAATATTGATGTACATGATATTATTTGCAAAATAGGTGTGTGTGTGGTTGCCGGTGGTGTGCGTCGTAGCGCGATGATTTCTTTGTCTGACCTTGATGATGAGCTGGTTCGCGATGCGAAGAAAGGACAATTTTATGTGACGGATGCACACCGTACCATCGCGAACAACTCCGCTGTATATCTTGAAAAGCCGAATAATACGGAATTTATGGATGAGTGGGTAGCACTCATGAAAAGTGGTACCGGTGAAAGGGGCATCTTTAATCGTGGCGGACTTATTTCACAATTACCAAAGCGTCGCATTAAAAATCTTGAAGAGACCGGCTATATAAAGAATCATCGTGTTATTAAGCCGGTGGGTACTAATCCATGCGGAGAGATTATACTCAAATCAAAACAGTTTTGTAATCTCACGGAAGTCATTGCGCGTGCCAATGACACAAAGGAAACTCTTGTGCGTAAGGCGCACGTTGCGACAATTTTGGGGACATATCAATCAACATTGACCAATTTCGGTTATCTCTCAAAACAATGGAAGAAAAATTGCGAAGAGGAGCGTCTGCTTGGTGTTTCCATCACGGGACAATGGGATTGCCCGGCGGTACGAGATGCGGATGTGCTTGCCACAATGCGCAACGAAACGACAAAAACGAATAAAAAATATGCCAAGCGTTTTGGGGTGAATGCGTCAATGGCAATTACGGCAATTAAGCCGTCCGGAACGGTATCGCAAACGTTTGATGTGTCATCGGGTATGCATCCGCGACACAGCGCTTATTATATTCGTCGTATTCGTATCAGCGCCACTGACGTGTTGTTCACCATGCTTAAAGAACAAGGTGTGCCATTTCATCCCGAGGTTGGACAGGGTATTGATGATGCCAATACGTATGTAATGGAGTTCCCGGTAAAAGCGCCGACGGGTGCGGTAACAAAAGACGACCTCACTGCGCTTGACCAACTGAAGCATTGGGAGCTTGTGAAAAATAATTATACTGACCATAACCCCTCGGTTACCATTTCTGTGGGTGAGAACGAATGGATTCAGGTGGCAAATTGGGTATATGACCATTGGGATATTGTCGGTGGGTTGTCGTTTCTTCCTCGCTCGGATTATGTATATCAGCTTGCTCCTTATGAATCCATTACGAAGCAACAATATGAAGAATTGGTACAAGCTTTTCCGAATATAGATTATGCAAAACTGTTTTTGTATGAAAAACATGATGAGACCGAGCTCAAAAGAGAGCTTGCGTGCGTGAGCGGAATGTGTGATATTATTTGATTTTTGTTTGAGGTGTGTGTGAGCTCATAACACCCATGAAATCTCCGGCTAGCCGGAGATTTCATGGATGGTATGGTATTCACGGAAACGAGATCAGGAGCCCTTTTTTATTTCTCTGTGTATTTTTCAATGCCATATAATATGCAGACATTCAACATCCATCGGTTGGATTTCCGGTATCATTTTAATTAATGTGATGCGAGTGCTTGTGTTGTTGCCATTTCCGTGGGATACTTTTGTTGGGAACCAATTCGGGCAACCGCTCCTTTTGTTAAAAAATGGAGAGGAAAGTCCGAGCACAGCCATCTTTGCGCTTGCACGCAAGTGCAGAGGTGGAGCAGGGTAGCGGGTAACGCCCGTCTGTCGTGAGACAAGAGGTGCGAGCAGAGACGCCCGTCAGATGGAAACATCGGGGCATCTTCAGCTTTTTTAAAGTTTGAAGATGAGCTTCGCTATGGTGACTGCGAAGGTGAAACGGCAAAATCCTTACCTTTGTGCAAGGCCGTGCTTCCCGCCCCCTTCGCGCGCAAGCGCGCGAAGGGGGCGGGAAGAGCGCCGCTAGAGGCTGTCCGGCAACGGCGGTCCTAAGATAGATGGTTGTCCTTACCATACACATGTATATGTATGGTAAGACAGAACTCGGCTTATAGAATTGATTCCTCTCATACACGAAAAAGACCGGGCATGCCCCGGTCTTTTTCTGTGGAAAACGATGTGGATAAAATTATGCACCTGTAGTACACTAGTGGTATGTACTTTGGGCAATCAATATTATTATCAATAGCGTGTCTTATCACACGTTCTTCATTAACAAAATAAATATATGTTTTCTAGATTTTCATTTTCATCACAAGACCGTTCATATGACAAATCAGCTCTGTGGATATTTTTAGCATTATTCATTCTCGCGGCAGTGGTGATAATACCAAATACTATATTTCCAATCTTCTCAACAAAGATAACCATTCTTGCGCTTGGTAGTATCGTGGCACTCGTATTATATGTGTTGGCACGATACTCTGTCGGTAATATATCACTCCCACCACTTCTTCTTATTGGAGCTTTATGGAGCGTTCCGCTTGCCTATGGTCTTTCCACCGTATTTTCCGGAGCCCCTCTTGCAATTTCGGTTTTTGGTCATTCATTTGAGGCGGACACATTTGGTTTTTTGTTTCTGATGGGTTTGGTCGGAACTCTTGCGGCATTTATCATAGAAATGCCTGTACACTACCGACACTTCCTTCGTATCAGCGCAATTTTAGCAATGTTTATCTTCGTGGTACAAGCATTGTTCATCATTGTTCATTATATATATCCGAATGCCATTTCCCCACTTCTTTCCGTGCTCGGGTCATGGTCTGATCTCACACTATTCTCGGGGCTTGTGGCAGTTATGGTGATGTTGGCTTTCAGATTTATTCCGCTTACGCGCCGAGCGAAATGGTATTTTGGTGTCCTTCTCGCTTTTTCTTTGCTGTACATGATTATTGCGTACAGTATTGCTACATGGGTGCTGGTGAGTATCACCGCATTGGGACTTTTTGTGGAAAGTGTCATGCGTCGTGTTACGCCTTTCTCACAACGCGCCGATACCTTTATAGAGGTGGAAACCGAGGATGGCGTTGCCGTTGCCGATGTTGAAACACACGAAATGGTATGGGACACAGATGCTCCATCTTACAGTATTGTCGCTCCGCTTATTGTGCTTGTAGTTTCATTATTTTTCATCTTGGGCGGAGCGGCAATCTCCGGTACGGTGAAAAATACACTGCATATCAATTTCCTCAATGTGCGTCCTTCGTGGCAATCAACCATGCGCATTGAGCATGCGTCGTACGGCACCACAGCACTTTTCGGTTCCGGTCCCGACACGTTCACAAAACAATGGCTTCTTTTGCGAAACAAATCTATAAACGCAACGCCATTTTGGAACACTAACTTTACCGGCGGTATTGGCTTTATTCCAACTTCGTTTATCACCACCGGTATTGTGGGTACCATCGCATGGCTCTTCCTTTTGGTAGCACTCATCACCGTGGGTATTCGTTCATTCATTGTAAAGGAATATGAAAATACTTCATTGCGCACCGTTTCGCTCATTGCATTTTTGGGCTCTCTGTTTGTCTTCTTGGAACTTATATTCACTGTTCCCGGACCGATCTCAATTGCGTTTGGGTTTCTTCTCTTGGGTATATTTATATCCACACTTCGCTACAGAAAAAATTCAAACACGCGTGTCATTTCTTTCATGGAAAGCCCTCGCGCAAGTTTTTCCGTTATTTTCATCCTGACGCTATTCTTATTGGTATTCCTCGCGGGAGCATATATGGTTGTGGGAAGATACACGGCGCAAGTATATCTGACGCAATCACAAAAAAATCTCTATGCGGGTAACATTTCCGCTGCTGATTCATCAGCGCTGAACTCATTGCGTTTTGCAAAAAGTGACGATGCCTATCGTACTCGCGCGGTCATTGCCGCAACAGCGGTACGCCAGCTTGAAAGAACGGCAACATCAACATCTCCCGCATTCCAAAAGCAAATTCAAAGCATCCTTTCACAGGGAATTGCAAACGCGCAGGCGGCGATACGTATCAATGCAGATTCATATATAAACTGGTTTGCGCTTGGAAATCTGTATCAAATCGCCATTCCTCTGAAAGTATCCGGTTCGTATGTAGCGGCACAGTCGGCATACTTCAAAGCGGCATCACTTAATCCGGTAAGCCCGCTCATCTTGTACACGCAGGCGCAAGCGGCGGTAGAAAATCGCTCATATGCCAATGCTAATTCTTTCCTGAAGAAAGCAATCGCACTAAAACAAAATTATACGCAAGCCATATTCCTTTTGTCGCAAGTTGATGTACAGTTGGGGAAAGCAAAAGAAGCTCTTACGGCGGCGCAGTCAGCGGCATACTTCTCTCCAAATAATCCGTATGTCTTGTTCCAGGTTGGAGTATTACGTGAAGCAACGGGAGATATGTCGGGAGCCATTCCGGTACTTAAGCGTGCCATTACTATCAATCCGAAATATGCCAATGCGCATTATTTCCTGGCGGTTGCCTATGCAAATAAAAAAGACTATAAAAAAGCAATTACAGAGCTTAAGGCGATTGTTAAATTGTCATCCGGCAATGAACGCACCATCGCGCCGATTATAGGAGCGCTTGAAAAAGGAGTCAATCCGTTCCATAAATCATCAGCAAAAAATCTCTCATCCGGAACTCCAATCAAAACCTCATCCGGTAAATAGCAAGTATGGTTAGAAATTTCCTACGGAAATTCGCGACACCAATACGCGGCCTACATCAGGCTGCGTATTTGCTTGCGATGCTCACGTTGGGATCGCAAGTGCTTGCGTTGATACGAGATAGAATATTCGCGCATGTATTTGGCGCCAGTACGCCTCTTGATATTTATTATGCCGCGTTCAAGATACCGAACCTTATGTTTGTGTTAGTAGCATCGCTTACTTCCGCATACGTGCTTATCCCTCGCATTACAAACGCATCGCAAGAAGAAACCAAGGAGCTTATCTCCCATGCCGTGTCTTTTCTTCTTATCATTACCGGCGTCATTGCGATTGTGGTTGCGATATTCACGCCGGAAATCCTCACCGCACTGTTCCCACGGTTAATAGCATCTTCATATGGCGATACCTTTGTCTTACTTGCGCGTCTACTTCTATTGCAACCGATTCTTCTGGGTCTCTCGGGTATCGCTGCAAGTGTGACGCAGGTTCACCGGCAGTTCATTATATTCTCGTTTTCTTCAATTCTATACAACATAGGTATTATCATAGGTGCGGTGGTGTTTTATCCGTATGTTGGATTGATTGGCATAGGGTATGGGGTGATATTGGGCTCCGTTGCATTTCTTGCAATTCATATTCCGGTACTATGGAAGGCGAAACTCATGCCACATTTAATGTGGCCATCAAGAGCGGTGATGATGCCTGTGATGAGAGAATCAATTCCAAGAACTCTTGCGCTTGGCGTGAGCTCAGTGGTTGTGTTGCTTATCACCGCTCTTGCCGCACGTGTCGGGTCTGGAACCATATCGGTATTTACCTTTGGCACCAATCTTGAATCTGTGCCACTTATGCTGATTGGAACATCATATGCGGTTGCGGCATTCCCGATACTCTCAGAACTTGCCGGAGATGAAAAACGCACCGAGTTTACCAAAATGTTATCAGCATCATCGCGGCATATCATTGTGTGGTCGCTTATCGTCGCCGGTATCGTCATTGTGTTGCGTGCGCACATAGTTCGCGTCATCTTGGGCTCCGGTCATTTCAATTGGAATGATACGCGCCTTGTTGCTGCGGTGCTTGCGATATTGGTTGTCGCTCTTGTGGCGCAGGGTCTGGTATTTCTTCTTTCTCGGGCATTTTATGCGATACAGTATTCATGGCGCCCACTGCTATATCAACTTGTTGGAGCAACGGTATCAATACTTGTTGCCGGTGGCGGGTTGTGGTATTTACATCGCGCACCGATAGTGCTTTCAACGGTAGGTGCATTGTTTCGCGTTCATGATGTTCCCGGAAACATTGTATTAATATTTGCATTTGCTATTATGTTGGGGCAGATAATCATCGCTGTATTGTTGCTGGCTTCATTTCATCGTATAGCGCCGGGATTTAATCGGTCATTGTTGCGTCCTTTTGTACAGGGACTACTTGCCGCCGTTGTTGCCGGATATCTTATGCGAATTTTTCTTTCATTTGCCGGTTCTATCGCACCTTTGACCACTCTTGTATCAGTCTTCACGCAGGGCGTTATTGCCGGTATGGTGGGGCTTGTCGGTGCCGGGGTTACTCTTTATCTGTTGCGTAACTCGGAATTTCGCGACATGCGACGTGCAGTGCATCATTTCCTTAAAAGTAAGATACCTACTTTTGGAGCATCATGAACAAAAACAACACTTTACATACACGCAATTTCAGCATTATCGCCCATATTGACCATGGGAAATCAACGCTTGCCGATAGGTTGCTTGAGCGCACAGAAACCATTGATAAGCGAAAAATGCGCGACCAAGTGCTTGATCGCATGGAGCTGGAGCGCGAGCGCGGTATTACCATAAAAATGCAACCGGTGCGTATGCGCTATCGCGCAGATGATGGCACCATATATACATTAAATCTTATTGATACGCCCGGACATATTGATTTTGCGTATGAGGTGTCGCGCGCGCTCAAAGCGGTTGAGGGTGTGTTGCTATTGGTTGATGCAACGCAGGGTGTACAAGCGCAAACACTCACCACACTTTCCATGGCAAAAAAAGTCGGGTGTGTTATTATACCAGTCGTCACTAAAATAGATTCCCCGCTTGCGCGTATCTCTGATGTGCATGATGAAATAATGAAACTTCTCTCGGTTAACAGGGAGGAAATTATTTCAGTATCAGGAAAGACAGGGGAGGGAATTGATACACTTCTTAAAGAAATAGTGAAGCGTGTGCCCTCACCCCGCGCTTCGTCATACGACGAAGCGCGGGGGCTAGTCTTTGACTTTTCATATTCCACTCACCGTGGCATCAGTGTGTATGTGCGTTTATTTGACGGGTCAATCAAAAAAGGTGACACGCTTATATTGCGCGCCGCCCTTAAGCAATACACTGCGCTTGAGGTTGGTATTTTTACACCTGACGAAGTGCCGGTTGAATGTCTTGAAGCAGGCGATACCGGCTACGTGGTAACCGGTATCAAAGAGCCCGGCGTGGTTGCGGTAGGTGACACGGTTGCTACCACTCACGGAACATTACCACCATTGGAGGGTTTTGAGCGACCACACGCGGTGGTGTGGGCGAGTGTGTATCCGGAGAGTCAGGATGATTTTCCGGACCTCAAGCGGGCGCTTGAGAGATTGCATTTGGCGGACTCCTCACTTTCTTTTGAAGAAGAATCTTCCGGTACGTTAGGGCGCGGGTTTCGGTGTGGTTTTTTGGGAATGCTTCATCTTGAAATAGTTATGGAGCGTTTGCACAGAGAGTTTTCACTTACTCTCATTGCCACCATCCCGACTATTTCCTATACGGTAACAACACAAAAAAAGCGCGAAGTTATCTATACGCCCTCAAGATTTCCTGATTTCGGGGAGATTATCTCAATTGAGGAACCATGGGCTCGTGTAGTACTCATTACTCCGCCGGAGGCACTTTCACTGCTTATGCAACTTTTTTATGAGCATGAGGGGGCGGTATTGGATACCAAAACATATTTAGATGGACGCATTGAGCTTGCCATTGAGATGCCTTTACGAGAACTCATGCGTGGTTTTTTTGATAGGGTAAAAAATGTATCCTCCGGGTACGCTTCTTTATCGTATACAATTCTTGAAGAGCGCAAAGCCGACGTGGTTAAAATTGAAGTACGCATCGCGGAAGAACCCATTCCGGCGTTTGCACGAGTGGTGTCGCGCAGGCGTGTGCAAGAAGAGGCGGAGCATATTGTTGAAAAATTATATAAAGTATTGCCACGGCAAATGTTTGTAACAAAAATACAAGTGTATGCGCTTGGTCGCATCATTGCCTCGCGCACTCTTTCCGCAATGCGCAAAGACGTAACCGGCTATCTATACGGAGGAGACGTTACCAGAAAGAAAAAACTGCTTGAAAAACAAAAAAAAGGAAAAAAACGTCTTGCCACGCACGGCAAAGTGCATATTCCCGAAGAAGTCTTTATGAAAATGGTGCGTGATTACGAATAGTATTTTTACGGTATACTGTGAGTAATGTCTTCATTATCGCGTAAGAAAAATAACGACACAAATTACATACGGCAAGGCATATTAATCGGCATATTTATACTTGTCATAGTGTGGTTAGGGTCTTTAATCATGGGACTTTTTTTTAAAGCTCAAATCGCATGGAAAACCGCCCAACATACGCAACGTGAAGCGCAGGTGTTAAAACACAGAGCAAACATACTTGAACAAAATATGCGTACGCTTGATACGGCACGCGGATATTCAGCATCAGTTCGTACGGCATTCGGAGTTGCCAGGCGTGGCGAGAGTGTTATCATTGTCGTACCGCCCGTTGTTGCGACAACTACGCCGATAAAAAAACCGTGGTGGAAGCGTATACTGCATTTGTAGGTTAAAGAGGTCAGACACCTTTAACATAACTTCAATCTATTTCAAGCGGATATGGTTTAGTGGTAGAACAGATGCTTCCCAAGCATCGGGCGGGAGTTCGATTCTCCCTATCCGCACAAATGGTAATTTAGTTACAAGTCCAGAAGCTGGTTGGCGCGCAATTTGCAGTTATTGAGTAATATGGTCCATACTGGTTTGATGTAGGCGAATTATTTATGGCAAGATATGTTGAAATAATGAGCTTTTGTCCATTAGAGCTATAAAAATATTCTCCACAGTTTCCACATATAGCACCTTCTCCACCTCCATTTTTCGGATCAACAGGAACTTTCGGCATATATGCTGGTACCAGATAGTTAGAAAATGTTTTCCATGAGCTATTTCTTGAATCAAATGAACCAGTAGGATAGCTTCTGTTGGTATCATAATAAATCTCCAATGCCTTACGTATTTGGTGTAGCTCGGAAATACGTTGGGTGTCGTCTGCTTTTAATCTTGCGGCATTGAGGCTTGCCACTATGACGGCAGAGAGAAGTCCTATTATAGCTATTACAACGAGTAATTCAATAAGTGTAAACCCTTGTTCTTTAGCTGTGTATCTATTGGTAATCATGAAGTATTATCTATGGAGTCCATCCTGGTGGCGCTTGTTCCTGATGTATTGGGATAAAATGTGGCTTACTTGAACTTAGCACAAAGAAAGTGATAATTACAGTGACTATTATAATTCCAAGCAAGACATAGGTAGCCTGTTGTTTGCTCTTCACGATACCTATTTTAATAAGGAAATCTATAAACGTACTATGCGATTCCGTGCGACTTGGCGCGCGGTATCCCGGTTCTTCAAATTGAACTCCCCCGTTACTCATACTTATATTTTATAAGTAAGTCACACATAAAGCAATACATATTTGTGTATTATATTTATGTATTTGAACGAAGCATGTCGCGCTCAATGTCTTCAAAAGTGCCATTGACTTTTTTACCGGGGTTGAATATGTCCGCGGGGTCAAATATCTGTTTTGTTTGCTCAAAAAGTTTTTCCATTTCTTTACCGAATAATTGTGGAATGTATGGTGTGCGAATAATGCCGTCATTGTGTTCACCTGTGGTGGTACCACCATAGCGAATAACAAGGTCATAAACTTTCGGAGCAAGCTCAAGCACCACTTTTCTATTTTCCGGTTTCGCGATATTCATCAGCGGAATAATATGAAAGTTTCCGCTTCCGGCATGTCCCGCGATGGTGTAAATGAAGTGGTCTTTATACTGATCAAGAAGTGCGTTGAGTTCCGGAAAGAATTTCGGATAGGTTTCCGGTGGTACAACGAAGTCATCAATGAATGGACTTGCATAAAGTCCGTGCAAGTTTTTTCGCAGAAGTGAAAAACTTTCTCGTCGCACAATCCAATATTTTTCTGATTCTTTTTCGTTCTTTTCTATCTTTGTTTGGAGATGAAGGTCTTGCAATGCCTCTCTAGCTTTGTTTGCCTTAGCGTCCGCTTCCTCAATGGTATCTTCGGCAAATTCCGCCATGAGAAGCATTTTTGGAACACCACCGGTTGCCACCATTTCAATCTCAGGAATAAAATCAATTCCCAATCGCGCCGCTTTTACAAAGCCCATTTGTTTGAGCATCTCGGGAATGAATTTTACCGCCAATGTAAATGTTTTATCATCATAGGATTCAAAAGATTCCGGCTTTTCAGCAAGAACTCTGTGTACCACCTCGGGAAGTATATCCATACCGGTAAGAAAAATAACTAGCATCGCTCGATGCGGTTTTGGCACCACGAGTCCCAATTTTGCTTTTGTCCACAGAGCAAGTGTACCTTGTGAGCCACAGATAAGTTTTGCGAGGTTGAAAGTATTGGTTTTTTTATCTCGTATGCTCCACAGGGCATAACCCGCTGAATTTTTTGAGACTTTCGGTTTGCGAGTTTCTATCAATTTCGCATTTTCAGTAATGAGAGTATCCATACGGCGATAGATATCTCCTTCCAAAGTATTAAGTTTTTTCTTCTCCTCAAGTTCTTCCGGAGTAAGCGCTTTGAATGTGGTGACTGAGCCATCAGAAAGCACCACTTCAAGCTCCTCCACATATCGTTCCGTTTTTCCATACTCAAGGGTGCGTTCCCCGCCGGAATTGTTTGCGACAATGCCACCCATAGCACATATCTCTCTACTTGCCGGATAAGAGGGGAGTAGCATGTTTTTCTTTAAGGTTTCTTTTTCAAAATCGCGATAATAAACACCTGGCTCCGTAATGGCATAGTCATCACCAACTTCAATAACATGATTCATATGTTTTGTAAAACTTGCCACTATTGAAGTGGTGAGTGGACCACCTGACATGTCTGTACCACCCGAGCGTGCGGTAACTGAAATTGCACTATCATCTTTTTTCGCCATTGCAACCGTTTTTACCAATGCGGAAACATCTTCTGTGTTTGTCGGATAAACTATTAATGAGGGGGTGAGTGTAAAAAGACTGGTATCTCTGCTTGCTTTCTGTATATCTTCTTGCGCATCGGTTATTTCTCCCTTAAATGTGCGTTTCAGATTTTCTTTTGTTTTTTCGTTCATGATATTTGATTGAGTAATGATGAATAAATTTATTATACCGTTTTCCCGGCGCCCATCTGCGCGGCGATGGCAGTTGCTTGCGGACTTCCGGATTTTGCTTTAACGAAACGAGCAACAAGCATTTTGCCCATTTCTGATGTTTGCATCCACGCAAACGACCACACCCATACGAAGCCGACCACCCATAAAGGAATGGCGGTGGTGAACCAACCACTCAACGCCCATAGTGTGGCGACCACTTGCGTTGAAGAAATTGCCACCATCACTTGCCAGCTTGGAAGATAGCGGAACCACCGCTTTTCCGTGTGGGCTACGTAGATAAGGAAATTTCCCGATACCACCAACTGAAGGAAGAATAATGTTTGTATTTGTCCCCAGGGCAAGTGCAACATAAACAATACAATATAAAGTGTCAGCATACTGTTTACAACACCGGTGATACCATACGTGGTGCCCAAGAAAAATCGGCGACGCACGTCAATTGTTTCCGGAGTATGCGCGGTATGTACGTGGTCAAACGCAAGAGAAACGATAGGGAGATCGTTAAGAACGGCAAGCAAAATAATTTGCACGGTTGTCAATGGATAATTTCCAACCAATATGCCGATAAGTCCAATAGTCAAGATAAGCCGAGCGCTTTCCGAGATACGATATACGGAATAGTGATAAATGCGCATAAATACTTTTCGTGCGTCAATAATGGCATCGTTTATTACAGATATGCCATTTGTAAGAATAACAATGTCTGCGGTGCTACGCAGGGCATCAACCGAGTTTTTTACTGCAATGCCCACATCTGCCGCTTTAATGGGCGGAACATCATTTACGCCGTCGCCCGTCACCGCAACCACATGGCTTTTCTTCATTGTTTCAACCGCTAAGTATTTATCTTTCGGTAGTACTTCGGCAAAACCATCTGCAGTTTCCATCACGGCCGGAAGTGTCTCAAGAGAATCAAAAATTGAGCGCGGAAGAATTTTTCCATTAAGCCCAAGTTCTTTGGCAACTTTTTGTGCTATTTGAATACCATCACCGGTGAGCATTTTTACATTTATTCCTTCATCGTGCATGGTTGCGATGGTTTCTTTAGCGTCTGCGCGCAGTGTGTCGGAGAGAAACAATATGCCTATCGGCTGAAGGTCGTGCTCTTCGGTGGTATTTTTCCCGGCGGCGACCGCAAGAGTGCGGTCGCCGCGTTGCGCTGCCTGCGAAACTTCCTCATCAAACAATTTTAATATCGTCGGCGATTTGAATTTGCACAATGTGCGAATGATGCTTGGCGCGCCAAGCGCTATTGTCCACGTATCACTTCCTTCGGTTACTATTGCGGTGCTTCGCTTTCTTTGCGAATCGCCCGGGATAAATTTTTGTTGTGGCAAGCTACTGATTAACAGTGTTTTTGCTTTTTCAATGATAGCTCCTTCAAGCGCGTTTCCTTCCGCAGAATCTGTGGCGCTCACCGCAAACTTCAGCACCTCTTTTTCATCTTGCGCCGTGAGTGTTACAACCTTATCAACGCGAATACGATTTTCCGTCAGTGTGCCTGTCTTATCGGAAAGCAACACGTCTACGTTGGATAGATTCTCAAGTGAAGCGATACGTCGCACGATTGTATGTTTTTTTGCGAGCTCAAGCACACCGACACTTATAATAAGGCTCATAACCGTGGGCAATGCTACCGGAATGCCCGCGATAAGAAGCGAAATATCAAGAGTAATGACTTCAATGAGCTTGATGCCTGGATGGCTCATCAGGAATATGGATAGAATAGCGATGACGATGATGGCGAATATGGAAAGGAAGCGCGAGATTGTCAAAATGTCTTGCTCAAGCGCACTTCGTTTCTTTGTGTGTTCAACAGACGCGAGTGTTTTTCCGAAATAAGTATGATTACCGGTTGCGGTTATGGTTACCAACGCATTGCCGGTAGAAACGAAAGAACCGGAATATACCGTTTCTCCCACCGTTCGTGAGCGGGGAAGTGATTCCCCTGTGAGCATGGATTCATTAAGTGAGAGGTTGGTTTCAGATATAATTTGCGCATCTGCCGGTACCACAGCACCAACAGTAAGCATTACTATATCCTTAGGTACGAGCTCTTTAGAAGGTATTTTTTGCCATGCTCCGTCGCGCTTCACCCGTGAATATACAGTGAGATGTTCTTGCAGTTTTGCGATTGCCTTATCGGCTTTCCCTTCGTGCCAAATGCGAATACCGAAATTTACCAAAAAAAGCGCAAGAATAATCAATCCATTTCCCGCTTTGCCCACCGCAAAAGAAAGCCCGGACGCCGCAAGAAGCATGAGCGAAATTGGAGTTATAACCCACAAGAATACTTTTACGATAAATCTCTGTTTTTTTTCTTCAAGAATGTTCGCGCCGTTCTCCTTTCTGATATGTTGCGCTTCAGCTGACGAAAGCCCTGCCGGTTCATGCGTGTTTGTGTGTGCGGTAACTGCATTCATAAGTATGGCGTTAACGCGCGATTGATTATTTTCGGCGCAAAAGCGCAAAATGGAAGCTTATATAAGATAGATACGTGGTGATGATGACCGCAATCCATGAAAGCCAAACCGGGATGAGCAAGGTTCCAAGGTAAAGAGGAAGTCCAAATGCAATTCTTACCCAGTGCAACAACGCAACGGCGGCGAAGAGTATTCCAATTGCGTAGAGCATCGTACGTTCACGCACGGTGCGCACGGGAAGCGCGATGCCCCATCCATAATGCACCAAAATAAGCGCGAGCATAGCATCAAACAATACAACTGGAAGGACGGTGGCATTGGTGATGGTTGCTCCCATAAATGACAATGGAAGCATATGTATTCCCGCCATCCACACAATTGCCGTTGCATCAGCAAGCACTACTCCGGTTAATAATTTAGCAAGTTCTCGCAGGTTATGATTCATAGTATTATTTTTAAGAAATAAAATTCACGAGCGGACACATACATAGTGTTTATATATACTATGTACCAATTATACTTTGGTGTATAGGAGATTGTGTGTGTATAACTATTGTGTATGCGGGTGTGTGAGTGGAGGAGCCCACCCCTCGCCCGGCGCTGGCGCCGGGCGAGGGGTGGGCATAAAATTCTGTGTTGCTATCTGTGCAAGGTGTGCGCGAGCGCCATGCCACCATATATGCCACACAAATCCCCGAGCTCGCCGCGCACAAGGCGCGGGAGCTCGGGGAAGATATGCATGCGCTCAACAAGTCTCTCCGCGACAATTTGCAATGGAATGTCTTTCATTACCGAGCCACCAAGCACCACGCACTGGGGCGACCAGTGCACTATGGTATTGTACAGTCCGTCTGCGAATATTTGTGCCACTTCATTCCACATTTTTTCATCTTTAATATTTTTTGATGATGTGCCATAGCGTTTTTCAAGAGTGCTCCCGGAAAGCACTTTCTCAAGTAGTTGTGCCTCTCCTTCAAACGACACAAGCTGTTGTCCGATTTCAAAACCGAAATAAGTCCGGTCAATGGTTTTGTTAACTATGCGTGCGCCACCAACACCGGTACCGACGGTAACGTACGCCATTATTGAGCAGTCTTTTCCGGCGCCCTCAGTCGCTTCGCCAAGCGCTCCGAGCGCCGCATCATTTTCAAAATATACCGGAACTCCAAGAGAAATAGTTGCGTCGGATACGGTAAAATGATGTACCCACTTTGGAAGGTGTGGTGATTGTACCAACTCGGTACGGTCTGGCGAACACACACCGGCAATACCAATTATCGCCATTTCAAGTGGTTCTCCATTATAAAGCTTTTGCACAGTGGTTCGCACGCGCTCCAGACCCTCTTTGGGAGTGTCAGGAGTATCAAAAGTTTCTTTTCCGAAGATGGTTTTCCCGTCAGCACTGACCGCTACTCGCGTTTTTGTTCCGCCAATGTCTACCAGTATCACCATGGTATTTTTGCAAGCCGTTGTTTGAAGTCATCAATGATTGGGGTGTGTGCGTCCGGTACGCCATCTCGCTTGGCTAGTTCCACCGCCACAGACGTACCGGTTTGTATCACTTCAATGGCTCCCGCAAGCGAGGAGAGTTGTGGAGCAATCGCCATCTCGCAAGAAGATATTTCTCTTTTGGTAAATATTTCGCGCATCAAGCGCATGCGCGCGCGTATGCGCGGGTGGTCTTTTTCATCGGTTACAAAAACCGGAAGCAACGTGTGTATAATTTCTTTTGATGAAGCGACGGCGTCATATCCGGAGAGTTCGTTGTGGCATGCTTCGGGAATGGTGTTTGCAAATGCTGGTATCTTTGCCGTTTCATTGAGAGTGATTTTCAAAATATAACCAACTGCAACATTTCGAGTAGAGGTATAAAAAACAGGGATTTTGTGTGCAAATATATCTGCAAGGGACGCACCTTCTTTTTCTCGCGTGTCTGTTGAAAGTTCCTCACCACTTTTTTTGATATTCGCGAACAGTTCTTCCTCATTGAGGAGTTTTGTAAGTGCTCGCAGTGCATACCCGAGTGTCATACGTGGTTCAACGCCGTCTTTGGGAAATATAATTGTGGGAATACCGGCATCGCGTGCTTGCGCAAGTAATGTCCCTCCCGAGGTGATTGCGGCGCAGGGTATGTTTTCTTGCAGAGCGGTATGTAATACATCAAGCGCTTCTTCAGTTTCGCCGGAATATGAGCTCACTATAACGAGCGTGTGCGCGAGTTGTTCCTCGGGGATAATCGGCAGACTGTATTCATGACGCACTGTTAAAGGAAGTGCGGGTGCTTCGCGCAATAATAAATCCGCTCCAAGATGTGAACCACCCATGCCACACAAAAAAACATTCTGTAAAGAATCTTTGCTCAGTTTATTTTCTCGTTCGTATGTCGGCTCCCAATGAAACTGCGCCGGCATGAGCGAAATTTGTTCTCGCATTGACATACATTCATTATACACTTCCGTGCGAAATTATATATCTTCGTGTGTGAGTAGTTCTGTAATAAAGCGATACGTATCACGGGGGTCTGTTACTTTATGTGTGTGTGCTTGCGTACGTAACACCGCCTCATCGTTGCCACCGTTTTGCAATTCGTCCCCGATGTATAACATGTGTGTTATTGGTATAGAAAGAAATTCCGAGAGCCTTTCTATGCCATATGCTTTATCAATTCCTTTTTGGGTAATATCAATAGTGGTCATTCCGCCGATGTGTACTTCGTACTCACTCAACAACGGCACAAGAGAGGCGTGCAGTATTTCTCTTTTTTCTCGTGTGGGGTCCCACGTACGTTTTTGTTCCAGTGGAGCATTTTGCCCAAGCGCTGAAAATGAAACTTCTGTTCCGCGAAATTCAGTTTGTGTTCCATAGAGTGTGGTATTCGGAAAGATGACACGTGTGCTTTTAACAGCTTGTTCAATTGCTTTTGTAATGTGTATAGCTTCCGTATCAGTTAAGAGTTTTTCATACACCGTGTGCCACTTTGTATCGCGATAATAATAAAGTGCCGCTCCGGAGGTGGGTAGGAAATATAATTTTTCCAACTGTGTGTTAGCGGGGAGCTGGTTGGCAACTTGTTTGTGCAGTTGCTTAAATTTTCCTCCTGAGGCGATTGCCACGCGCGAGTGCGCGAGTAATTGTGTGAGCATTTCCGCCATGCGTGCGGTGATAGGTTGCTTGCTTTCCGCGATTGTCCCATCTAAATCAAAAATAAATACTTCAGGTTGTGTCATGTTGTTTGTGTGCGTAGTTTATGCACTATGTGATCCACACTACCTATTGCCACACCAAGCACTCTGTCTCCACCGCCATAATATACAAAAATTGTATCCCCGCGCATCACCGCTCCGCAAGAAAATACCACATTATTGACGATACCGTTTTTTTCATATGGTTCGGTCGGCTCAAAAATCGGTTCAATGGTGCGCGCGGTTATTTCCATCCCATTTTCTTTCAGTAGAGCGGCGCCAAAGCGATAAGTGTTATCGTGTGAGACACCATGGTATATCAAAAGCCATCCATCGGAAATACGTATGGGCGGTCCCGTGATACCAACTCTCACTTCGTCCCACATGTGGGAGCGTGGCGATAATATCTCAATGCAAAGTGTTATCGGTTTTCTGAAAGAAAGGGTGGAGACAGTGTCAGCACATATATTGTTATACACTCTGTGATACAGCAGATAATTTTTTTGTATGGTTTGCGGTAGAAGACCAATGTCTTTATCATCTACGTTTTCAGGAGTAATTAAAACCGGCATACTCCATTTTTCCCATTTGTGTTTACGAAAATCATCAATAGAGATTGAGGTGTATGCTCCGCGCGGAGAGTGTACGCCATCGTACGCAGTGTATGTCATGTGTATTCGCTCATTAATGATTGATACGCGCGGGTCTTCACAACCTGAGTTCCAATGAGGGTCTCCCTTTTTTTGTTCAAAATCCGCACGTGGTGTATATATGGGTGTGTCAAGACGCTCATCAATGTGGAGAGCATCTTTTGTACGTGCATACCCGATTGTTGAGGTGTTGTTTTTATCCATGGCGCGATAAAGCAAGTGTACCGAACCGTCAAGGTCAAATGCGGCGGCATTAAATACAGCCAACTCTTCAAAACCGTTTCCTCTTGGTTGTAATATTGGATTGTGTGTACTGCGTTGTAGCATTTCAACAGCATGGTGTTTCTTTTGGTAGGTTGGTGCATGACCTGTTATTTCTTTTCGCAACAGTGGCGAAAAGATAACACCTATGAGAATTCCGGCAACAAATGAGGTGAGAAAAAGTGCGAGTATATAAAAGATCAGTGTCATGGCGCGTCTGTGCGGCCAAAATCGTCCTCAATACGAATAATGTCATTTTCATCAAAATTCCCTGTCGCTATTTCAAGCAGGCGTATTCCTTCATTGCCACCTGTAATCCTATGTATTGTATCAGCTGGTATTTCAAATTCATCATTTTGTCGCGCACGGAGTTCTTTTGTCTCAATTGTTACAGTGCCGTTCCCGGAGATGACATGCCAAAACTCACTTCTGTGTTTGTGTTTTTGCAAAGAAAGACGTTTGTTTGCCGAGACGTTTAATATCTTTACTGTTGTTTGCGTATCGTGAGTGAATTGGTCAAAAGAACCCCACGGGCGGTTTTCGTGATAGTGATAAGAGGTTTGCATGTTTCTTTAAAGTATATGACAGGCGTGCCGTGAGGTATAATTGTTTATCCACAGTACCTGTTGTCCGTATCGGACATGAACCTGAAACCACAGGGTCGGAACATCTGGGATGTTCCGACCCTGTGGTTTAGTAAAATGCATACCCAACCAAACCGGCATCCAACTAAGTTGTCCACCGCACAATACTTGAATGTAATATCATTTGTTGTATACTGTGCGATAGCGGGGTAGAGGAGAGGTACCTCGGGGGGCTCATAACCCCCAGACGCCGGTTCAATTCCGGCCCCCGCAACAAGGATTACACACAATGGGAGCCCCCGCGGGGCTCCCATTGTGTGTTGTATGTGACCCCACGGGGAATCGAACCCCGATTTACGCCGTGAAAGGGCGCTGTCCTAGCCGTTAGACGATGAGGCCAAAAACCGTGTATGTATAATGGCATATTTTTATCGGAATAGCCAGAGGAGTGCTGATTTCTGCCTGAATACACAAATATAATTTAGCTATAGTATGTCTTTATTATAGTGGTTAAAAATGCTAGGCAATAGACATTTGCACTTGATTTATTTTTGAGTATGTGGTAGGTTAATGAAGTAGGTCGATATTACATTGCCGGTCTAATAACTGGAAGGTTTCGTTTTTTACAAGACGAAACTGGACACCTATAACAAAATATGGATTCAGATAACACAAACACAACCAATCCTGCACCTGAAGCAACACCTGAAGGAGCAACAGCTCCCGAAGAAACAGGAACAGAAGAGCAAGCTGCCTAACACTTCTCTATCGGATGCAGCCCTATGCCTTTACTGAAGGTATAGGGCTGCATCCTTTTGTTTGGTGTGTATGTTAAAATACCTACACCACTTGTTGGTCATTAACGTGGTCACACATTAACGGGGTTATGTGTTTATTCAGTGGAGAGGTGGCTGAGTGGTTGAAGGCACCGGTTTCGAAAACCGGCATGGGGGAAACTCCATCGAGGGTTCGAATCCCTCCCTCTCCGCAGATTTTCGAAAAGGGTTTCTGAACCAAAAATATGGTCGGTACGAAGTGCCGTCTGTTCTGAATCCCCCTGCCGAATCCAGAATCCAAAAGTGTTTTCCACGCTCCGCGTGCTTTCTCTCGCGCCCTGCAGGGCGCGAGAGACGACGACTCCACCACGCCACATCGCACTCGTTGCGACGAGTGCGATCGCCCGACCAAAATAATTTTCTTTTCAATTTTTTGTTCTGCTTCTCCTCAGACCCCTCCGCCGATAGGTGAAAAGAAAGGTAAAGAAATGGTTTTGGTCGGGCGGGTTCGCTCAGAAATTCCAAAATGGCTTATTGATATTATAACATTTTTCTTTCTATTTTCTGCCACCACTCCTCCATTTCTTCGCAAACTTGGCGCTATGCCTGTGGTAAATTGTCCGTCCGTTCGCCAACGAGAAACACCTCGCATGGCTGGCTCATACTTCGCCAATGCCTGCTCGGTGTTCTCGTGGCTCGCTCATTGCCTCCGATTAAAGTTTTGTGTAAATCGTACTGAAAAGAAAAAGGATTGTGCTAAACGCACAAGCAAATCATATTGCGCTTACCCCACCCAATTGCGCGCGCAAGCGTTGCCCCTTATTTATTTTTTATGCCAATTTTCATTTTCTGTCTTATTTCTATTAAATAAGCTGAGGATTTTTGTTTTAAAATATCCATGTTAGTATCAGCCAATTCTTCAAATTTCTCAAAATCTTGTAAAGCATTTACTATATTTTTTTCTTTAAACCAGCTTAAATAACCAATCCAAAAATATAACTGATGTTTCGATGGATTGTTTTGCAAAATATTTAAATTAAATTTACGCACCTCTTTGACAGTAACTTCTTCTGTTAAATAATTTTGTTTTTTAATTTTCTGACATAAGCGCAAAGCGTTGGTGTAATCCTCTTTCCAAAAATATAGAAAGGCTTCATTGTATCTCCACTCATAACTATTTTTAGTATACCCTCTTGCTTTTTTTGTACTCTTAAGAGCCTCATCTATATTGTTGTCCACTGAAAAATCTATCATTGCTTTGAGTAACCATGCTCCATAGTTATTATTATTTTCATCTATTGATTTTTGTATAAACTCTTTTGTTTTTTCTATATTATTATTTTCAAAATACCACTTTGCAATCCAAAATAGCTCATCTGAGATTAAAATTGGTATACGATTTCTAATCTCCTGTATGTGAGGCGGTAAGGGTTTAAATGTATTAAACTGTTCCTTTAATCCATTATGAAGTTGCAAGGCTAGTCGTGGATCATTAGAAACAAAAGCAGCAACTCCAATAATATATTTTGTTGCCAGGTGCACTATCTTTGCCGAAGCCTCAAATCCTCTGAAGCTTCTCTTTTCTAAAAAATTTACCTCAGAAGGAAGAACCTTTGAAAAATCTCTTGAAATCTCTTGACTTAAATTCTGAGAAATCGGCTTGTGAACAACATAACCTTGAAAGTTCAAAAAATATTTTTCTCCTTCATCTCCGTCTGTCCTTTTTTTAACATCACCCCAAACATAAAAGTGGGCTTTTATTTTTTTGTTAAATTTTTCTAAAATACCTTTTGGATTGTTTGATTCTATAATTTGTTTTGAAAAATGATTCTTTAAAAAAATTATTTCAGAAAAATTTAAAATTCCTTCTTGTTGAAAATCCTTTTTTAATTTGCCAATAAAATCGGCTTTCAGCCTCTGTCTCTCTTTTTCATTTTCTGAAAAAATAGAAATTACAATTCCAACTTCCTCTTTTTTACTTCTTGGTAAACGAAATTTCTTAAATGTCCAAAATGAAATCCATGAAAGTATAAGCACCGTATAAATTACAGCTTTGACTTCTAAACTAATAAATTGATTTATAAAATTATCAACAAGAACAAAAGCACCCAAAAATAAAGATATCCCTATAATTAGGGTTTTAACCTCGGGCAATTTTTCTTCTGTTATGTAATTTATATTTTCTAGATTCATATCCACATAATTTATTTGTATTTTCTACTCATTTTCTATATAATTATAATCGAAAGTAATTAGAAAATCAAATCATAAAAATATGACTACAAAAAGACAAAAAGAAATTTTAGACTTTATAGAAATACATAAAAAGAAAAAAGGTTACGCTCCTTCTTTTGAAGAGATTAAAAAGAAATTAAAACTAAAATCTGTTTCAACAATACACTACCATATAAAAAAGTTGGAAAATTTAGGTTTGCTACACAAAGGAGAAAATAAACCTCGTTCGCTTGATGTTTATGAAAAAGAAAAGATGATAAATGTTCCACTTCTTGGAATGATTTCGGCTGGGCAACCAATTGAGGCAATACAGGACAGAGAAACAATAGCTGTCCCACAATCACGAGTTCCTAGAATGGGAGAATTTTATGCTTTGCGTGTGGTTGGAGATAGTATGATTGATGAAAATATTCACAATGGAGACATTATTCTAGCTAAATATCAAAACACAGCTAGCAATGGTGAAAAAGTCGTGGCTTTGATTGATGGATATGAAGCAACACTAAAGAAATTTTATAAAGAGCGTGGTCATGTAAGACTACAGCCTGCAAACGAGAAACTTGAACCTATTATAATTCAAAAAAATAGGGAGTTAATTATCCAAGGTATTGTAATTGATGTTATAAAAAATGAAGAGGAACTACAAACAGAATCTATAATTACCTCAGACAAAATAAAAAGGGATTCTAAATTGCCTCTAAATAAAATTATTTTAGGAGATGCTATTCAAGAATTAAGGAAACTTCCAAATGATAGTTGTGATGTGGTTGTTGTAGACCCCCCCTATAATATCGGTAAAGATTTCGGTAATAATATTGATAAAAGAGAGTTTGGTGAATACGTTGAATGGTGTAAAAGTTGGATAAATGAGTGTATTCGCGTAATGAAACCAACAGGAACACTTTTTATATATGGCTTTAGTGAAATATTAGCACATCTTTCGGTTGAGATACCTATAAATAAACGATGGCTAATTTGGCACTACACAAACAAAAATGTTGCTTCGTTACATTTTTGGCAAAGAAGCCATGAATCAATTATATGTGCATGGAAAGATAAGCCTGTTTTTAATCGTGACGATGTTCGCGAACCATACACAGATGGTTTTCTTAATGGTGCGGCTGGAAAAAAAAGAAAGGCAACTGCTGGTAGGTTTAGTAACGGAGAAAAAGAAACCGTTTATAAAGCACATGAGGGAGGAGCTTTACCTCGAGATGTTATAAAAGTACCAGCTCTTGCTGGTGGAGCAGGAATGACCGAACGGTGGTTTTTATGTAAAACATGCAAAGGTGTTTTTGAACCAAAACAATTAAAAAAACACAGAGAGCACGATGTAATGAAGCACCCTACACAAAAACCTTTAGAGATAACTCGTAAACTTATTAAATCATCGTTGCCTCAAAAAGGTGGGGTTGTACTAATTCCTTTTGTAGGAACTGGATCAGAGTGTGTTGTTGCCAAAGAACTAGAACAAAACTATATAGGTTTTGAAATCAATCCTGACTATATTAAAATTGCACAAAAATGGCTCAAGGAGACAAAAGTATCAGCAAAATTATTTTAGTTTGCATCAATTTCTTTTTTCTTTGGCAAGAAAGTATCTGCGGTAAATACAACAAATCCATTTTCAAATGTTTCTGTCCTAGTGTCTTCTAAAAATCTTAAGTACGGAACTCTAAATTCTCCTTTCTTTGTTTTTGGATCAGATAAACATGCTGGTACTTCATATAAAATATCAATAGGCTCTCCGTCCATAACATTTTTTCTCGCTAAAGGTTTACTACTTTTAACACCCGCATGCGATGTTTTTTTAACCTGATAGTTGAGTGCGTGTCTTTTATATTCTACCCTTATATCTGCTCCTTGATGATCAAGTTTCTCTGACATTAACACTGTACCATCACCAAAAACAGACTCTGCAACATATCCAGCATGTATTTGAGTAATTAAACCCGCCCAAGTTCTGTAAATTCTTGCTTTAAGCCCGCGACGGAAACAATCCTCACACATTGTTGTTTTAATTCTGAATTCATCGATAGTAGATCCTTTTTCTTGTAAATATCTTTTATAAAAATCTTCAAACGATACAAATTTTTTCTCCTCCCAATAGACTGTATAGAGTAATTCTATCGCCTGAATATTTTTAGGTAAATCCATCTCAACAATTTTTATTGTGCTGTATTCCTTACGATATTTTTGAAGTTGTACTGTTTTTAGAAAATTTGTAAATTCTTTGAATTTTGTCATAATTATTTTTTAATTAAAAACCAATCCACACTTTTTTTATATAATTTTGCAAAAGCTTCCAATTCAATAACATCTAACCTCCGCTCACCACGCTCAATTTTTGATACAAACGATTGAGGTTTTTTAAGTTTTTCTGCAACTTCAACCTGCATTAAACCAAACTCATGGCGAGCTTTAAGTAAATTTTGAAGTACAGTTTTATATTTTGTTGAATGAATTGACTTATCCATATTTAGTATTGTATATCCTATTGTAGAATACCCCAACTTAGGTTATAATGAACTCTGAGCGAACCCGCCCGACAAAACCATTTCCTTTTCAATTTTTTGTTTGCCTCCTCTCCAAACTCCTCCGCCGACAGGTGAAAAAAGAAAGGTAAGGAAATGGTTTTGTCGGGCGGGTTCGCCGTAGCGATAGCAGAGGCGTGTGGCGCGTCACAGTTGACTCAAATGCGTAAGATTAAGTTTAGAGTCACCATGTTCTCCGCGCGTAAGATATTGTTGCAAGCCACCACGCGCTCGGCGCATGGAAAGTTAGGAGCTTCGCTCAAAAAAGGTTCGCGCAAAGGTTACAATCTCTCCGCATAGTAAATTTTTTTTAAATAATTATGAAAACAGCATTAATAATACGTGGGGCATAAGAATTTTGACTGGAACAAAATCAAAGGCAGTGCCGGGAATGTTGCGGTATTCCATGGAGACAATAATCCATACGTACCACTTGATGAATCAAAAGATTTTGCCGAAAACTTGGGGTCAAAACTACAGTCATCCCAGACGGTGGCATCTCAATGAATTAGCGGGGTATGTGGAGTTTCCGGAATTACTTGGATACATCATTGCTCGCAATAACACAATCATGGTATAAAAATGGTGGCAAGTAGGTATATGTTATTGTACAGTGTAGTTAATACTATATGAAAAGACAAGTGATTTTGATACATGGTGGGGAAGCTTGGGGAACATACGAAGAGTATATGAATTTCCTGCGCACAACAAAGCTGGCAAACCCGGTGACTGAGCAACCAAAGAAGTGGGGACATTCTTTTGCTGAAAAACTGGGAGATAATTTTCAGTTGATTACTCCACAAATGCCATGCGCTTGGAATGCAAAATATGATGAATGGAAAATTTGGTTTGAAAAATATATCCCATATGTCCACGATGGGGTTGTGCTTATCGGAAATAGTTTGGGTGGTATTTTTCTCACAAAATATCTCTCTGAAAATATTTTTCCGAAGAAGATAGAATCCTTACATTTATTGGCGGCTCCGTTTGGTGATAGAAGTTGCGGAAAGGCGGGCTTTACATTGGGTAATTCTTTAGAGAAGATTGAACAGCAAGTTTCGCATATACATTTGTATCAATCAAAGGACGACCCTGTCGTTGACTTCGGAGATTTTGAGGCATACGCAGAAGCACTCCCAAGCGCAAAAAAACATATTTTTAAAAATAGTGGACATTTCCAAGTTGAAGAATTCCCGGAGCTCCTTAATAATATTAAGGAGTAAATTGAATATAATGACTAAAAATATCTGACAAGAAACTCTAATGTATCTCTTCGTTTTCTTTTTTGTCAGGCTCCTTTTCCTCTCCTCTTTCTTTCTCTTTTGGTTCTTTTTGAATAATCGGTGCAAGAGGCAATAATTCCGGAAGACGATTTAGATAGGGAATATAGGGGAAGAGAATGAATATGAGCAAGAGCGCTCCAAGTATCTCACCTGCGATTTGGTCGCCATAGGGATTTTCTAATAGATTAAAAGCGCTGTTAGACCACCCAAGTGGTAAGAGCCACCATGAACCGGGAGGAAGCACCCATATACCATGAGCCTCATTTTCATCTTTTGCCATACCGTACTCAGCAGTATCCATATGAAGCGATGCTGCTTTGTCATGCAATACATTCATATCAAGCAGGAAGCGTAAGGTGTATGTGTAGTTAGAGTTTTGATTTTCTTGGTTCAATAATGATTGATACAATCCGCTTTTCGCTATGGGCATTAGTGTGTGTATCATGGAGATGACAGGGTTTGTGGTGCTTGCAACAGCGTTCGTGCTAGTTCCTACATTGTTGGTACTTGTAGCGGTGACATACGATTTTGCTTGTTGTATATATGCTTTTTGTTGAGCTGGTGATGCATTGACAAATGTTGTCCAGGCGTTGTTGTTTTGATTATGTATCAAGAACTGCTTATAAGGGGTAACCACAAAGACACTTCGTGTATTAAATGTGTAAGGATCAATGGAGTCAAAATACGTTGCCGTACCTGAAGTGTGATTAAACTCTTGCAACATCGTTGTTGCCACGAGCGTTGGGTTTTGATTTGCTATGTTGGCTATGCGTACTGCCGGAACATATGGCGAGTGAAAGAAGAGCGCCAACACCAAAATCGCCACAACGAGTACCCCGCCACGAATGAATAGTATATTGTGATTTGCCGGTACCTCTTTGTAGGGTATGTCTTTGCGAAGTGGTTTTGAAATACCATAGGTATGTACGAGAATGTAGTGAAGAACGAATAAAAATAATATGGCAAGAGGAATAATGACGACATGTATGGCAAATGCCTGCGAGTAATTGAGAGGATTAAGCCAATAACCTAAATGAGCACCATTCCAAAAATCTGCACCGGCGACCGCGCGATATTGGGAAGAGAAATCACCACGCAAACCGTAGCCAAACTCTGTTTGAATAAGTACCAGTGCAAATATAATGGCTCCAAAAACCCACACCATTCTGCGTGGTGGACGGAACCCACTGGTAGAGAAACCCACAATAATATGCAATATAAGTATTACAAAAAATGCTTGTACGGTCCACAAGTGTACACTGCGGAAGTATATGCCCCATGGATTTGTGAGCCACCATGTTTGGCCCATAAACGCCAACACAATACCGGTTGCCACAAGTACCGTTAAACAAGTAAGTGCAAGAAATCCAAGCGAAAAGAATATCTTATTGCCGTATGACGGCATCCGGTGAATATATATTTTATCTATCAGTGTCTTAAATGCGTTAGTTTTTGGACTGTACTCTTTTAAGTTCTTTTCTTCATCTTGCATATTTTTATTATAGCAATCATATTCTTTACATAGGTAATACTTATGCACACTATATAAATAGTACAGTGAGCATCGTGATGGTTATTGGTTCTGTATATCGCACTCTTTGCAGTATCCCATCACTCGGCGAGATGCGTGATACATTCCCCATAGCACAAATATACTTGCCACGGCGATAAAGTAGTATTGATATTTACTGATGATAAGCGTACTTTCCACCCCCCCGAAAATCCCAAGAAATCCAATGGCGCACGGAACACATGTTACACTCGCAAACATTCCTGAAAATATTCCGGAAAACACTCCGACACTGCCACGCCCAATGACGCGCGCGCTGTATGTGCGCGAGTGAAGAAAAGAAAAAACCTGCATAAGTACAAGTAATGAGGTGAGTATTGAAATGGAAATAAATATGGCGTAATCCGCGGGCGTGTATAAACTCAACTGAAAGGTGAATGTATTTCCCGGTATGAGCATTACCGGAATTGAAATATACAATGCCACAAAAAGTACAGCCAATATGACAAATGCAACCTGGTATGTCCATTTGGAAAGCACAGTCCACATGGCGGAAATAATTATATTGAGGTGCGTCGCAAAGGTTCTCATTATGATAACAGCATAACACGCTATCCACAGATGGTGTTGCGATGATATGTTGACTGATATTTGTGTTGGGAGATATACTTACTTATATGAAATCACATGAGGATAAATCATTTGCGGTGTTACGCGTGGTGTTTGGGTTGGTGTGGCTTGCTGATGCTTCGTTTAAGTGGAGACCGGCATTTATAAATAATTTTACCAGTTATCTTGTTAATGGTGCACAGGGTCAGCCGGTGGCAGTTCAAGCATGGATTAATTTCTGGATTCATACTGTTTCTGTTGATCCACATTTCTATGCTATTATCGTAGCGCTCGCTGAAACCGCCATTGCAGTCGGTCTTATCTTTGGTTTTTTCACAAAAGTCGCCATTTCCGGTGGTATTGTGCTTGCACTTGTCATATGGACAACCGCGGAGGGTCTTGGCGGTCCTTATGTATCAGGTTCTACCGATATCGGTACTGCAATTATTTATGTCTTGGTGTTTGTCGCGCTATGGCTTGGAAGAAGCTGGCGATTTGCCAGCATTGATGGTTTTATACGAAAACACTATCCGAAGTTTCTTGGTACGTGGTGAAAGGTACCCCTGGGCGACATCTCTATAGCGTTATAATTCCGAAATGAACAAGTCCTTCAATGATGCCGGACGCGTAGTTTCCGTTTTTGGTAGGTGTTCCGGTTGCAATATATAAATTATCGGTACACTTGGCATCGGAAACTCGTTTAGAAACTTCTTCTTTTACTTCTTCTGGGGCATTTTTGACTACAATTGATTTGTAACAACGTGAGAGCGGAAGTATATCATTTCCACTATCACCGCAATAGAATGTTTGTTCTTTTTCAAACCCTTCTTTTGTACGTAAAAACTCCACAGCACCGGCTTTTGTTGCCGTTGCGGGAATAATGTCAATAAGCCCGACATTGTCAGCAAGCGGGTCAATACTCCACAACACTTGTGCGGTGATGCTTTCTTGTGCAAGTGTGTGGTGTATTATCTCCAGCGTTGCATCTTTTTTAGTATGGTCGGAGAGATAATAACTTATCTTAAATTCATTTTGTTTTTCTTCTTCTTGGAGCGTGAGTGCATCGTAGGTACCAAGAGAGGAGCGTATGTGTTCACCACTCCAGTTTTTTTGCGTAGAGAGAATATATTCGCGCCATCGGGTGTCGGTGACAAGATCGTTGCCGGATTTTCTGTATAAGGAGGTGCCAACCTCCGCAACAAGAAAATCCGGCAGGGGAATGTGCCACATGCGCACCGCCTCTTGCGCCATTGGAAGATTTCTTCCAGTTGCATAGCAAAGAATGTGGGGAACCGTTTCCAATTTTTTAAATAATTCCGGAATACTTTTGTCATCGGCGTATGGACCGTTTGGCAAGAGTGTTCTGTCTAGGTCTGTAACAAGAAAAATCATACACCGGAGATGATGGAATAAATATCTTTTCCATTCACAATGGATTCGTACGCAATAAGATAACTTGCCGCGGAAAAACCAAGTTGAGTCGTTCCCATAGCTTTGAATGTGGTGCCGTGATAATATTCGGGGAAAATATATTTATCGCGTGCGAGTACATTTGCAAAATCGTCAAGCGCACCCAAGCCATCTTTTTTTGAAAATGATGAAATGAAAAATCCGTGAACCAGTGGCCACAATCCGCCATTATGATATTGGTTCGGTTTGTTACGGAATTCATATAGGAAATTCAAATTAAGATGCGCCCATTCAATATCTTTTGGTGTGATGACGGGATGAAATGCGGGAAATATGGGAAATGAGTTGTGCTTTATATTCGCTCGCACATATTCACGTATGTCATCGCGTTGTTGTTGTTCCAAGATATCGCATGAAAGTAAAAGAGCAATGGCAAATGTATCGGTATTGAAGCGGATGCTGTGGTTGGTAAAATATGATGCCGGAAGGGGAGTGGAGCGTTGTGTTACGGCATATCTATACAATGCTTTGTCATATACGAGCGGATTGTCACAGTGTTTCTCATCAGGAAAATAATTTATGGCAATAAGTTTGCGTAGCTTATTTTTCTGAGTGATTGTTTTTTGGTCGTCGGTGTGTTGTGCGTATGCGGAAAGTGCATAATAATATAATACCTCGTCAAACAGAATGTACCCGTGGTTGATATATTCGTCCGCCCAATCGCCACCTTGCGGGATGTAGAGCAGTCCACGACCGTTTAATTCCAGACATCGCAAATAAAATAATGCGCTGTCAACAGATTGTTTTCGTTCTTCAAAGAATGAGGTGTCATTTGTGAGTTTTGCGAACGCCATAATTCCTATGACATACCATATCGTTGCATCAACTCTTCCCACCGTTGTGCCGTAACTGACATGTCCTTTGCGCGGAGTAACATTACTTGGAATTCTTCCGGTTTCATCTTGATGAGCACCAAGTAAATCAAGTGTCTTTTTGAATGTGGCGATAAGTTTCTCATCGCCGATAAGCAGTGATGCGATACCCGCCACCACGCCATCGCGCGACCATATACGTTCATAATTTTCCACGTCTTCTTTTGCCGCCAGAAAACCTACGTCGGTTATCAGCTCATGCAAAAGAGCGACGCTTTTTTCACGAGCTTCTTGGCGTGTGGTCATCTGTGGCGTCATGATGTTGTTGCGTGCGTGGCAATCCAGTGATATAAGTTTTCAAGCGCTTTTACAGCATCACCTACGGCGATATTGTTTTGGTGATACAGTTCATCGGTGCAGTCGCCCGCCGCCCACACACCTTCAACTGATGTACGTTGAGTCTTTGGTTCAACAATGATGCTGTTAAACGTATTTAGATTGACGAGCTTGCTTACAAAATCGGTATTTGGAATTGTTCCTATTTCCACGAATACACCCGACACTGCGATTTCTTGCGTATCTGCGGAATCGCGATCGCGCACGGTGATGCTTTTTACAAAAGTATCTCCCTGTATTGAGATTGGTTCAACATTGGTAACCGTGCGCATGTTTGGGTGTTTGAGTATGTGTTCAACCGTAACAGGGTCCGCTTTGAATTCTTTGCGTCGGTGAATGAGCGTGACAGATTTTACATAGGCGAGAAGTTGTGCGGCGGTTTCAAATCCCGCATTTCCTCCGCCGACAATCGCCACGTCCATACCGGAAAACAGAGGTCCGTCACACGAGGCACAATAGGTAACGCCTTTGTGTTCAAATTTTTGTGCGCCGGGAACGTCAAGCTTTCGGCGTGATGAACCGGAGGCGATGAGTACCGCGCGTGCGCTATATGTATTTCCCGACGCGGTTGTTGCCCGGAACATAGCGCCGTTGCGTTCAAGCAGAGTTACTTTCTCTCCCTCGTGAAGATCTATTGCATCATTTTTATATGCCTCCATGTGAGCATTTAGTGCTTTCTTCAAATCCTCACCTGAGATTTTTACAGTGCCAATCCAATTTTCTATACCTTCCGATACGACACTTTGCCCGCCTATTTCTTGGGCGAGTATGACGGTCTTGAGTTTTTTACGCGCCGCATAAATCCCTGCGCTAAACCCGGCGGGTCCGCCACCAATGATGATAAGATCGTATGAGTTGTTGCGTGTATCATTTTCCATAGTACATGAGTCTTGAATTAAAGATAGTAATATTATTATTTTAGCGTATGGTGTGAAGATACACAAGGTATTTCAAAAGAACCGGGGATTTCCATTTATGGAAATCCCCGGTTCTTTTGAAATATGAAAACAGAACGTATTATTTTTTATGTCTCCTTAAAAATTGTGGAATTGCTCCCCATACTTCCTCGTCCTCTTCTGTTGCGGTCTTCATCTTCGGTTCCGGTATTGCAGAGTTTTTTTCAGTTTTTTTGGGGATTATGGTTACTACCGGCTCCGCTTTTTCTTCTTTTTTTGGCTTGGTATCAGAGACTTCTTCTTTTTCGTGTTTGAGAACATCATTGTAGATTTTCTTACGTTCCTCTTGTTGTTTTTCTTGAGGGAGAGAGAACAGTGAACGCCCGGTATTTGCCACACCATCAAGTTCAAGCGCTCCTTCAGGAAAACCGGTTGCAATGACAATAATGCGAATTTGTCCCTTTTTCATTTTCTCATCTCGCATCATACCGAAAATAATTTTTGCATCCTTGTCGGTTGATTCGTTTATCACTTTTGCCGCTTCTTGTATTTCAAGAATACCAAGGTCATCCGAGCCTGCGACTACAAACAAGATACCCTTTGCACCATTTATGGAAACACTCAATAGTGGGGAATTAACCGCGCGTGTTGCCGCTTCCGTGGCGCGTCCGTCATTTTCGGCGATACCAATACCCATCAATGCAGGTCCCGCATTTTCCATGACGGTTCGTATATCATTAAAATCGGTATTAATATCACCCGGGGTAGTGATAATATCGGACACACCCTCAACCGCTTGGCGCAATACTTCATCGCACATGGCGAATGCGCTTTTTGCGCTTGTTTGTTGGTCAACGATACTTAAAATTTTGTCATTTGGAATAACTATAAATGCATCAACTTCTTTTTTAAGATCCATGAGCCCTTCGTCTGCAAGGCGCGAACGTTGAGCACCTTCAAATGAAAACGGTCTGGTTACCACTGCAATAGTGAGCGCGCCGAGTTCTTTTGCAATTTTTGCAATGATCGGTGCGGCTCCCGTACCGGTACCGCCACCCATGCCACAGGTAACAAAGACCATATCGGAACCCTGAAGTGCCTCTTGTATCTCTTGTCTTGTTTCTTCAGCGGCGCGCCTCCCAAGGTCGGGGTTCATACCGGTGCCAAGACCTCGTGTAAGATTTTTGCCAATATGGATTTTTCGCTTTGCCATAGAGCCATGTAAATCTTGCGCATCAGAATTAATGGCAATAAACTCAACACCTTTCACTTTTGAGTTTACCATATGGTTTATAGCATTAACGCCTGAGCCACCTATGCCAACAACCCTTATGCGTGCAAATGTTTCAATTTCGGATGTTATACGTTTAGACATATTTTTATATATTTTTGGTATACCTCTATATCATACCAGAATTAATTATAATGCAAATATTGACATACTTTGTAATCATTTCATAAATTATGGCAGAAAATTATGAAAAAATCTCTGCGCGGAAGTACGTATCTTCGCGAAAACATTTCGCCCGCTTGTTTCCGTGTCACCGGTAAGTCCCCAGAACGCAGTGCCATATGCAACCGCCCATGTGCTGTCACGAAATTTTGCGTTTGAGGTATCTCCCATGATATACACATCGGTTACTCTTGCGGGAAGTGAGAGTATTCGTTTTGCTGTTTCCACAATACCGGTATTGCTCGCACCACCTCCGGTGATGATGGCGCCCGCCGGAAGCAATCCGCGAAGTCGTATTGATTTGAGATGCTTTGCGACTAAGCTGAATAATGCGTTCGTTCGGCGAGTGATGATCGCGTCCATTTTTTTTCCCGAGTACATGGCACCACCGAGGCGCCCGCGTTTTATTCGTTCCGCATCTTCTATGGATATTTTAAACGCAAGCGCCAGATCATCAGTGATGGCGCTACTGCCTCCCTCAAGCACTGCCACGGAAATGGGGATACCCTCGTCATACACCACAAGCGATACTGTTTCAGCGCCTATGTCGGTGAGCACACACCCTTTCATTTTTTGGTCACGAGTGAGCACTACATTACTTTGTGCGATTGCGGAGGCGGTATAGTCGGTTATTTCTATATCCGCACTTTCAGCGACCTGTATGAGCGCGTCCACATGTGATTGCAAACAAGTAACGAAAAGATAGGTTATCTCAAGGCGAGTTCCTTTCATGCCGATGGGTCTGTTATATACACGCATGCTGTCTACATGGTACTCAATCGGTATCTCATGCAATATCTTATAGTTAGACAGCGTATCACCGGTAGCTTCGTATGCTTTCCCCAGAGCGATGTTCATATCATTTTCCGTTATTTCTTGATCGGCGCGCGAAATAATCGCTTCCCCGGTTACCCGCACTTCTTTCATAGAAACACTTCCTATGGAAAGGAAGGCGCTTGATATGGTGATGCCTGAAATTGATTCGGCGGCGTGCTTTGCAACCCGCAGACTTTCAGCCACCTCTTTTTTATTGACGATATATCCACGATGCATGCCTTGCGTTGGGGCACTGCCGGTTCCTATGACGCGCAATGAGCGACTACCTTTCTCCTTCACTTCTTCAACCACCACTATTTTTACATAATAGGTACCGATATCTATTCCGGTGGCAATGCGTCGCTTCATATCATTGATTGATGAGCTCGTTTATTCTGTTTTGTGAAGCGAGAGAGTAATGTGTGCTCATATTGTTCCATTGTAATGCCATGTCGGTATCCTTTCAAATGGAGTAATGCGTGGATAAATAAAAACAGTATAAATGAGCCATGTGTTTGTGCGAATTTTTTTGCCTCTTTTTTCGCTTGTGTGGGGCAAATGAGTATCTCTCCCGTGTTTTTTCTGACAGTGTAAGAGAGAACATTGGGTATGTAATTTTTGCCTCGCGTGGATATGTTGATGTTGCGTGCGCGTGTTGCACCGATAAACACAAGAGAGATTTCCCATCCCGGAGCTATTATTTTGGCTATCTGTTCAAATGACACGCACGAAACACGCTGGCGGGTGAGATTGCGTACCGCCACTATTTTCATAGAAATTATTTCTTGTGGCGACGTGTGGTGTCAGATAAATCTATCTTTCCCAACTTAACCAATGTATTAAATTGTTTACGTCGCGCAAGTGATGACAATGTATGTGTGCGTTCAACATTTTTTGATTTTGAGCGAATATGATATCTATGCGAACGTATTTTTCGCACCAATTGCAGTTCTTTTGATTGGCGAGAGAAGCGACGCAGAGTCGCTTTCTGATTTTCATTTTTGCTTCGTTGTATATCTACCAGTATGGCTCTTTTCATGTGTACACAGAGGATAACATATTTTCAGTGCATATGGCAAGCACTTGTACGAGTCCACCACCTATGGCGCACTCGCATCACCTCATCTAAAATGATATCAAGCCCACATACCCACAAACAACAGTGCTGGCATTTATATTCTCAATGAGGGGTTTACGAAACCCCTCATTGTTACATCGTTACTATGAGGGGTTTTTATGAGGGGTTTACGAAACCCCTCATAAAACAAGTGTATCAAGTGGAAGAATGGTTTCCGATGAGGGGTTTACGAAACCCCTCATGAAAGTCTGACTATTGCACCATTTCTTTTATTGTTTGGACAAGTGTATCAAGTGGAAGAATGGTTTCCGTGTAGGAAGAACAGTGTCGCAAGATAACCGTTTCTTCAAGTGCCTCTTTGCGACCCATAATAAGAAGATATTGCGGGTGAAGTGTTTCGGCGATACGAATTTGTTCTGTTAAAGACTCAACGCCGATCATTTGCAAAAGAGGGAGGTGTGCTTTTTGAAATTCTTGTGCAAACATAATGCTGATACGTTTTGCTTCAATGCCGATATGAATAAATATAAAAATCGGTGATTTACGTTTTTGTTTTGCCACCACAAGAACCGGTTTTACATACAAGCGCACAATCATCACTACGCTTGGCAGAGCGATATCAAAGAATGATTTGGTGATATGTTCGTATCGCGACCCCCATGCGGCGCGCTCATCATCTACCTGTATCTCAAAACAGGTTTCAGACCATGCGTTCTCGTGAGTGATAAGATCCGAAGCGAGCGTATATGAAAGTTTTGTTTCTTCCAACAATTCAATAAGATTTTCAAGATGCCTCCTGCTTGCCTCTGACAGCACATTAATGGATTGTGGCATCGTATCTGCACAGTGGCGCGCGACAAGCGCTTCCGCACCTGAAAATACACCATGCTTGGCTTGCAACATACACTCTTGCGGTATTTCATCGCCATCATTTTTTTGAAAATACTGTTCAAGTTCTTTTGTAAAACGTACACGAGTTTCTTTATCGCCGATACTGTTAAGGCGTATGGTTGGTTCTGATTTATACACATTACGTATGAGTGTGTTGGTGGCATGCAGAAGCACCGCCTCAGCGATAACATGCGGAACTCCGATAGCGTGGAATTGTATGAAAGATTGTTTAGGCGCGGTACGTCCCGGAGTGATATTTGTGTGCCACACAAACAATGGTTGCTGAATTGACGGTTTTAATCCGGCGCTACGTACTCGTTTAAGAAACGCAACGGTAAGTTGCGCCATCGGATCCAATTTTTCTTTTGCAAACACGTTTTGGTATGGTTCGTGTTTTATGTGTGTGCCTTGCTTGGCTTGGGTAAGTGATGAGAACGGAAGGAACCCGTAATAATCAGCGACATGTTGTACGTGGCGCAAAATATCTTTTGGATGGTATTCTGTTCTCTTGTTCATGATGATGCGCCTGATGAAGTGCTTGTGGATACGATTTGTTTGAAATGGTGCGCACCGGGGAAGGTACTCACCTCATTAAACGGTGCCAGACGAAACAGTACGCGCCCGATGATGTTGTGCACCGGGAGCGGTCCCCACACACGTGAGTCGGAACTACGCGGACGATTATCTCCCATGACGAAGTATTGGGTATCAGTCAGCTTGTCAGTCATGTTATAGGATTTGTCTTTGGCGGAGATGAATGGCTCATTGAGCGTGCGCGATGCTCCGTTTGGTTCCGTTATGGTTATGTTTCCGTTTTTGATTGTGACGGTTTCGCCCGGGAGCCCGACAATTCTTTTGATATAGAAGATTGATGGGTTGCCTGGGTAACGAAATACGATAACATCTCCGCGTGCGGGCTTTTCAAAGCGATAGGAGATTTCATCTACGATGAGATAATTGCCATTTTGAAATGTCGGGTACATTGATTCGCCGTCAACGATAAACGGTTGCGCTATGAAGATTCGTATTGGAGCAACTACGAGCACAACGAGCAAAATAAGAGTGATTATATCGCGCACAAGGCTCCCTTTTTTTTCCATGTATTCTTATTGTATGCTCACTTTTTTATACGTCAAACTTTTGAGATCATTTCTTCATGCGAAATACTTGTTTACGGTTTTGTTATGTGGTGATGTGTGGTGATGTGCGGTTGGGAATGGTACACTTGTTGCCATATGACAACTTTTATTGTTGGCCTTGGGAATCCCGGACATCAGTACGAGAATTCGCGCCATAACGTGGGAAGGGAAGTGGCGAAAGAGTTTGCGGTGCAAGAAAAATGTACGGATTTTGTTTATCAAAAAAAATCTAATGCGCAAATTTCAGCCGGCACGTTGCAAAACGTGCCGGTAAAAATAGTTCTGCCGGACACCATGATGAATAACTCGGGGAAGTCTGTTATGCAATTTGTGCGTTCTAAAAATGCTGCGCGAAAAACGGTCGTGGTGCGAGATGACCTTGATTTGCCTGTTGGCGCTATCAAAATGTCTTTTGGGCGCGGTTCGGGCGGGCATAAGGGAGTTGAGAGCATAATGGGTGCGTTAAAAACGAAAGATTTCGCGCAAATAAAAATCGGTATTTCTTCCATAACGCCAAAGGGGAAGTTACGAAAACCCAAAGGTAATGAGAAAGTGATTTCCCATGTGCTTGGAAAATTTTCGCCCAAAGAGAGAGAGTACCTTGCGGGCGCGCGTACGCGCGCCCGCAAGGTACTCTCT
>ENA-ORDP01000123-ORDP01000123.1-marine-sediment-metagenome-genome-assembly--contig:-NODE-123-length-50266-cov-10.952879_pt1 | contig 50266 bp, 39 predicted proteins | sample MGYA00248627_ERZ508539 | MGnify/ENA primary metagenome ERZ508539 (study PRJEB26208, sample SAMN05571518) | marine sediment metagenome | biome: deep sea; feature: Hydrothermal vent; material...
CCCAGAAGCCGGCACCATCGGCGATGATGAAGCCGAGATCGCGGATCTGCGGCAGGTCGACACGTGGATAGTAGACCTCATTGATGATGCCTCGGCCGAGTGTAAACCACAGGCGTGACGGCCCCAGCGAACACCCCACGGCATTCTTGCGCCCACCGCTCCAGGTAGGTGGGATACCTGGTCTGCCGGGTGCATGGCCGGTAACCTCGTAGGACTCAGAAACGAGTGGCAACTCGCTCATGCTAGTTCAGGCAAGCCGGCCGAGTAACACCTGTGCCGCCAGCCCAATGCCCAGGGTAAAGGTGAAGGTGATGCCCAATACCCACTTTACCAGTGGTATCGGCGCAGAACCTGATGCTGTGATAATGGGTTGCTGATACATTGGTACGATTATACGCAGATACACCGCTAGTGACAGCACACTGTTGAGTATGGCTATTACAGCAAGCCAGGTGAAGCCTGCCTCAATCGATGCACCGAACAACAGAAACTTGCCGACAAAGCCGGCGAGTGGCGGGATACCGGCCAGTGAAAGAAGAAACACCACCATTGCTACACCTATAGCAATATTTTTACGCCCGATGCCAGAGAATACATCAAGCGTTCGACCTGCATGCATAACGACAGCAAAGGCACCCAGATTCATTGCGGCGTAGGCGGCAGAAAAAACAATAATGGACGTAAATGCGAGTGGGCTCGCCCCCACCGCGACAATACCGATAAGAAAATAACCTGCCTGGGCAACTGACGAATAGGCGAGTAGTCGCACAACATTGTCTTGCACCAACGCAGCCAGATAGCCATAGGTCATAGTTATCACAGAGACCACAGCAATGACCAGCGGCCAGCCTGTACTCATGGGTAAATCGCGAACCACCTGTGTCAGGGCCAGGATTGCACCGATCTTGGGGACTACCGACAGATAAGCGGCTATCGACACGGGCGCACCCTCGTAGGCATCCGGTGCCCAGAAATGAAATGGCACCAGTGAGGCCTTGTAACCCAGTCCGACGATGACGGCGATCAGGCCAACGGCGGCGACAACCGGTTTTTCTTCAAGGCGGGACAGATCGCTAAGCAGTGTCGAACCGGTACCACCGAACCAGTAACTGAGACCAAAGATCATGATAGCACCGGTGACTGCGGCGAAGACAAAAAATTTCATGGCGGCTTCAGTGGCACTATCATTACGCGGATAGGCCACCAGCGCAAAGGAACCGAGGCCTGACAGCAATATGCCCAATACGAGTAGCATGCTGTCACCGGCACCGGCTAGCACCAGGGAACCCAGGGTCACAAAACAGACCAGACTATAAACAGTACCTTCCCGGTCACTGCCACCGAGTTCTGTACGTGCCAGCAAGACAGACAGTACGGTCGCGGGCAACAAGATGAGTTTGGCCCAGACACTCAGCATATCTATGCGGAATGTGCCACCGAATATGCTGGTATCCGCGCCAAGCAGAGGCAGGGTCATGCCGGTCGCGAGCAGCAGTCCGATAACTGTAACTGTCAGTGCAATGCGGGGCAGGCGCAGCATCTCAGCCACCAGTGCGATGACACCAGTCAGCAGCACGATGATCTCAGGGATAATTAAGGCGAGATCACGCTCCATCAGAATTGCAGTGCCGCGGTGGTCTTGTGAATAACATCAAGCACCCAGGCCGGGACGACGCCTACCACGACGATCAGTATCAGCAGCGGACTCAGCGCAAGTACTTCACGCACATTCAGATCGGCCATGTTTGTCCACTTTTCACGAGGTTCGCCGAGAAACACCTTGCCAATGGCTCTCAGGTACAGGCCGGCAGTGATGACGATACCAAGGATGGCAATGACGGCCACGGGTTCAACCTGCAGTGTCGCCAGGAAGATCTGGAACTCGGCCGGAAAGTGAGCCAGCCCAGGCAACCCCAACGAAGCAAACGCGGCGAGCACGAAGGACCAACCGAGTATCGGTATTACATTCAGTAATCCTCCAAACTGGTCCATCTCCCGGGTATTGGCGCGATCCTGCAACATGCCAACCAGTAAGAACAACGCACCGGTGACCAGTCCGTGGCTGACCATTTGCAGGACCGAGCCGTCCAGTGCGGTAGCACGAATCGCTGGATCGGTTGCCAACGCTGCAATCGCCACCCCGATAATGATATAACCCATGTGATTGACCGAGGTATAGGCGACCAGGCGTTTGAGATCGCTCTGTGCCAGTGCGGCGAAGGCACCGTAGAGAGCAGCGACTACGCCGAACACCAGGATGACGATCCCGGCGTCACGAAAGGCATCCGGTGTCATCTGAAATGCAAAACGTACCAGACCATAGGTGCCGAATTTCAGCATCACCCCGGCGAGGATCACGCTGCCCGCAGCCGGTGCCTGGACATGTGCCGCAGGCAGCCATGTGTGAAATGGGAACACCGGCGTCTTGACCGCAAAAGTAATCAGCATCGCTATCAGTGCAAGCATGGCCGCAGTACCGTTTAATGGTGGGTTGCTGATCCAGTCGCGCATGTCGAAGGTATGTGGGTCGCTACCAAGATATAACCCGAGAATGGCAAGCAGTAACGGCAGGCTGCCGAGAAATGTATAGATAAAAAACATCAGCGCTGCGCGTTGACGATCTTCATGTCCCCATTCAGCAATCATGAAGTACATGGCAACCAGTGACACCTCAAAGAAAACATAGAATAAAATTGCATCCAGTGCGGTAAAGACGCCAATAGAAGCCGTCTCCAGCAATAGCATCAGCGCGACAAAGGCATGAGATTGTTTGCGGACCTTGGCAGAATAAATAAAGGTCACGAAGAACAACAGTGCAGTTAGCAGTACCAGAGGCAAACTAATGCCATCCACGCCAACACGGTAGGCAGCGCCAATTGAAGGCATCCAGTCAAGCTGTTCAAGCTGGGCAAAGCCAGTTTCGTTAACACCGCGTGACCACATCCTTACCACACCAATGAGTGTCAGCCCGCTGGTAACGATGCCGATGGCGTGTACGACCTGTACGGGAGCTTTTCGCAAGGTCATAACAAGCAGCGCTCCAAGGAGCGGCAGGAACAGGGTGATGGACACGATGGGCAGCATTCAGGAGTCTCCTTATCAATAAACCAGTAAAGCCAGCAACAGGGCGGCGAGGATCAGCGCAGTTCCCACGACAGTGATTGCCATTTCACGATGAATCAGGCCGCTCTGCAATGAGCGGGCGCGGCTGCCGAGTTCGACCGTGTTGCGCACCAATGAAAATATCAGCCCGTCGATGCCCTGTTCGTCATTGTGGCGTACGGCTCGACCGATATCGAGTCCAAATCGACCCACTGCAAATACGCCTGCGTACAGGATGCGTTCCAGCCTTTCACAGCTGCGGGCGATGGCGAATGCGGGCCGCACCATCAAGTTATCGAAACCGCCGGCAATGGTAAAACCCTGCTGTACCCAGGGCAACAAAGGGCCAAGTAGTCGCCGCGCCGTGAAGAACCAGCCAAGTATCAAACCACCCACTGCTGCACCCAGCCCGAAAATTTCGGGGGGAAATCGGGTGGGGGTGTTTTCGGGTAGGCGGGTGTTCAGCAAGGTCTCGATATCAGGGAAGGTGACACCCAGGATAACGGCCAGTGTGACCAGTCCGGCCAGTCCCGCACCCATCCAGTATAGCCCCACGATCTTGTGGCTCTTGCGGTCACCATGCCACAGGATGCGCAGTGCTCGGGCCATATAGGCGCCGGTCAACAGGGTGCCGGCCAGCGCTAGTGGCGCAAGTAACAGCGCGTTGGGTGAGGCCAGCGAGGCGGCAATGATGGCTTCCTTGGAAAAGTAGCCACTCATAGGAGGGATACCGGCCAGCGCCAGTGCTGCCAGCGCATAACCGAAAAATACGCGCGGTCTATCACGCCCGGCACCTTGCAGATTTACCAGTACCGTGCTGTTACGGCTGTGCTGAAATATACCAGCGCCAAGAAACAGGCCACTCTTTATGGTCGCGTGAGCGATCAGGTGCAGCAGTGCCGCCAGTGGCACACCGGCGCCCACGGCCACCAGCATCAGGCCGTACTGGCTGGAAGTTGATGCGGCGGTCAGGCGTTTTAGATCACGCTCGCCCAGCGCAATCAGGCCGGCGACCACGGTGGTGACGCCACCGACGAGGCCAATCACCAGTAGCACCTCAGGCGGCAGCATCGGCGCCACACGGATCAGCAGGATGGCACCAGCCGCCACCAGAGTGGCCGAGTGCAGCAGCGCCGAGACCGGTGTGGGACCGGCCATGGCGCGCTGTAACCAGTCGTGTAACGGTGTTTGTGCGGACTTGCCCATCGCCGCGACAAGTAAGAAGAACCCGGCCGCGATAGCCGCATTGCCTCCGGTGTTCAATGTGGTAGCTATATCGCTGCTGCCGGCGCTGGCAATAAGAATGAACACCGCGATATAGAGTCCCAGATCGGCGCTGCGGGTAACCAGGAAGGCGCGGGTGGCGGCTGACGTGACGCCCGGTCGGCGGTACCAGAAGCCGATCAACAGATAACTGCTCAGGCCGATAAGTTCCCATGCCGCAAGCAGCAAAATCCAGTCGCCGGCAAGTACCAGGGTTTGCATAGCCGAGACGAACAGCAGCATGGTGGCGAAGAAACGTACTTTTTCACTGTCCTTTTTCATGTAGCCGACGGCATAAACCAGCACCAGGTTGCTGACCACAGCAACCAGGGTTGAAAGCAATGCAGTCAGCGGCGTCGAGATAAGACGCAGCGGCATATCCGGCAAGCCGGGCAAAATCAACTGATTGCCCTGGCCATTAAAAGCGTCAGCCAGCAAGTACAGACTGGCGAACATACCAACAGTAGCACCCAACAGCGCCAGCACTGCGGGGAAACGCCGCAGCAGCAGGATCAGCACCATCATGGAGAGAGGCGCAAGAATGGCTGCGGCTATGAGGTTCATCCTTTCAACTCTGCCGCTTCTTCCATTTCCACGGAGCCTTTGGCGCGGAAGCGTGCAATGGCTACGCCGAATCCCACCGCCATCTCAATCGCCATCACTGTCATTATGATCAGTACGAACATTTGACCGGCAGGGTTGTCCGGGTGCAGGTAACGCCAGAATGCGACCAGGTTGACCATGGCTCCGGCAAGAATCAGTTCTATCCCCATCATGATCATCACCAGATTGGTCTGCGACAGTGCGCCATAGATGCCGACGCCAAACAGCGCGGCGCCAGTGATTAGTGCGAGAAGAAGTTCAATGCTCATTGTTCGCGGGTCCTTTTAACAGGTTGTATGGCCACCGCCGTGGCAGCAATCATGGCGGTGAGAATGGTGATACCGGCAGTTTCAAAAATCAGCATTGAACGACCCAGCAGTTCAAGGCCCAGATCTATAGTCTGTTGTGCAGCATCCGGTGAAACGCTGGCCAAAGGTCCCCAGTCGACAAATACGGCAACGGCCACGGCGGCCATGAAGGAAACAATACCGGCGCCTAAGGACAGGCGCTTCTGATGAGTCATGTCCATCTCACCAAGTCCACCGGGATCCATCATGAACATCACCATAAAAATAGCCATGATGCTCATTTCAGTGGCCATCATCATGATTTGTAATACACCGAGGAACTCCGCCTGCATGCTCAGGAACATCGCACCAAGAGCCGTCTGAGAGAAAAGCAGAGCCAGCGCAGAACGTACCATCGAAAACGTGCGGAAAACAACGATACCGAACCACACTCCGGCGAGTCCGAAGAAACCAATGAAGAACATTTGAGCAGTCATTTTACTGGGTACCTCAGTTGAACGGTTCGTAGTAGTTCACCAATAAAATGAACCGAGGCACAGCTTTTAACAAAGTTGTTGTGTTCATAATGTCAGGCTTATAAATTAGCGGTCAATTGTGGAACCCAGGATCAGGGAAACACCAGTACCAGTACACCGACGAGAAGTATATTCAGCAACGCCAGTGGGATGCCCAGCATCCAGCACCATGCCAGCAGGTCTGCTTCACGGATGCGTGGCATATAACGCCCGGCCAGCAACATTATCGTGGTAACTGCCAGTATTTTGATTGTGCTCCATGCCCAGGGCGGTAGTAATGGCCCCTGCCAGCCACCGAGGTAGAAAATTACGGTGGCGGCTGCCAGGGTGATAATTAGCGCCAGGCGTCCCAGCCGGAATACTGCCAGCCGTACGCCGGTATATTCAGCTTCTACGCCGCCCGCGAGTTCGCCTTTTGATGTAGTTAAATCGAACGGCGGTAGAAATGCCAGTGCCATGGCCGCGATGAAAAACAGGATAAATCCCAGTGGTTGATAAATAATATTCCATACACCTGCCTGGGAGACAACGACCTGTGTCGTCAGTAATGACTCGGCACGCATCACGACGGCGGTGATGGGCATAACGATAAGCATTGCGTAGGCGATAAGCTGACCCAGAAAACGCCAGCCACCGATCATGGCATAGGCACCATCCGGTCCCCAGCCCGCCATCAGCAGGGCAACCAGGACGTAGACCAGCGCCGCATTGATAAACAATGCGCCAGTAGCCATATCTGTGATGATCAGGTCTGGAGTTAGCGGCACGACCGCTGCTCCGAGTATTGCAGAGACCAATAGCAGAAACGGGGCGACTTCAAAGAAAATTCGGTCGGGTTTGCGTGGTACAATGGATTCCCGCCCCAACAGTGCGATGCCGGCAAGTACCGGTGCAGCCAGCCGAAATCGTCCGCTCACGGTCCAGTCTTCGACTACTGCGACCAGATACGCACCGACCGCCAGCAACAACAGCAAAAGAACGGTTGTCATTGCCGTACCTCCCAGGGTGACAGATCCAGGGAACCGACCGCCAGCAGTGCGTCGCCTAGCTCCTGCTGTTCGATCAGTGGATTGATTAATGCAAGATGGTGTGTCGAAGGTGTATCCAGTTGTGCCGTAGTAACCTTACCCATCTCCAGTGTTAGTCGAAGTCTGGCCACCCCGCGAGGGGTCTCGACTACCGCTTCGCCTGTTCCCGATACTTCGCCGATAATGGTCGGTACAGGTAACTCTATGGCGCCAGCCGCTTCGATAAGCGCGAGGCTATGTATTATCTCATCCAGGCGGACATGCAGGCGAGCGAGGGCATCACCAGTCTTTCGACTGACCGTTTTGAACCCCAGTGTAGTATAGACCTTGTCTGTACTGCGTGCATCGTCGCCGATCCCAGTAGCGCGTGCCACAGGGCCGCGCAGTGTGGCATCCCTTGCTAGCAGGCCAATACCTGCCATTCGTGATTTCAGTAAAGGAGTTCGTTGCAATCGTTTAGTCAGGGTCAGTATGGCTGGTTTTAGCGCCACGATCTGTTCCAGGTCGGCATGCTGAAACTTCAATTGCAGAGAGGTGGTGCGTCGCATTAGCCAGTCAAAGCCGGTTTGTTGTGCAAAGAGTGCCAGCCAGCCCAGATGGCTTGCGATTCGTTCCCGTTCCAGCGCGCCGATACGTGCGTTAGCGGTATTCGCAGACACATCCATGCCGGCGACATTTTCCAGTACCCGGCAGGCGAGGTACCGATAGGCGACCGGAGCCAGTGGGTCGAAGCTGGTCAGTCGCTCGACGAAACTTCCGGTGTCCATAGATGAAGATTGTAGCAGCTCTCCATTTTCAATCAGAGAGCGGGCATTGGATCCCGCGACTGTGTCACCGTCGAGCGTTAAAGTCAGTAGCAGGCCACTGGGCAGGCCAGGAAAAAATGGGCCGAAGGGGGCCTCGATCCATTCCATCGGCAGGCCATCACCGCTTCGTGGCAGATCTTTGGTGACATCGATCATGGACATGAACGCCATATCTCCGTGGTCCATAGAGCTATGATCCATATCAGAATCCATACCGTTATGATCCATACCACTGTGTTTATGGGATTGCTTATTTTGTGTTTCACGTGGTTCCAGGTCCATACCGCATTTCGGGCATGACCCCGGTTCATGCTGCACAACTTCCGGATGCATGGGGCAGGTGTACTCGACCGGTTCATCGTGAGCCATGTGGTGATGTTCATGGCTTGATTCAGCCGGTGCGTCGCGGGGCACCAGGTCCATACCGCACTTTGGACAGGATCCCGGTTCATCCTGCACAACTTCCGGATGCATGGGGCAGGTGTACTCGACCGGTGCGCCATGATCAATGCTGTGGTGGCTACCGTGGGCATGGGTTGAAGCGGTCTCCATATCCATACTGGCGCCCATTTCCTGGTGATCTATGTGCAAATGTCCTGCCTTAGCCTGTGCCTCGCGTAGTACCAAATTCATGCCACATATGGGACAGGATCCCGGCTCATCCCGCACAATCTCTGGATGCATCGGACAGGTGTATTCGATGCGGACTTGCAGCACTGGCGCATCGAAGTCTGATACCTCCGGATAGAAGGCACCCTCAGCAAATGCGCTGCGTAGTTGGCGTACGCCCTTGATTAGTTCTTGCTGTGAAAGGTCTGCCATAACATCAGCGGCAGGCAAGGGAAAAAGTTTATCTGTACCAAGCACGAATAGTACCCGTGGCCGTGCCATCTGTGCGTAAACTACCGCAGCGGATTCACGAAGAGAGGGTGGAATGGCACCGATTACAAGCAGTACACTGGCGTGACGTGGGCTGGTAACCCTATGCAGTCCAGTCGCTTCGATATCCAGTCCATGGGTGCGGGCTATATCGGGACCGGGAATTATGAAAGTCCCTAGATCGCGGGCCATCGCGGCGGCAACCAGCCTGCGTAATGCGGACGGTCTTCCCTGACGAGCGCCAGCTATCAATTATTGCCTCCGCAGCGCACCCTGACTCCAACCGTATAGCAATCCCAGAAACAGAATGGCCAGAAAGATCCCCATGTCGAGTAGGGCAACCAGTCCCACCTGTTTGTACACCACGGCCCATGGATACATGTAGGCCATTTCCATATCGAAGGCCAAAAATAATAACGCGTAGCCATAGAAGTGCGCATGATAGCGTACCCAGACGGGATCCCGGGACAACTGGCCTGCTGTAGCGGGTACGTCCTTACCTGGCTCCTGGCGCACCTTGCCGAGCGTACGGGCAAGCGCATACAGGCTCAGCACGAAACCAGCAGTGCCTATAATCAGCCCCAATAGTAGCCCGTATTGTTCCAGCATACTCATTTTGAATATCCTTTGCCTGTTCTTTGCTGCAGGCATGTCAGGAAAATGACTTCAGTTTCCATTCGAAACTAACAACTTGTTTACATAGCTTCGACAGTACTGCCGATGGCGTATCTACTTGTGATAGTGCATTACAGATAACACAAATACTCAAAGCACGGTCGTTTTAGCATGCCTTAATGTTTGTAACAAGCTTCCTTGAAGAACGCTTAGCGATTATGAATACGATTCAGGTCAAATAATCCCGACAGGACAGGTTTGTTCTGCCGGTACTTATCCTGAAACCAGTCGGCCAGTTCCCAGAATTCTGGATTGGTACGCCTAACACCATATTGATCAACAAATTTCTCGTAATCGTTGTGATTACGGATAGCGGTGCTGAGTTTGGTGAAACTTTCTATCTCTGACAAGGGCACTGAAAAAAAGAAATTAGGGTAGGAACCCTCCAGCCAGTTCACCACGGTCATGGTGTCCTGGTCGATGTTTGAGCGATCTCTTTCATGTTCGTCTGAAAGAAAAGAGGTGACATTTTTATATGCCTTGTTGTGGATAAGGCTATACGCTAGATCCTGATCTGGATCTTCCATCCTGATCCTGACAAAGGCAATATCTGGAAAAGCATGTAATTTTGCCCCCTGTAACCGTGCAATCTTATTCATTGCACGATCGACACGTAACACGGTCATGCCGGGTGACAAGTTTTTACACACGCTACGCCCACAGCGATTCATTGCCTCCGCATGTTGTGCCACATTGGCAAGCCTGTGCTTGATCCGCTGGTAGAGCTCTCGCTGCGGATCATCAGTCCGGTAGCCGCTAACAGACTCAATATTCAACCAGTCCTGTGGTGCAGGGAATAATTTCTCAATTCTACGCCGCTGACCAACATACCAGGTATCACGTATCGCCTTTCGTCGGGCTACAGGGAGAAAGGCCAGAAATTGGTCCTCACCCTCCATCCGTAGGAAATCCATGTAAACCCTTGTGTTTAGCTGATGAACGGTGTTTCCGTATACATTATATCCGGCCACCAGTAGATAATGGATACGTTCAAACAGTGGGTAATCGAGAACCCAGGCAGTTTCCGGATCATCGCCTACCAGTCCGTACGCTACTGAGGCGCTGTCGAAATGCCGAAAAATGGTCAGAGCCGCATTGGGGTTTTTACCGTCACCGTCCCAGATGTAGTTCATGGCGTGATCAATGTCGTGTGTGCTGATTTTCTCGAAGCGGGTCTGTTTGGCCACCATGTAACGCCGCTGACGTTGCCAGTAATCCGTCCAGATATCGAGTATATCGTGGCTACCGGGGCGATCTGCCGGTAACTGCAAGTCACTGGCTATTTCTGCGATAAACTCAGCGTTGTTGGTAAACACTGCCTGGTCAGGGTCAAAGAACATTACCCAGAACTGGTCTTCAATAACATTCAGTGCGACCTGCCCACGGCAGACCGGACCTTTGACAAAACCTTCGATAAAGAACCGCGCATCATCCAGCAAGAAGCGGTAACGCGATGTTGCAGGGATAGCGGAAAACACCTTAAATGGGTTGGTGGCAATCTCCGGACGATAGGATGGTAGTGCCTGTACGGTGTAATCGGGATCCAGAAAAAGTTCGCGGTAACGTTGCATACGTTTATCGGAAAACTCGTAGACGATATGATTTTTTGCGACGATGCTTGGGTTATACCTCAGCAGCCGGTAATAAAATGCTGCGGCGCCCGGGTCATCATAGGGCCGTACCGTCGGGATCTCATCGATGGGTTGTCCAGATGGTGTAGTAGAGCGTACCAGGCGGTAGAACTCACGCACCGGTGACCCGGCAAAATGAATATGTGCATGAAACAGGTGTTCATAGAGGTAGCGGCTGACCAATCGCTGTTTGCTAGATGACTGATTTAGAAAGTTTTCCCATTGATTAATCTGTGGCAGTACAGTGATGGAGGGACCTGCCGGTGCTGGTGCCTTCGCCCCCTGAGCCAGCCAGGAAACGAGGGTGCGATATTCCTGTTGTGGAAGGTTAGGCATGGCATAGGGCATGCCCCATAGTGGATGTTCGCGGGAGAATCTATCAACCGATTCCAGAGTTGGACAGGTCTGTTTACGGTTTAGCTCCAGAGTGAAGCTATCCGGCAACTGGTCAGAGTCGGGCTGTGGGTGCTGCTGCTTCAGTCGCAGCAGGCGGTATAATACTGAGTTTTTCAGGTTTTCCTCTGCTGTCTGTTGCCCTCCTTCGTTGAGTACCGATGTAAATCCGCGGGAACGCCATTGTGCCGTACTCCTGGCGTCAACAAACAGACGTGTCGGTTGAACGGGCGTTATACGCTTATAATCGTAGACCAGCTCTTCGGTGCCACCTCTTTGTAGGCCCTCATTTGAGGAGAGTTTCAGCTGGCAAGGTGCATCGTAACAGCCATGGCACACCACACAGCGTCGCTCCAGAACCGGTCTAACCTGCTCGTAGGTTACAGAACTATCCAGCAGGATCGACGATAGCTCCGTTGTAATCCCTGTTGGTTCGCTCTCCATAGTGAGCGGCGGTTCGAAGTCTTTATAGATAAGAATAGATAACAACAGGGTGATAGACAAAATTAGCAGTGTCCACTTGTTTAAAAAAATTTTTCGCCATCCCATCACAGGTTCTATGTTAGCAGAAGCTGCTTGATGACGAAGTACAGATAAAGGATTTTTGCGTACGTTGCCAACCACCGTTGCCAAAAAAAACAGACAAGCTCGGCTTACCCGAAATATCTTAAACTTTGTTCATTATGGTGTGGGTGTGCACGATAGAATGTATAATTATTAACGTCCCTTCGTAAAGAAAAGAAACGCTATATGAACTTTGGAAGCATTTCCGTGGAAAGCACGGCTGATACTGTCCATTGGTTTAAACAATACGAATGAGGTGAACATGGTGTAATCCGAGGTCTACTTGGAGGATTGCTGGCTGTCACCATCACCGAAGCAACCCTGAGATGAGACATGGAAAACAACGATGTAGTCGACCGGTGGCTATGCCTGCTGAGAATGATTGCCCAGGTTATGGACAACAGTGCTGGTGGTGAAACACCCGGCACTGTTGCCGGCGTGCTGTCGTGGGTGGATATTTTAAAAGCTACAAAACAGAGTGCGTCAACTGATGATTACAGGTTCAATACCGTGGGTAGAGAACCTGTTGAGCTATGAGTAAACCAGTATTACATAACACCAGACAGACTGCTCACATCAGCGTGGTTACGCTGACGCTAATGACGGCAGCGTTGTTTCTGACATTGCGCAACATGCCGATGATGGCAGACACTGGTATGAGAATGGTGTTTTTCAATATCATCACCGTGTTTGCTTTTCTCGTTCCTGTTGCGCTGGTGTCGGCGGAACTCTCCACAGCCTGGCCAAAGAATGGTGTTTTTCATTGGGTTGAAGAGGCATTTGGTACGCGTTGGGGGCTTACCGCTGTGTGGTTGCAGTGGGTACAAAGCCTGTTCGGTATCACCTCGATTCTTTCCTATGTGGCTGCGAGCCTGGTTTATGCGATCAACCCGGCACTGGCCGGTTCCCGAACTTTTATCGTTATTGTGATTCTTGCAGTGTACTGGACTGCCACTCTGCTGAACCTACGCGGTATGCGCGCTTCCAGCTTAATCTCCAGTGTGTGCCTGGGTCTCGGTGTGCTACTGCCTACGGTATTGCTGGTAGGCCTGGCACTACTTTATGTTGTGCAGGGGAATCCATTACATCTGAACCTGACGATGACCGCAGACAACTGGTTACCGCTGAATGATACCAGGCAGAGCCTGGTGTTGTTTCTGAGTTTTATTTTCGGTGTAGTCGGTATTGAGGTCTCGGCCAGTCATGCCCGTGAAGTGCGCAATGTTCGTCGCAACTATCCTATTGCCATATTTTCCGCTGCAATACTTGGTTTCGTGTTGACACTGCTTGGTGGACTGGCAGTGGCGGCAGTGCTACCGGTGGATCAACTTAACCTGGTTTCTGGCAGCGTGCAGGCACTGCAGGTGTTGCTTAACACCTGGCATATTGGCTGGTTGTTAGCACCCGTTGCGCTGTTGGTCGCGCTGGGTGCGGCGGGGCAGGTGAGTACCTGGGTGGTAGGCCCAATCAAAGGCCTGTGGGCAGCCGGGCGTGCTGGCAATCTGCCACCAGTGCTGCAGATGACTAATGTCAATGGCGTGCCGCGAAACCTGTTAATGGTACAGGCAGGTCTGATGAGTACTGTGGCTCTGATTTTTCTTGTTGTACCCTCGGTGGATAGTGCTTTTCTGCTGCTCACGTCAGCGGCCGTCATTCTCTATGCTGTCATGTATCTGGTGCTATTTGCCACTGCGATCCGTCTGCGTTATACGCATGCCGATACAGCACGACCTTATCGAGTCCCCGGTGGACGTACATGGGGGTTGTGGCTGGTTGCCGGCACCGGTTTTATCACAACCTTTGCCTGTTTCCTTATTGGCTTTTTACCACCGGGTACCGATATTGGTGCCATTCCTTATGCACTGACCATGCTTGCCACCCTGGTGGTGATGTTGTCGGTGCCACAGCTACTATATCGCTGGCGTCGCCCCGAATGGGCCGTCATCGACACGGAGTAATCACTATGGTCAAAAAACTGCTTCCCGATCTTTTACTCAGTCCAGCCTATGGTTCACGTGCCATGACCGAGCCGGTACCCAAGTACAAACTGCCAGAGGGCGAGATGCCGCCTGAGACAGCTTATCGCCTGATCCACGATGAGCTGATGCTCGACGGCAATGCGCGGCTTAACCTTGCCACCTTCGTCACCACCTGGATGGAGTCCGAAGCCGAGCAACTTATGACGGAAACGTTTGACAAGAACATGATCGATAAGGATGAATACCCGCAGACGGCGGAGATTGAGACACGCTGTGTGAATATGGTGGCACGTCTGTTCCACGCGCCCGAGGGTGCGGAGGCGGTGGGGGTATCCACGATAGGTTCCAGTGAGGCGGTAATGCTCGCCGGTATGGCGCTGAAATGGAACTGGCGCAAGCGCAGGCAGGCCGCCGGTCAGCCTGTCGGCCAACCTAACCTGATTCTTGGCGCCAATGTGCAGGTGGTATGGGAAAAGTTCTGTCGCTACTGGGAGATCGAAGCGCGCTACATCCCGATGCATGAGGGTCGTTACGTCATTGAGCCCGAAGAGGTCATCACGCGTATTGATGAAAATACCATCGGTGTTGTCGCCATTCTGGGTACCACTTTCACCGGTGAGTTCGAACCCATCGAGGCCATCCATGATGCCGTAGTGCGTCATAATACCGCGCATGGCCTGGCCGTGCCTCTGCACATCGATGCGGCCAGCGGTGGCTTCGTCGCACCCTTTATTCATCCAGAGCTGCGCTGGGACTTTCGCCTGCCCAATGTCGTTTCCATCAACGTATCCGGTCACAAATATGGTCTGGTCTACCCCGGTGTTGGCTGGGCGGTGTGGCGCGAACACCGCCACTTGCCTGAAGAACTGGTATTTCACGTCAACTATCTGGGGGGTGACATGCCCACCTTCACCCTCAACTTCTCCCGCCCCGGAAATCAGGTCATTGGACAGTATTACAACTTTCTGCGTCTTGGGCGTGACGGCTATACCCGCATCATATCCACCTTGCGTGATACCGCTACCAATCTCTCAGGGCGGATTGCAAAGCTCGATCAATTCGAACTGCTGAGCGACGGCAGCACCATCCCTGTATTTGCCTTCCGTCTCAGGGATACCTCGCGCTACTCGGTATATGACATCTCCGAACGTCTGCGTACCTGCGGCTGGCAGGTGCCTGCTTACACAATGCCGCCTGACGCCAGTACGGTTGCCGTATTACGCATCGTCGTGCGTGAAGGGTTTTCACGTGATATGGCCGATATGTTGATTGCGGATATAGTCAAGGTCATGGACGAACTCAAAGCGGCGCCGCCATTGCGACCCAAAGCGCCGACCGAAGGGTTCCATCATGGTTGATCAATAACCGGGGGTTTGTGAGAATAGAACCTTTATTCTTTCTATACTTATATACTTAGAGAACCTCTAATTATATGCCAGATCTTACGGCATTGTGCTTCCTGCAAAGAACCGGGCCATTCGCCGCGAAGCACGTTTTGTAGCTGCACGCTTCAGGTCTCGCAGAGACATGGTATGTAATTAGAGTGTCCTTAAGTTATATAACGCATTTCTACCAGAAGAAGAGCTGCTCATATATGAGGAGGCGTCGTGCCGTCACACAGTCAACCCAAAAACTCCCAGTCGGATTATTTTCAGCAATACCTGACCGACGCCGAAGCTCTCGAGTGTATTCCACCGGCCGAGATACAAATGCTCCGGCAACGGCTCGAATCCAACCTGTTCAACCTGGTTGTCATGGGGGAGTTCAAACGAGGCAAGAGTAGTGTCATCAATGCACTTATCGGCGAGGATATCCTGCCGGTGGGGGTGGTGCCACTGACGGCTATTGCCACGATCCTCGAATATGGCAAAATACCGACCGTGCAGATCCTGTTCCAGGACGGTACTGAGAAGCAGTCCGATGTGCAGGCACTGTGGGACTTCGCGACAGAAAAGGGCAATCCCGGCAACGAAAAGGGCGTCAGCGAGGTACACGTCAGCTGGCCTTCGCCCTGGTTGAAAAGTGGTGTGCGGCTGATTGATACACCGGGAATTGGATCGGTGCACCAGCAAAACAGTGAGGTAGCTTACGGCCTGCTGCCGCGCGCCGATGCTGTATTACTGGTGCTTTCTGTAGATCAGCCCATCGGCCAGATAGAATACGACTTCCTTAAGCAGGTGCGGGATTACGCTGGTCGCATATTCTTCCTGCTCAATAAGTCGGATCTGCTAACGGCGACCGATCTTGCTGAATCGCAGGCCTTCACCTCGCAGGTCATCACGGAGGCTATGGGTTGCCCTGCAACACTGTTCCCTTTCTCCGCCAGGCTGGCCCTGGAGGGGCGCAAGAAAGATTCCGCAGGACAATTGTCAAAAAGTGGGTTCCTTGCCTTCACGGAGGCGTTGAAACTTTTTCTCGCGGAAGACAAGGGTAATGCCCTGGTCGCCTCCCTGTCCAAGGGACTTCTGCGGCTCCTCTCCCAGACCAGGTTCAGTGCGGAACTGACACTTTCTTCACTGACCGTGCCGGTGGATGAATTGCGCCAGAAAGTGAAGGCATTTGAAAGCAAGCGCGACGAACTGGCGCAGGAAGGGCGTGATTTCAGTATCCTGCTGAAGGCAGAGGTAAAACATCTGGCGGATCAGGATGTGACGGTGGATGTGGAAGACTTTTTGGCCAGGTTGAGCGAAGAAATTGAGGCCCAGATACTGAACCACTACGACAGCGTACGCCATCTCTCTTCCCACGAACTGGATGAGTCCTTACGGCAATACGCGATGGAGGCAGTACGCACTGGCTGGGATCATTTCCGACGGGATGAGGATGAGAAGCTGGAAGCCGCCTTTCATCAAATTTGTGCCCGATTCAACGAAAAAATTAATGCTACGGTGGATGAGCTCTACCGTTTCTCTTCGGATCTCTTTTCAATCCCTTTCGACGCGGTGGCCGCAGACTCGGCCTGGGATATCCAGTCGGGGTTCTATTACAAGTTCTGGGAGGTGCCGGGTAGCATCCGCCTCATGACTACCTCATTCCTCCATGCCTTGCCCAAGTTCCTGGGTGATCAGTTGATTCTCAAGGATGCCAGGAAATATGCACAGGAGTTGATCGATACCCAGGCAGGCCGGGTACGTTATGATTTTGCACAGCGGCTCGACAAGAGCATGCGGGCTTTCAATAAAGGTATGTGCGAGCGGCTCACAGTGGCTCTGGCGCATATTGAGTCGGCAGTAAAAAAAGGCCTTGAACTTGCTGCCGCAGGCAGTGCAGAAGCCGATGATGAAGCTAAACGTTTGAATGAGAGGCTAAAAGCGCTCGCTACGCTGGTTAATCGGGTGAAGGTCCTCGCAGAACCAGCTCAGTTGAACTAACCGACAGTTAAAGCTCATGAGCTAAAACTGAGCTAAACTGCCATGGTCAGTAACCACAATGAACTAAAACAGGTATTGATAGGTATGAGTTTGTAACTATTATACAATGCGCAAAAAAGAAGAAGCAGCATGAAAATATCATCAAGTATCGCCATTGCTATGTGTACTGTTCTGGCATTCATCACCTCAATAGCAGCGGCTAACAGTTCTACATCCACCCATTTCGATTCGAAAGGCAAGTTACCTTCAAAGTACACTATCGAATACCAGAAAAATCTTCGGTTGTCTCTGCCTTTTGAAGACAGACAAGATTTCGAGGAAATGAAAAAGGGTTTTATCGCTGCACCGAAATACCGCAAGATAATGGCCGATGCGGGTAATGTGGCCTGGGATATGGGTAAATATGATTTTCTTCTTAAGGAGGGCCAGAACTATGATTCGATAAACCCATCATTGCAGCGGCAGGCGATTCTTAATATGAATTATGGCCTGTATGAGGTCATGGATGGCGTGTACCAGATTCGAGGTTTTGACCTTGCCAATATTACCTTTATTAAAGGTAAAACTGGCTGGATAATATTCGATCCTTTGACAGCAAAAGAAACCGCCAGGGCCGCATTGAAATTTATCAATGAGCAATTGGGCGAACGTCCTGTTGTTGCGGTGGTTTACTCGCACTCCCATGGCGATCATTTTGGTGGTGTGCGTGGCGTTGTTGATGAAAAAGACGTAAAAAGTGGCAAAGTAAAAGTCATTGCACCGGTCGGCTTTATGCAGCACGCCGTTGCTGAAAATGTCTATGCCGGGACAGCGATGGCACGCCGCATGTTCTATCAATATGGTGTTCTGTTGCCGGCAAGTCCTTATGGTCATGTGGATCAGGCCATCGGTAAAAGTACCGCCGTGGGTAATTTAGGCTTAATCCCGCCTAATGTCGTGATTAAAAAAGATTTTGAAACCATGACCGTTGATGGCATAAAAATGGTGTTCCAGAATACGCCGGGGACAGAAGCCCCTGCCGAGATGAATACCTTTTTCCCGGACAAAAAGCTGTTCTGGGCAGCGGAAAATATCGTCGCTACTGTTCACAACATTTATACACTGCGCGGGGCACTGGTTCGGGATGCGCTTGAGTGGTCCAAAGAAATCAATGCTGCCATATATAAGTTCGGTCCTGACATCGACGCGATGATCGCCTCACATAGCTGGCCAAGGTGGGGAAATGACCGGGTTTTGGAAGTAATGAAAGATCAACGCGATATCTATGCAAACCTGAATAATGGAGTGATGCACCTGGCTAACGAAGGTGTGACGATCAACCAGATTCACAATGTCTATAAAGTGCCTGAAAGCCTGCAGAACAAATGGCATGTGCGCAGCTATCATGGCTCTGTCTCACATAACAGCCGTGCGGTTATAAACCGCTATCTTGGATACTGGGATGGGAATCCAACAACGCTAATACCGCTATCGCCTGAGGATTCTGCCCCGCTTTATGTTGAGATGATGGGCGGTTCGAAAAAGATCATAAGCAAAGGACAGGCACTGTATGACCAGGGCAAGTACAGATTGGCCACTGAGATCCTGAATAAACTGGTCTATGCACAGCCAGATAACCAGAAGGCAAAAGATCTATTGGCCGATAGCTTTGAGCAAATCGGTTATCAGCGGGAGAGCGCGAGTGTGCGTAATAGTTTTTTAGCCGCCGCGTATGAATTACGTCATGGTATTTCTAAAGGTGCCATACCGCATGGTACCGGACCTGACATGGTTCGCGCCATGGGTACCGGACTATGGCTGGATTATCTTGCAATCCGGCTTGATGGCAGCAAGGTCGAAGGTCTGGCTGGCAAAATCAATTTGATTACACCCGATAATAAGGAAAAATATGCAATTGAACTGAGCAATGAAACCTTAAACAGTATCGAAGGCTATTCTGCCAGAGACGCGGGGCTAACCATCACCATAAATCGTGAAGACTTGCTCCCGATTATGATGGGTCTCAAAACCTTTGATGAGCAATTGAAAGCAGGCAAGGCACAATTCAAAGGCGATAGAAAAATCTTTGATCAAATACGTCTGGCAATGACAGATTTTAATCCCTTTTTTGAGTTGATGCCTGGTACAGCAGAGAAAAAGGCCACCACCAGGAAAACAAAGCCTTTGCAGGTAGAGACGGGAACAGTCTCTCCGAACATTGATTGATTGAGACTGTCTGTTTGTCTGATATCCAGGGAGCCTTAAGGGGCCTTAAAATGTAAGGAAACTCTGATTTATTCAAAAAAACCCGTCAGCACCCTTCGGGTATTTCCTGTGGTCACGAGCACCGAAGCGTGGCAATTTCATATCATACAATCAATCGTTTAGAAAACGATTGGGGTCAAACAGCCCTGACAGGACTGGTTTGTTTTGCTTGAACTCATCCTGAAACCAGTCGGCCAGCTCCCAGAATTCTGGATTGGTTCGTCTAACACTATAGGGCACCTCTATTTATTCATGAATAAATAGAGGTGCCCTATACTGATCAACAAACTTTTCATAATCATCGTGATTTCGGATGGCGGCACTGAGCTTGGTGAAGTTTTCTATATCTAATAGCGCCACTGAAAAAAGAAATTTGATTAGGAACCTTCCAGTCACTTCACTACAGCCATAGTGTCCTTGTCGAGGTCAGAATGGCTTGACCTGTCACCTACACACAGCTTTTAAACTAAGAATCCCTCTATTATTTCAGGATATCTCAGATTGTGATTTAACATGAGTATTCATGAATTAATAGAGGAACCCTATACCCTGTGAATAACAGGATATGATGGATGAGGTCGACAATGAGCATGCAGTATAGGCGTGTAATAGTGAGCAGATGGAGTGGCCACCTGACCGGAAATGGTAATGAATAAAATATCCAGGAGCCATCAATGAAACAACAGAACAATGAACCCAGCTTCAAGGATCCGGTTTGCGGCATGAAGGTCAGTCGCACAACTGCTATTGATGAATGTAGATATCAGGGTATGACTTACTACTTCTGTGCCGGGATCTGCCGGAGGGCATTCGAGGCGGAACCCGAGAGATACATCCCTCAGCACCCTCACCGCGAACAGGCACTGATAAGCAGAGTGTCGGCTATTCAAGGTTCAGGTTATTAGTTGAGATGGTAAAAAAACCGGGCCAGAACAATTCTCTCTAATACTCAATTCTGCTAATATCCATTCGTTGATATTTACGATAGGTTCATACTTGTCTTTCCTGCCAATAACAGACTCCGGCAAGATTGAGAACTGCCGTGCAGAAATGGCGATCGTGTAGATGATCGAATTTTATTCCACCCGCAAATCCCGCTTCTGTCCGGGCTGTTCATGCAAAACCGGATATCAAAAAAATGAACACAACCAACGATTGAGAGCTTGAACTATGGGTGCTGGTGACATTACCTACATGCTGGCTGTACTGGCTGGCCTGTTATCATTCTTATCCCCGTGCGTTTTACCGCTGATGCCGGTGTACCTCAGTTATCTCACGGGGGTCTCGGTCGCTGATGATGACAATATATCGCGCTCTCGGATGTTCGCGCATGCGTTGGTATTTGTTCTCGGCTTCTCTTTTGTATTCATACTGATCGGGGCCTCAATGGGTCTGGTATTTGGCACCTACCTGCGTACTGATTTTGCCGACATATTGACAAAGATTGGTGGTGTAGTCCTCATTATCCTGGGGATACACATGTCCCGTATTATCAAAAAGGGAGAGGCCTGGCTGTCAGCACTGCCACGCCTGCATCGGGTGCTTGTCGCCATCGATGACAAACTGGATGCCATCATCCTCCCGGAGCGCCGCGTCCAGACCAAGCACAGTAATACACCGGGTTATATTCGCTCGGGCGTGGTGGGTGTGAGCTTTGCGGCGGGCTGGACACCCTGCATTGGCCCCCTGCTGGGCGCCATTCTTACCCTCGCTGCCGGGTCTACCTATGGTACCGATCCTGTTGCGGCGGTCATGAAGTCGGCCGGTCTGCTGTCTGCCTACTCTCTGGGACTGGCGATTCCATTCCTGCTCACAGCCCTGTTATTGGGCCGCGCCACCGGCCTTTTAAAGAAGATCAACCGCCACGGGCATATCATTGAGACAGTCAGTGGCGTTTTGCTGCTGATCATCGGCATACTGCTCTTGATTGGCTCAATCAGCGACCTGAACACGTACTTCTCCGCCACCCCGGAATGGCTGATCGAACTGGAATCAAAACTGCTTAAGCTAGAATAAGGGGACAGGGAGAGAGGCCTGCTATTTTTTCCTGGCCTTCGAAGAAACCAGAAGATTTTCTATCAAATCAATGGCAGGCTGGCTGAACCAGTCTCGATACCCCATCCCCCAGGCGATTATCTTACCTGTCCGGTCGATAAGTAATGTCGTCGGGGTTCCGGTTACACCATACTGGTTACCCACCTCTCCGGTGGGATCCAGCAAGCCGGAACTGACTGCAAACGTGTAACCTGATTCTTTCATAAAAGGCACGACGGCACTCGCACCTTCCCGGTCCTGAAACACAACTACAATGACAAAATCCCTGTCGCGGAATTTTTCATGCAACTTTTGTAAATGTGGCATTTCTTTCTGGCACCAGTGGCACCAGGTCGCCATAAAATTCAATAGTACAATCTTGTTGCGATAGTCGCTTAATTTGACTTTCTCGCCCTTGAGGTTTTTCAGCTCAAAATCGGGTGCCTCATCCCGGTTTATGAGCATGGCCATTCCGACCTTGTTCATCAGCTCATTCAGTTCTGCTGCCCGGGCAGTTCTGCTCGCCATGCCGGCGACGACAAAAATTATCATCACCATAGAAATTATTATTCGTTTTGTGGTTCGAATTCCCATTTTTATTTTTTCCTGAGACTTTCAAGGGAATCCGCAGACCCCTTTTAGTGAAATTCCGGCACCGTTGCGTTGGCACAGGTTCCTGGTTGCCAGTTCAATAGTATACGACAAAAAACCTAGGCCAGACCCCAGTTTTTACAAAATATGTCAGATACCCGAGTCAACGATTCTGACTACTTGCGTAAACGGTTACGTAGCAATGAGTATGTTAATAAAGCCCGTAATCTGACTCGAGTTTTTCGCGATATGAGGTGAACACATTAGCGAAGGACAAGACATGCTCAATATAAGCCTGGTTTCCAGTAGTTCTGGATCGCTGAGAAGGTTAATAATACTGTTTGTATCGTTATTTTATACGTGCGTATACTATTTTATTGCAGTGTCACTGCGCGATGAGTACGATACATGCAGGCTGTTCCTTTATGCGGCCAGGCCAATGAACTGAAGGAATACGAGTATGACGAAATATGGATGGGCGTTGCTGCTGATCTCAACGGCAGTAGCGGGGGGTGGGTTGTATGCGTACTGGAGGTATGAAGCCATCTATCCCAGCACATCAGACGCCTATGCTACCGCCCACGTCGTACGTATTGAGCCACAGATTGGTGGGCGGGTTGTCAAGGTATCGGTCAAGAATCACCAGAAAGTGAGTCAGGGTCAGATGTTGATAGCGATCGATGACAGGCTCTATCGGATCGCCGTGCGGCGGGCACAGGCGGAGTTGGTACTCGCTCAACAGCAGAAGTTGGCCGCCGACGCTACAGTCGAGGCTTCTAACGCAATGATCACCCAACGGCAGGCGCAGCTGGACAATGCCCGTCGCCGCTATGGGCGCGATACCCGCATGCTTGCGCGGCAGGCCGTGTCGCAGGCACAGACCGATTCCGATTATGACAAGTTGCGCGAGGCAGAGGCAGCTCTCAAAGTGGGGCAGGCTGTTTATACCCGGGCTTTGCGTGAAAAGGATGAAGCCGGTGCGCGCATCGGTGTTGCCGAAGCCGCACGCGATCAGGCGCGCCTGAACCTGTCCTATACCACTATCAATGCACCGGCGTCGGGTGTTCTGGGCAAGATTTTGGTACGTCCGGGTGACATCGTGCAGGCCGGACAGCCGCTTTTCCCACTGGTGGAGAATCGGACCTTCTGGGTCGATGCCAACTACAAAGAAACCGATCTTGCACGCATCCGACCTGGGCAGCCAGCCACGATTAAGGTAGATATGTATCGGGGTAAGACATTCAAAGGCGTCGTCGAGTCGCTGAGCCCGGCGAGTGGTGCGGCATTTTCCCTGCTTCCACCGGAAAATGCCACTGGCAACTGGGTCAAGGTGACGCAGCGTTTCCCTGTGCGAGTGCGGGTAATCGCCAGCGACGATGACCTGCCGTTACGTATCGGCGCCAGCAGTTCCGTGACGATCGATACCACCGGTTCCGCAGAACCCGGCAATCCGGCCGATGGTCAGGCACAGCGCGGGAAATAACATGTTCCCGTTGCCAACCCAGGGGATGAAGTGACCGGGGAGCACGCAGCCCCTGTATCTGTCGACTCACCACGTTGGCTGCTCGGTATAGCGGTCATGCTGGCCACCGTGATGGTTATTCTCGACATGACCATCGTCAACGTGGCATTGCCACACATGATGGGTTCACTGGGTGCAACTGCAAACCAGATCACATGGGTGTTGACCGCCTACATCGTCATGGAGGCAATCTTTATTCCGATGAGTGGGTTTCTGGCGGCCTGGCTGGGCCGCCGCCGGCTGATGCTGGTTAGCATCAGCGGATTCGTCGTCGCTTCCGCATTGGCCGGGCAGTCGGATTCACTCGCAGAAATGGTGCTGTTCCGTCTCTTGCAGGGTGGGTTTGGTGCAGCAGTGATCCCTTTATCGCAATCCATTATGGTCGACAATTTTCCCAGCGATGAGCGCGGCAAAGCTATGGCGTTGTGGGGTGTGGGGATCATGCTCGGGCCGATTCTCGGCCCGACGCTGGGAGGCTATATCACCCAGCATCTCGACTGGCGCTGGGTGTTCTATATCAACGTGCCGATCGGCATCATCAACCTGCTCATGATATCGCGTCTGATGAAGCCGGAAACGCCCCGCTGGGAGAAGTTCGACTGGATCGGTGCATTGCTGCTGGCGGCCGGGATCGGTAGCCTGCAGATACTGCTCGACCGGGGCAATCAGGAGAACTGGTTCCATTCAGGCATGATTGTTGCGATGGCGGTGGTCTCCATAACAGGGCTGGTCACCTTCGCCCTGCGCAGCTGGTCGCGCCCCGACAGCGTGCTGCAGTTGCAATTACTCAAGGATCGTAACCTGGTACTTGCGTCGCTGATGATGGCGGGATTCGGTATGGCGCTGTTTGGTATGATCGTCCTGCAGCCACTTATGCTGGAGAGGTTGTTCAATTACCCGGCAGAAACCACCGGACTGGTGATGGCGCCGCGCGGTCTGGCATCGGCGCTCGGGATGTTCGTGGTGTCGGGCTTGATATCCCGGGTGGGATCACCCCGGTTAGTACTGGTCGGTCTGGTGTTGGCCGCCGCCGGCACCTGGCCGATGACCTGGTACAATCTTGACCTGTCGATTGGCTGGTTTATCTGGCCAAGTATTTTACAGGGACTGGGCATGGGGATGATCTTCGTGCCGTTGTCGGCGCTGGTCTACGAGACCCTGCCGCGCTCCGCAACTGATCAGGGTTCGGCTATTTTCAATCTGGCGCGCACCGTCGGTAGTGCCGTCGGAATATCCATTGTAGCGACGATATTCACCCGTATGACGCAGGTCAACTGGAACCGCCTCGGCGGTGACATTAACCCGTACAATCCGGCGTTACAGCAGTGGTTGGCAGTAAAGCATCTCACCATTGCCGATCCGTTGGCACCACAACTGCTTGCACATGAACTTGGGCGGCAGGCCAGTATGATTGGTTTTATCGATGCCTACTGGTTTGTAACTTTGAGTTTTCTGCTACTCGCCCCGCTGCTATTACTGCTTCGGCGCAAACCAGATGTGTCGCTTACCAGCGCGGATTCCAGATTAAAAATTCGCACAGATACCAGCGGGGTGTAATGATGATGCAGGGTTATGCACCAAAACTATCCCGGTGACTCATCACGGTGGTGGATCACTGATCAACGAGATGGAAACGGCGCACTGGCTAAAATAGTGTATCATTTGCATGCGATAAAATGACGGTCATGGTGGGTTAATAATATACCCACACACTATAAAGAAGGAGAGCCATGTCATACCTCGACGATCCACGAGTTCTGTTTGCGGCGGAGCGAACCCTGTTGTCCTGGAACCGTACCGCCGTGGCACTGATAGCGCTGGGATTCGTAATCGAACGGTTCGGTCTGTTTATAAAGATACTGCATTTTTCTGACATTGCCGGGCAACGACAACTGTCTTTTTTCATTGGTCTTGCACTGATCGCCTTCGCTGCCATAATGAGCCTGTTCTCGGTGATACAGTTCAAACGTTTTTTAAAAAATCTATCGAAGGATGAAATCCCAAAAGGCTACATGCTGTGGTGTGGCACGAGCATAAATATAGGAGTCTCCATTCTGGGCATCCTGCTTATTGTCTATCTGGTACGTGGTTTTGGCTAAGCGGTGGAAAACCGACACTACCCCTGTTTTCGATGACAGATACAACGACACCGCCATCGATTAAGCAGCGCGCCGTTATACTATCCACTCTGGGCGTAGTGTTCGGTGATATCGGTACCAGTCCGCTGTATGCATTACGCGAGAGTTTTGGTGGAGCCGATGCGCCAGTACTCGACCTGCCCGATCTATTGGGTGTGCTATCACTGATCCTGTGGTCACTGGTACTGGTGATCTCAATTAAATACCTGGTTTTCGTGTTGCGTGCGGATAACCAGGGTGAAGGCGGTATCATCGCCCTGGTTGCACTGTTAAATCCCTGGAAAACTAAACCCGGTCAGGCGCGTTACGTACTGATGCTGATGGGCCTGTTCGGTGCCTGTCTATTGTACGGAGACGGTACCATCACCCCCGCCATTTCCGTCCTCAGCGCAGTTGAAGGCTTACGCGTAGCGGCGCCGCAGCTTGATCCGTTCATTGTGCCGCTCACTGTCATTATTCTGGTGCTCCTGTTTATGGTACAGCAGCGTGGTAGCGGACAGATCGGTCGTCTGTTCGGCCCGGTCATGCTAGTCTGGTTTCTGGTACTGGCAGTGTTGGGATTACGCGGGATTATATCGCATCCATCGGTACTGGTGGCATTCAACCCCGTGTATTCGGTGCAGTTCTTTGCCAATAACGGGCTGACCGGCTTTCTCACTCTGGGTTCCGTGTTTCTGGTAGTGACCGGAGGAGAGGCATTGTATGCTGACCTCGGGCATTTTGGCATCTCATCAATCCGTCGTGCCTGGTTCCTGATCGTCTTCCCGGCGCTGTTTCTGAACTATCTTGGCCAGGGTGCAATGTTGATGGACCATCCGGATGCCATCCAGGCACCGTTCTTTTACCTCGCACCGGACTGGGCCACCATACCACTGGTGGTGTTGGCTACCGCCGCTGCGGTTATCGCGTCGCAAGCGGTGATCAGTGGAACTTTTTCGCTCACCCGTCAGGCGATCCAACTTGGTCAGCTGCCGCGTATGCGGATTATTTTTACTCAGGCCGAAGAATCCGGGCAGGTATACCTGCCGCTGGTCAACTGGTTGTTGATGGCGGCCAGCATAGCGCTGGTCGTGGGTTTCGGCACCTCTGGCGCCCTGGCCTCGGCCTATGGCGTTGCCGTATCACTGGATATGGTTGTAACCACACTGTTAGCCATAGCTGTGGCGCTACGCTATCACTGGCGTCCGCTGCTGGCACTCTGGGCGGGTGCCCTGTTCATTACCATCGATAGCGCATTTCTCGGTGCCAACCTGACCAAGATACCGGACGGTGGCTGGTATGCACTGTTAATTGCAGGGCTGATTTTTGCGCTGATGTGGAGCTGGCGGGCCGGTCGCGCCCTGCTGGCGGCACGGTTGTCGGTGCGTGGCATCCAGCAGGATGCATTCCTGAAGAAAATCGAGGACGATCCACCGTACCGCGTACCCGGTACTGCGGTGGTGATGACCGGGCATTATGGTCAGTCTATACCGGCTGCGCTGATGCAGCATATGGCATGTACGACTACACTGCATGAGCGGGTTATATTCCTCACTGTGATCACCGCCGACAGACCACATGTGCCCGCAAGTGAACGCCTGGATTTTGAAAACCTCGGTCAGGGAGTGATGCGTTTGCGTGTGCGGTATGGGTTCTCGCAACCACCGAATATTCCGCTGGCGTTGAAGCTTGGCGAACACATTGGCATTCCGATTGATCCCGATGCGGTAACTTATATTCTTGGTCAGGAAACACTGATTGCAAGACGTGACCTGCCAGGATTGCCTTACTGGCAGGAACTGATTTTTGTCTGGCTGGCGCGCAATGCTACCCGTGCTACCGCTTACTATCGTTTGCCTGAGGATCGTGTGCTAGAACTCGGTTTGCAGGTGAATCTGTGACATGACGGTATAAATACCCCGCCAGCTCGCCTAAAGCATTCGGTACAGTGGGGTTGTTTATTTAGTGGATGCCCCTGATTCTGCCTTGCTGTCATATTTCTTTCATACTCCTGTCACATAATTGTCATATACCATTGCTAGACTGAGTGCCGGTCTGTGGAAACTAACTAAACTTACTTAAGGGTGCCTCTGTTAATTATGAATATTCATCTCACATGTATGTGTCCATCTCTGCGTTAAGAATCTTCGTAATAGCTAGCTCTAGCTATTACGTTCGACCCTTGCCTTGATATAGACACATTCATGCAATCTGATCTATCCATAATTAACAAAGGTACTCTTAATCTTTACTCAAGCAGTGACGAGTTTCAGGTTTTCACTTATTAAACTCATTCTTCCAGTCTGAAGGAGTATTAAAATGTCAAAACGCCTTACAAAAGGTATTTCCGTTGGTGCAGCCCTGCTATCTGTCGGTCTGTTGAGCGGTCTATTGAGTAACCAGGCCAGTGCCGAGGGCATTATCTCGGGTGCAGGCGCAACCTTTCCATATCCTGTCTATGCCAAGTGGGCTGAAGCCTATGCCAAGAAGACAGGTGTAAAAATGAACTATCAGTCTATCGGCTCTGGCGGTGGTATCCGGCAAATCAAGGCCAGGACCGTGGATTTCGGTGCCTCCGATGCACCTCTCAAGGCCCAGGATCTGAACAAGTCCGGTTTGATACAGTTTCCCATGATCATGGGTGGTGTCGTGCCGGTCGTGAATGTCGCGGGTGTTAAACCGGGGGAGCTCAAGTTGACCTCGGAAGAAGTGGCTGACATCTTCCTGGGCAAGATCAAGAAGTGGAACGATGCCCGCCTTAAGGCCAGAAACCCGGGTGTCGATCTGCCTGATAGCCTCATCACTGTTGTACACCGCGCTGACGGTTCCGGCACCACCTGGATTTTCACCAACTACCTGAGTAAGGTCAGCAAGGAATGGGCGGAGAAGGTCGGTAACAATAAGGCCGTAGCCTGGCCCGTAGGTGTGGGTGGCAAGGGTAACGAAGGTGTCGCCTCCTATGTGCGCCGCATCAAGAACTCAATCGGCTATGTCGAATATGCTTATGCGCTGCAGAATAAGATGTCCTATACGCAGCTGCGTAACCGGGACGGTTATTTTGTTTCGCCTACCAGCAAGAATTTCCAGACCGCGGCGGCGAATGCCGACTGGGAGCACGCGCCCGGCTTCTACATGGTTTTGACCGACCAGCCGGGGGCCAACAGCTGGCCGATTACCGGTGCTTCCTTCATCCTGGTCTACAAGACTCAGACCAAACCCAAAACGGCTGCGGCGGTACTCAAATTCTTCGACTGGGCCTATCACAATGGACAGCAGATGGCGGAAAAGCTGGACTATGTGCCGATTCCACCCAATGTCGTGAGTCTGGTTGAACGCACCTGGGCGAAAGAAGTCATGGCTAAATCTGGTGAGTCTATTTGGAATGTCAGCGTAGCACGATGAGCCTCACGACTGGTTGCATTGAGACAGGTTCTGGCTTGATGCATTGCGGAGGAGTTGTCGTCTGACAGCCCCTTCATTTTATTTTTGAATCAAATATCCAGATTTGTGAAAGTTAGAGAGGAGATCAGTTTAGACTCGCCAGCATCCTGCCGCCCAGCCGCTTTGAGTCCATACAGGGACAGGTGGCTCGATGCCTGGTTCCGGGGCTCGACACTGTTTTCCGCCCTGTTGGTCTTAGTGATGATCGTGGCAATTGTCGCATCTTTGGTGATTGGTGCCTGGCCCGCATTACAGAAATTTGGTTTTGGCTTTTTGATCAGTTCGCAATGGGATCCTGTTACACAACAGTTCGGTGCACTGGTCGCAATTTTTGGTACATTGGTAACCTCGGCCATCGCCCTGTTGATTGCTATCCCGGTCAGTTTTGGTATTGCACTGTTTATCACCCAGTTGGCGCCGGCCTGGCTCAAGCGTCCTATCGGGGTTGCGATTGAGTTGTTGGCGGCTATTCCCAGCATCATCTATGGTATGTGGGGCCTGTTCGTTTTCGCGCCCCTGTTTGCCGAATATGCCCAACCCTGGATCAGCGGTCATCTCGGCAGCTGGCCGGTAGTGGGTATGTTGTTCCAGGGGCCACCAATGGGCATCGGTATGTTTATGGCCGGCCTGATTCTTGCTATCATGATATTGCCATTTATTGCCTCAATCATGCGAGACGTATTTGAAGTCGTACCCGCAGCGCTCAAGGAGTCGGCCTATGCGCTGGGAGCCACCACCTGGGAAGTGGTATGGCATATTATCTTGCCGTATACAAGAGTGGGTGTGGTCGGTGGCATCATACTGGGCCTGGGACGAGCCCTGGGTGAGACCATGGCGGTCACTTTTGTGATAGGCAATGCCCACAAGATTAGCGCCTCGCTGTTTATGCCGGGCAGTACTATCTCTTCGACACTGGCCAATGAGTTCACCGAAGCCGTGGAAAAACTCTATAGTTCTTCGTTGATTGCCCTGGGTTTGATCCTGTTTGCTATCACTTTCGTGATTCTGGCACTTGCCAGACTTATGTTGATGCATCTGGCTGCCCGTGAAGGCAAGCGTACTTGAGGCCTGAGGTGATGAATCTCTATCGGCGACGGCTCTTTATCAACTATTTCAACCTCACGGTGTCGATTCTGATGACCGTGTTTGGCCTGTTCTGGCTGGTCTGGCTGCTGTGGACGCTCCTGAGCAAGGGTTTGCAGTGGATCAGTATGGATGTCTTCACGCAGATTACCCCTCCACCAGGCAGTGAAGGGGGGTTGGCAAACGCGATTGCTGGCAGCTTACTCATGACGGTCATGGGTGTGGTGATTGGTACACCCATCGGTGTTCTTGCCGGAACCTACCTCAACGAGTTCGGTCGCGCCTCGTTTCTTGCTTCGGTGATACGTTTTGTCAATGATATTCTTCTTAGTGCCCCGTCCATCATTATTGGCATTTTCATCTATGAGGTCATGGTTGTAACCATGGGACATTTCTCAGGCTGGGCGGGGGCGGTTGCGTTGGCACTGATCGTAATACCCGTCGTGGTACGCACTACGGAAGATATGCTTCGCATGGTCCCGAACCCGCTTCGTGAGGCCGCTGCCGCCCTGGGGGCGCCTCAATGGAAGGTCGTGACTCACATTGTCTACCGTGCCGCCAAAACGGGTATCATAACTGGCGTAATGTTGGCAGTGGCGCGCGTGTCCGGTGAAACGGCACCATTGCTATTCACCGCACTGAATAACCAGTTCTGGAGCTTATCCATGGATCAGCCGATTGCAAATCTGCCGGTTGTGATCTTCCAGTTTGCAATGAGCCCGTATGATGATTGGCAACATCTCGCCTGGGCGGGGGCCTTACTGATTACATTCAGTATTCTTTGCTTGAATATTCTTGCCCGTGTACTTTTACACAGCAAAGAATCAAAGCACTGATTATCATAAACAGAGATAGTATCGATATGCTTATAGACTCAACTTTTATGGAAAATGTGATGGCAAATAAACAAGATAGCAGTACGCATATTGCCACTGTAAAAAATTTGCAATCTCCCAAGCTACGGGTTGAAGAACTTGATTTTTATTATGGGAACCATCAGGTCCTTCATGATATCAGTATGGATATTCCTGAAAAAAAAGTCACCGCATTCATTGGTCCTTCCGGCTGTGGTAAATCCACGCTGTTACGGGTCTTCAACCGTATTTATGAGCTTTACCCTAATCAGCGGTCCTGTGGGCGTGTGTTCCTGGATGGCAACAATATTCTCAGCAAGGATCAGAACCTGAATCGCCTACGTGCAAAAGTGGGGATGGTATTTCAGAAGCCGACCCCTTTCCCAATGTCGGTATATAACAATATTGCCTTTGGTCTGGCACTCTATGAACGATTATCACGTACGGATGTGGATGATCGCGTTGAATGGGCGCTGAAGAAAGCGGCATTGTGGGATGAGGTCAAGGATAAGTTACACCATATTGGCACACAGTTGTCAGGGGGTCAGCAGCAGCGACTGTGTATTGCCCGTGGAATTGCCGTAAAACCGGAAGTCTTGTTATTCGATGAACCCGCTTCAGAACTGGATCCTATCTCTACGCTCAAGATAGAGGAGTTGATTAGTGAACTTAAGGATGACTATACGATTGTCATTGTGACGCACAACATGCAACAGGCGGCGCGGGTTTCCGACTATACGGCCCTTATGTATCTGGGTGAGCTGATCGAGTATTCGGGTACGAATGCCCTGTTTACCAATCCGAGTAAGAAACAAACAGAGGACTACATCACAGGCCGCTATGGCTGATGCCTCATGACATCGAGTTTCCGGTAGGTTGCCGGGAATTGGCCTGCTGGGTGCGACGGATTCCTTTGTCTCCATCCTGGCGGGGGTAGCCGAGGGACCGGTGGTTGTTGAGTGTGGACAAATACCTGCTGATCGTGCATGGTGGCACTGAGGAAGTGGAACAGACATGGCAATCTTCGAGCGTACTGAAGCCGTAGAAAAGGCCATCTATAAGGCTTAGACTTACGCTGTGCCGTACCTCTGAAAAATAATAGGCAGGTTGGGCTGAGCCAGGCCGGGCTCGGCCCAGCCCGCGTTTGGTTCCGGCTCGACCGGGTTGGGGGATTAATCATGAGTCGATCGGGTCCTGCCGGTTCTGCTAAGCGACAGCCGGAAGCAGCAGGATCAGCTGATGAGGTGGTTACCACGCAACGCTTCCGCAGAGCGCGTTTCTTCATCCCTGTCCTGTTCCTGGCCGCTATGCTGGCCGCCGGTTGGCAGCAGGTATCGTCAATCGATCTGCTGCGGGTGCGTGACGTCCTGCACCTCATACCGCCTGGACCGGTACTCGCTATACAACTGCTGGCGCTATTGGCCATCCTGGCAATGACGCCCTACGATCTGCTGATTGCGCCTGCTCTTGGTATTCGGCGCAGCTGGCGCGCGTGGGCACACGATGCATGGATAGCAAATACCTTCAATAATATGGTGGGTCTCGCCGGGCTGACCGGGTCTGGTTTGAGATACCTGCTGCTTGGCAGGGCTCAGCTGCCACATCGCCAGGCCGCGAGTCACGCTGCACTGGTCATGTTGACTATCCCGGTTGGCCTTTCCGCGTTGTCCTGGCCGCTGTGGTTGTCGGGCACAGTGCGCGATACCTGGGTCAGCGCTGGCGCAATAATAGTGGCGGCCGCCTACCTGCCAGTGTATCTGCTGTTGACCGGGAATGGCCGACTACATCGCCGCTTCCTCGGCAATCTGCCGGTATTATCCCGCTGGCGGCAGGCGGGTCTGGTAGGGATCAGTATCCTCGACTGGCTGCTTGCCACTCTGACGGTCTGGTTGAGTATCACCGCAGCGGGTGTCGATGCCTCCATCGTGCAGGTGGGCGTCGCTTTTGTGACGGCTTCCCTGGTCGGTATTGCCAGTATGCTGCCCGGTGGGGTCGGCGTCTTTGACGGGGCGTTGTTCCTGCTGTTGCGCACACAGGGTATGGACAGTGATGCACTGGTGGCCGGTATCGTGTTGTTTCGTATCGTCTACTATGTTGTCCCCTGGCTCATCGGTATCTATCTCGGCGGGACGGTTCTGACCTCGAGTGAAAATGGCCCACTAAGCTCGTTGCTGCACCACTGGCGCGTAAGCCCGCTACTTGCACCGCTACGCCTGCCACTAGTGTTGTTTTCCGCGATTGCCGTGCGAGCACTGGCCTACCTGACGTTTGCCGCCGGCGTCGTGTTGCTGGTTTACGCGGCCTTGCCAGGACCGGTCGATGAACAACTGGCCGATTGGCATATGTCGTTGCCGGGTGCTTTGCTGGAGGGCCTGCATCTTGGCAGTGTATTTATCGGTGTGATGCTGGTTATTCTTGCCGGCGGTATCGTTCGCCAGGTCGAACGTGTCTACCAGGTGGCTATTCCCGTGCTGCTGTTCGGGGCTCTGCTGATTATGTTGAAGGATTTTCACTACGTGCAGGCGAGTTTCCTGGTTGCACTGGCTGTGCTGTTGCGTATGCAGCGCGCCCGGTTTTATCGCCAGACCTTTCCAGTGGTCAGTCTGCGTAATGCCCACTGGCTGTTAGCGATGCTGGTATCACTGGGCCTGTATGCGGCGTTAGGGTTTCTGCTGGACAACAATGTCTGGCAGGCGGATGTCTTGCGCTGGTCGACATCGGATATGGCGCATACGGAACGTTTTCTGCGTTCATTGCTGCTGTTGCCGCTGTTTGCCCTGGGTATCCAGGGGTGGCTGTTTTTTCGTTTGCCACGTCCCGACGACAGCAGGCCGGATAGTGCCGCACTGGTGGCAGCGAGCGAATTTCTCAACCGTCACGGTGGCAGTCCGTTCGCACACCTGGTATTAGCCGGCGACAAACAGCTATTCTATGCCGTCGATGACCGGGTGCTGATCCCCTATGCACGTATCCGTCATCGCCTGGTGGCACTCGGTGACCCTAATGGTGACAGCACCGTATTCCGTGATGCTATTGAGGAATTCTACAGCTTCGCTGATCGATACGACCTGGAGCCAGTATTTTATGAGGTTTCTGAAACCTGTCTCGGGTTGTATCATGACCTGGGTTTCAAACTTTTTAAACTCGGCGAACGGGCGCTAGTGCCGGTAACGACATTTACGCTGGCAGGCAAACACCACGCATCGCTACGACACAGTACCAGCCAGGCGGAACGTGCCGGGGTCTGTTTCGAGATACTGGAGCATCCCCTGAGCGAGAGGCTGTGGCAGGAATTGCAGGTCGTGTCCGATGCATGGCTGGTTAGTAAGCACACAGCTGAGAAAGGTTTCTCGCTGGGCCGCTTTGATCGCGACTACCTGCAACACAGCCCACTGGCACTGGTCAGACAGGGTCAGCAGGTGGTGGCATTCGCCTCACTGATGCCTGCCTACGGATCGCACGAACAGCTAACCATCGATCTGATGCGCAGTTTGCCCACGGCACCAAAAGGTACTATGGATTTCTTGTTCGTGCAGCTTATCGAATATGCGCGTAATAGCGGTTACCGTTACTTCGAACTGGGTGTTGCACCCCTTAGCAGCGTTGGTCAGTCGCGCCACGCACGTGTCTCGGAGAAGGTGGCACGGCTGGCATTCGAGCACGGCAACCACTTTTATAGTTACAAGGGCCTGCGCAGCTTCAAGGAAAAATTCGACCCGGAGTGGCACGGGGTTTATCTGGCTTATCGCCCGTTATCACCATTGCCCGGTCTGTTACTGGATATGGCCGCCCTTATTGGCGGAGGCTATCGTCGATTGATGCATGACAGGTGACGACCTTCTATGCATTCGTTTACCAGCCGTGAAACGGAGGTTCCTGCCAGCCGGTTACTTTACCCTTGCTATCCAGCATCACCGAGCCACTGCCGATACCGGGATAGCGGTAATACCACAGCGTCTGTTGATCCAATGTGAGCTCCGAACGTGGTTTGCCGAGAAGGTGGTTCAGTTCAGTACGTGACAAGCCGCGTTGTAACTGCTTCCAGTTTGTGCGTAGCGCCTCGAGCCCCTGGTAGGCTGCCAGTTCGGGTTGTGCGCGGGAAGTTACTGCGGGTGGGGGGTTGTCTACTACATCGGTAGCTGTCGTATCGTTAACAGTTGCATCGTTAACAGTTGTGTCGGTAACAGTCGTATCGGTAGTTGTGCCCGGTGGTGGCAAGCGTGACTGGGGCATCTGCTCCAGTTGCTCAAGGCGTTTATTCAGCGCATCGAGCTGCGCTTGTATGATAGCGAACCGTGCGTCGACATCAGTTGGAGGTTTGTCCGCCAGTGTCACGAATGGAACAAGCGTTACCCACAATGTGACCCAGCGGTAAGATATGCTCCCTACCACATGAACCAGCTATTCAGGTACAGTGTGTTGTTATCCGACGCGTTACGCCCAGCCCCGTTATAGTTTTTGCTGCCGCCGTTGAACCTGGTGTAGGCCGTGTACTGGAGCGAGAACTTGGTGTTCTCCCATGGCAGATAATCGACCTCAGCGAGGAAGGCGGTGCTGTTGGGGCTGCCGCTGGCACTGTTGTTTTCTGCTTCGGTGCTGTTTCTATATAAGATTGGGTCGCTGTCTCCCCAGGTGTTGAAGTACCCCAGCGAGATCTGGCCATCGTGGCCGAATTGGTAGTTAGCATCGGCGCGAAACTGTTCGAGGGTATTGTTACGGTTGCTCGACAAGCCTGCTGCGAGGCTCGAATCGAGTGTCTGATTCTCGTGGATGTAGATGGCATGCAGGGAAATCAGACGGTTGTTATTCAATGGAAGCTGGTAGGTTGCATCCAGGGCCAGGTCTGTGTATTTATCGTACTGCCCCGCTGTACCAGCAGCCATCATACCCTGCAAGAAATCGGCGTACAGAGCGTAAGTGCCAATCTCCAGATAGGCCCGGTTCGAAAAATATCCCTGCCAGGCGAGGCGTGCGTAGGGTGCAACATTGTTTACCGAACCGGCAGGGGACGGGGCGCCCTGTCCCAACGGGGCGCTGCGGTAAAAGGTCACCGCACCATACCAGTGGTTATCCCACAGGGCGTAGCCGCCAAGACCCGCGACATTCATGAAATTGTTGACCAGAGGACCTGCGGCGGGACCAGGAGCTGTATCGGAGGCCGTATAGGGAAACGTCCACGCTGGCGTGGTATTCCACGCATCCTCCATGCCTGGCGCATTGTTCAGGGTCACGCCGTAGAGCATGTCGCGGCTGCCGACTGTTGTGCGTTTGGCGTAGCGGACGTCTGCCATGTCGAAACTGAAGTTATCATCCGGCTGGCTGTAGGTAACCTGCAGGAAGGTACCCATGCGCGGACTGATTTCCCCGGCGTAGTAGAGGCTCAGCTCCTGCGGGAACTCCACGTTGTTGTTCTGCTGATCCGGAAGCTCATCGTTCAGGCTGGTAAATCCGACCTGTAGCATCGCTGAAAGCGGTGGGACCTCGTTGATTTTCAGGTGCCCACCAGCTCCGGTCGCCTCGATCTGTTTCATATTCGCCATGGTATAGCCGCTGAGCTTGAAATCACGTCCAAATGCAGTCAGCTCTGGAAATACTGTGTGACACGCGCCGCACTGCATGCCAGTCTGACGCGCAAAACTGGGTACCGCCAGCGCAGCTGTAGTCGTCAGGTAAAGAACCATGAATAGTATGCCTAACAAATAGAGGCGTAGGGTGGGTGCAGTTATATTCATGGAGCCTCCTTGATATTCTTTTTCGTATCTGGTGGTCAGTTGTCACTGCTATTATATATCTGTACAACGCCAACAACGGTGGCGAAGCAAGCAGTTCCGCTTATTGTGCCGTTTCATCGGATGTCGGAATTGGTAGTAGTCTATAATATTAAGGAACCTTTGATCAATTCATGAACTCATATCCTACGCTAAAATATCCAGTTATTTCATTGCAAGCCTTCGTAATAGCCGGCTATTACGAAGTACATGGATGTACAAGTGCCGCGATGACAGGATGTCATTGAGCGGCCTTGCGATTTGCACCTCAAACCTGAATATTTTAGATCACAATCTACTTCGTCCAGACACATCAGAGGTTCCTTAAATGAGAAACAGGCAATATCATTGATTCAAATTAATTATTTCGTTGATCGAAAGAAGGTTTGTCGCCAGGCCAGAGCGATCAATGTGCACTAGTTTTTGTACAGAATTCCTGAATAGATATCGTTTGTGCGTGTATGATTAAGGTGGTGCAGACAAATGACCCGGTGGCGTATTTTGCAAGAGTCGTAGTTGAAAATTGAGAGGCTGGATGTTAGTCTAATTCTAGTGGCAATCCTGTTCTCGATCCAGTTTTTTGCAAGGCAGGTCAGTATTCCAATAGTATTTCTCGAGTTCCAAAAAATGTCAGGTTACATTGTGAATATAATAATTATCATGAAGGGGCTGAATGGCTTGCTACGCTATGGTGTAATGATACTCATCGGAGCAGCGGGGGTTGCCACGTCTTCAGCAATGGAGGTGGATTATGGCAAGGAAACGGCCCAACAAATCGTTGCAGGGGATTGCGGGACATGTCATGGCATTGATGGTAACAGCATTGCTCCGATCTACCCGAAACTGGCTGCCCAGGTTCCACACTATATAAGGGGGCAATTGCAAGATTTTGCAAGTGGTGCGCGTATCAGTCCTGTCATGGCCGGTATGGCGAAAGCACTTTCCGACACACAAATTCAGGAACTGGCACAATATTTCTCACAACAAATCAATAAGAATAAGAATGTTGCACAGCCAGATAAGCAACTGGTGGCCCAGGGTGAAAAGATCTATCGCGGTGGTGTGATCGCCACCAACGTTCCAGCCTGTGCGGCATGCCATGGCGCTACAGCCATCGGCCTACCGCCCCTTTACCCACGGCTGGCTGGCCAAAATCCACCCTATGTCGAGAGCCAACTGCTGGCGTTTCGTAACAAGAAGCGGAATAATGACCCGCGTGCGATGATGCGTGACATCGCAGGTAAACTGACTACACAGGAAATCAAGGCGGTTGCAGCTTATATGGGTTCGCTACCTTAGATGTCGTTAACGCAATATCGTGCAATTGGAGTTGCATGAATAAATCAGAGTTTCCATCGGGTTTCCAGACTAGAAGGACAGAAACTTATGAGCGCAAAGCAAGATAAGGATGAAAAAGATTCAGAGTCAGAGACCCTGGATCGGAAAGAGCTGTCAAAAAGACGTTTTCTGACGGCTGCGACGGCTGCTGTTGGTACTGCAGGCATCGGTGTGGTAGCGGTGCCGTTTGTCAAGAGTCTGGAGCCCGATGCAGCTGCTTCAGCGGCTTCGGTTGTCACTGTTGATATATCGGGGATCCCCCCAGGCGGGCATATCACGACGAGCTGGCAGCAAAAGCCCCTTATTATTGTGCGCCGAACACCGGAAATGCTGGCAACGTTAAACCAGGTTACCGCTATGCTGAAAGATCCGGATAACAAGGTTCCCCAACAACCTTCCTATGCACAAAATATCTATCGTTCACGCAAACCTGAATGGCTGGTTATGATGCAGGTCTGTACTCACCTGTGCTGTTCTCCTGCCTATGACCCGGAAAAAGGATCGGTGACTCCAACATGGCTGGGAGGTTTTTTCTGTGCATGCCACGGTTCTCGCTATGATCTATCAGGTCGGGTAATGCATGGCTCACCCGCACCTACAAACATGGTCGTTCCTGACTATACGTTCATCGATGGTGAAAAATCGGTTCAGATCACCGGTCTCGAGAAGAAATCAAAACTATGCTGAAAATATTCTCACAACGACTACCCGGGAGCATACGATGAGTGATAAGCGTGGTTTCTGGGTGTGGATAAATGAAAGATTACCCGTAAGCGGTTTTTTGAAAGCCTCAATGACCGAATATTATGCGCCAAAGAATTTTAATTTCTGGTACTTTTTTGGCTCACTGGCACTGCTGGTCCTTGTGATGCAGATCTTTTCGGGGATCTTCCTGTTAGTACACTATTACAGTAGTGCAGATCAGGCATTTGATTCGGTACAGGGTATCATGTTTGATGTGAAATGGGGGTGGTTGGTTCGCTATATACACACAACTGGCGCAACCATGTTTTTTCTGGTGATTTATTTACATATATCTCGTGCATACCTTTATGGTTCTTACCGTAAACCACGTGAACTGCTATGGATTTTTGGCTGGATCATCTATATCTTGCTGATGGCAGAGGCCTATCTGGGTTATGTGATGCCTTTTGGCAACATGTCCTACTGGGGGGGTGAGGTCATCACCGCCATTATCGGCGCAATTCCCGGTATCGGTGACTGGCTGGTTTCAATTGTTCGAGGTGGACCCGCTTTTGGTGGGGCAACACTCACGCGCTTTATGGCCTGGCATGTCGCGTTCATCCCGCTGCTGCTGATTGTAATCGTTGTTTTGCATCTGGTGGCATTGCATACGGTGGGATCCAACAATCCTGACGGTATAGAAATCTCGAAAAAGCTCAATGCCGATGGCCGTCCTCTGGATGGCATTCCCTTTCATCCTTATTACACGGTAAAAGATATCTATGGTGTAGGGGTGTTTCTGACTCTGTTCGCTATAGTTGTCCTCTATGCACCGACCTTGCATGGTCTGATCATTGAGTCTGATAATTATATTCCGGCGAACTATCTACAGACACCACCCGATGTAACACCGGCATGGTACCTTTCCCCGTATTACGCCATATTGCGCTCAATACCCGAAAAGGGGCTGGGTATTGCTATGCTGGGTCTCTCAATAATACTTCCTTTTTTCCTCCCCTGGCTCGATCGTTGTCCGGCCAAATCAGTGCGTTATCGCCCGGTTTATTTTGTCATGCTGATTCTGCTGGCGATTTCACTACTGGTGCTGGGATGGATCGGGCTACAACCGGCAAATCCGGCGCTTCTACCTTATGCACGCGTCGCGCTAGCAGTGTATTTCGGTTTTTTCATTTTGTTACCGATCATCAGCAAATTTGAACCGGTTCGACCGGTACCTGAACGGGTGAGATCGTGAAAACAATATTACGTATAGGACTGTTAGCGGGTGCTGTTATTTTTGCCGCTATTTATGGGGGAACTACGTACGCGGATGAGGTGCAGTTGCAGACCCCGAAATATCAGCTCAACAAGGAAACCATTGTTCGTGGAGGAATATTTTTTGCCCAAAATTGCCTGGCGTGTCACAGCATGAAGTATATACGTTACAATCGACTGGCCACAGATCTCGGACTTGATAAGAAATTTATCACGCGCAACTTTATGACACCGAAGGGTGCTGAATATTTACGCGCCATGAAAACAGCTATGCCACCAGAGCTCGCTGCTCGATGGCTTGGCGCCACTCCGCCTGATCTAACTCTGGCTGCGCGCTACCGCGGTACTGACTGGATATACACGTACCTGAGAAGTTTTTATTGGGATCCCGACACATCTACTGGATGGAATAATCACGTCTTTCCAGATGTTGCTATGCCAAATATACTGTTTTCCTATAGTGGCACGGTTGACGACAAGGGGCAGGTGATTAAAAAGGCCAGCTACAACTCACAGGAATACGATCAGAAAACTACAGATCTTATTGCATGGATGCGATATACCAGTGACCCTTCTATTATCGTTCGTAGACAGATCGCTCCTTATGTAATCGGTTTTCTGGTGATTTTCACGATACTCGCCTATCTTTTAAAACGCGCATACTGGCGTGACGTACACTAAGACGGCAGAAGTCGGGAGTCAGAAGTCTCCAGGTTCTGATTTGACTTACGACTCATTACTTCACATGGGAATCTCTGATGTGTCGTCATTGAGGAACGTAGTGACAAAGTTTCCGTGTACGATGCCTGTTCTATGCAAATTGTGTTGCTGGTGAGGAACAAAAAAATCATTACAGGCGGTAATTTGTGAGTAAAGAAGAAGACATGGAAGCCGACAAAAATGGGGTATCTGTTACCCGACACCGATCAGAACGATTTCACGTGGAAGGGATCGTTCTGATCGGGACATTTATTCTGTCCATACTCAGTATAAGTATTACTGATTTCTCTCCCCTGCAAAGTCATCGCTACTGGGGTGTATTGACACTGGTGCTGGCAGCTGCCGGTATCATCTTAGGCTGGTCAAGAGCGAAGCGTCTTGGCTTGCCCGTGAGGGTGACGTTATTCACTCAGCTTGTTCATTGGTGCGCCACTGGAGTTGCGGTCGCCGGAGTGTTCATGTTGCTCAATGCCGGACGCCTGAACGATGAAAATACGGGTCTTGTGCTACTGCTGATGCTGGGCCTGGCGGCGTTCCTTGATGGCTATCGTGTTAGCTGGTACTTTAGCTTAATTGGCCTGCTGATGTTTGCGATCGCTATTGTCTCCGCCTATATCGAGGAATACCTGTGGGTACTGTTAATCATTGCGACAGGCATAGTAGTTGTTATTATCTTCTGGGAGAAAATCAGGAAATCCAGGCGCCATCCTGCAAAAGTCGAATCACCTGAATGACCAGCTAATCAGAGCTTTTTTAATAAGATAGTGAATTAGCCGGTTCTTCATTATGTCTCTGACAAAAAAATTATTTATCACATAGGACGTAGAAGTTCCCTGAATCTCCATGGTGGACAGCGTACCATAAATTGGGCGCGGTGAGGTTTACCTCAAACAAACACCGGCGTAACTTTATCTGGCAATTGATGAAACCAATATTCAACAGGTCGGTGACATGAAAAGACTTCCCGTGATTTGGCTCGCACGTCATGGTGAAACCGACTGGAGTGCTGCAGGCAAGCATACTGGCCTGACGGATGTTTCCCTGAATGCTCACGGACGGAACCAGGCCCGCGAACTGGGTAGGGGAATTGACCAAACCGGAATCCATTTTGCGGCTGTTTTTACCTCGCCCCTGGCTCGGGCCAGGGAAACCGCCGAGTTGGCGGGTTTCCCGAACGCGAAAACTATGTCACTGCTGTACGAGTGGGACTACGGTGAATTTGAAGGCCGCACTACCGCTGACATCCGTCACGAGCAGGGAAGGGACTGGATTACCTGGAACGCCGATATTCATCACGGCGAAAACCTGCAACATGTCGGGCAACGAGCGGATGATGCCATCGAACAACTTATCCGAACCGATGGCGATGTGCTGGTATTTTCCCATGGGCACTTTTTGCGTATCCTCGCTTCGCGATGGACCGGCGTTCCCGCCAAAGCAGGGCAGCGTCTTGCCCTTGACACGGGCACAATTTCAAAACTTGGGTACGAGCATGAATATCGCGTTATCACTTTCTGGAATGCACCCATTACCTGGAGTGGTGGCGAAACAGGTTAAGCCTCACAAAGCCGACCTGTTTTTTCCTGGCCTCAACGTTGCCAGGAATGCACTGACTTTCCAGTGGAACCTGCACCTCCCGGGTGACAAGGAATAATGCGTACCGTGCAATCTCTGATGGGACGCTGGGCAGCGATGACTGTCAAGTAACTGTTTCTTCGGTTACTACTGGCCACTTCCAGTGGCTGATTTCAGGCATATCCTGGCCGTGTTTAATAATGTATTCGTGGTGTTCGACGAGCTTGTCGCGCATCAACTGGTGCAGATGACCAGCCCTGTCATTGAGGATATCAACCCGATCCACCACATCCATCAGCAGGTGGAAACGATCCAGATCGTTGCGCACCACCATATCGAAGGGTGTGGTGGTGGTGCCTTCCTCCTTGTAGCCACGCACATGTAGCTGATCATGGAAAGCCCGTCGGTAGGTGAGACGATGGATCAGCCAGGGATAGCCGTGGAAGGCGAAGATCACCGGGATGTCGGTGCCGAACAGGGCGTCGAAGTCGGTATCGGACAGGCCATGAGGATGTTCCTCATGGGGCTGCAGGGTCATCAGATCCACCACATTGATGACGCGGATGCGCAGTTGTGGTGCGTGCTGGTGCAACAGATCCACTGCAGCCAGTGTTTCGATAGTGGGCACATCGCCACAACAGGCCATGATCACATCTGCTTTGCCACCCTGATCGTTGCTGGCCCATTCCCAGATGCCGATCCCGGTGCTGCAGTGCTTAATAGCTGCATCCATGTCCAGCCACTGGGGTTCGGGTTGCTTGCCGGCGATGATGACATTGATCAGATCACGCGAATTGAGACATTCGTGGGTGATGCAGAGCAGGCTGTTGGCATCGGGTGGCAGATAGATGCGGACGACGTCTGCTTTTTTGTTTACTACGTGATCGATGAAGCCCGGATCCTGATGGGAGAAGCCGTTATGATCCTGGCGCCAGACATGGGAGGTAAGCAGGATGTTGAGCGAGGCGATGGGCTGACGCCAGGGAATGGTCTTGCAGACCTTGAGCCACTTGGCGTGCTGGTTGAACATGGAATCAACGATATGGATAAAGGCCTCGTAGCAGGAGAAAAAGCCATGGCGACCGCTGAGCAGATAACCTTCCAGCCAGCCCTGGCAGGTGTGCTCGGAAAGGATTTCCATGACCCGTCCGTTGGGGCTGAGGTGATCATCATAAGCAAACGTTTCGGCCATCCATGCCCGGTCGGTGACTTCAAACAGAGCGGCGAGGCGGTTTGAGGCCGTCTCATCCGGCCCCATGACACGAAAATTGGCCGCCTCCAGATTAAGCTCCATTACATCGCGCAGGTATTCACCCATACGCCGTGTGGCCTCGCCCAGATCAGCGCCGGGATGCCTGACCGGCAGGGCATAGTCACGATAGTCGGGCAGGCGCAGGGGCTTAAGCAGCTGGCCGCCGTTGGCGTGGGGGTTGCTGCCCATGCGTCGCCCACCCTGCGGCGCCAGCGCGGCGATTTCCGGTTGCAGCCAGCCCTTTTCATCAAACAGTTCTTCAGGTTTGTAGCTCTTCATCCAGTTTTCGAGAATTTTCATATGTGCCGGGGTGCTTACATCGGTGATGGGAACCTGATGAGCGCGCCAGTAGCCTTCCACCCGCAGGCCATCTACTTCCTTTGGTCCGGTCCAGCCTTTGGGTGTGCGCAGGATGATCATCGGCCAGCGTGGCAGGTGATGGTCATTTTCCTGCCGTGCCCGTTGCTGGATGATGCGGATCTCCAGCAGACAGTCATCCATGACCTGCGCCAGGCGCTGATGAACGTATTCCGGCTCCGAGCCTTCAACAACAAAGGGCAGGTATCCCAGCCCGCTAAAATACTCACGCAGATCCTCTTCAGGAATGCGCGCCAGTACGGTCGGGTTGGCTATCTTATAACCATTCAGATGCAACACCGGTAGCACCGCGCCATCGCGGGCCGGATTGAGGAATTTATTGCTTTGCCAGGCGGTGGCCAGCGGGCCGGTCTCTGCCTCGCCATCGCCGACCACGCACAGAGCGATGAGATCCGGGTTATCGAATACGGCACCAAAGGCATGGGACAGAGAGTAACCCAGCTCGCCACCTTCATTGATGGAGCCGGGGGTTTCCGGTGCACAGTGACTGGGAATACCACCGGGAAAGGAGAATTGCCTGAACAGATGGCGCATACCGTCACGGTCCTGTGAAACGTTCGGGTAGTACTCGCTGTAGCTGCCTTCCATCCAGGTACTGGCTACCAGCGCGGGGCCACCGTGGCCAGGACCGGTGATGAAAATGGCATTGAGGTCCTCGCGCTTGATGAGACGGTTCATGTGTGCATAAAGCAGGTTAAGCCCCGGGGTGGTGCCCCAGTGGCCGAGACGGCGAGGCTTGATATGTTCAATGGCCAGTGGCTCCTCAAGCAGCGGGTTGTCCATGAGAAAGATCTGCCCGGCAGAGAGGTAATTGGCGGCTCGCCACCAGGCGTGGATAAGTTCCAGTTCCCTGCTAGACAGGGGGTGGGTAGTTGTACCGTTCATGGTCTTTTCTCCTTTTCGGGTATCAGGTTTCCTTGGCGATTAATTCATGGGTATGCTGAGCGATGATCAATTCTTCATTGGTGGCGATGCGCCACACTGAAACGCGGCTATCGGGCAGGCTGATCTGCAGTTGGTTTTTTGCATTGGCCCTGGCATCGATATGGACGCCAAGCCAGGCGGCCTGCTGACAGATACGGGCACGAATGAGAGGTGCATTCTCGCCGATACCGGCGGTGAAGACCAGTGCGTCCAGCCCACCCAGTGCGGCAGCCAGGGAAGCGATGGCGCGCTGGGTATGGTGTACAAAATAAGTGATAGCCTGCGCTGCAGCGGGTCGCTCATCGGCAAGTAGCTGGCGCATGTCGCCGCTAAAACCCGACAGCCCCAGCAGCCCCGATTGATGATTCAGAAGCGTCTCCAGCGCGTTTAGTGACAGGCCTTTTTCCCGTAGCAGATAGAGTAGCACTCCGGGATCGAGTGCGCCTGGCCGGGTCGCCATAGGAATACCGTCCAGTGGCGTAAAGCTCATGCTGGTGGCCATACTCTTACGCTTGTGCAGGGCACAGAGGCTGGCGCCATGACCCAGATGGGCGACGATGATTCGTCCCTGGGCCTGTTGTTCACCAAGGTATTCAGGTAGCACACTGGCGATGTATTCATAAGACAGACCGTGAAAGCCATAGCGGCGAATGCCCTCTTCACGGTATTGCCGTGGCAGGGCGAAAATCTGTTCCACTTCCGGCATAGTGCGATGAAAGGCGGTGTCGAAACAGGCCACTTGCGGCAGGGCTGGTCGTAGTTGCCAGAGTGCCTCAATGGCGGCGAGGTTGTGCGGCATATGTAGCGGTGCCAGTGGAATATAATCACGGAGTTGTTCAAGCTGCGGCTGATCAAGGCGCACAGGTTTGGTAAAACGGAGGCCACCGTGCACCAGCCGGTGTCCTACCGCGATGATGTCCAGATCCCGGGAATGTTGTTCCAGCCAGTCGAGCAGCCAGGTCATCGCCTGTTGATGATCGACTATATCGATCGGTTTATCCTCTAGCGGCTCGGCGTTACCTGTGAGCAGGCTAAACCGTGCTGTATTTTCACTGTCCATATCTTCTATGGCACCGAGGTAAAGGCGGAGCAGTGCCGTCGGCTGCTTTTTGATCGCATAAATAGCGAATTTGAGGCTGGATGAACCGGCATTGATAACCAGGAGGGCAGGGGTCGGCACGCTCACGGGCATATCCTGTGCGGGCATTGTTCAATACAGGCCCAGGCTGGTTGTCCAACCCGTTGATGAAGCTTAGGCAAGCAAAGTAAAGCTATGATCAGTGGTTGTCTGTTGTTCATGTGGCTCAGTGCGTAGCCGGGTTACAGTTCAAGAGGGTCATTGATCGCCCACATTCTCACGGGTAAAGCACAGACCAGGCAGCGAAGAAGGTATCCTGTTGTCTATCGAACAGCGTGGTGGTTCTGGCATCATAGCATTCCAGTGTTCACCTGCGGACAGGTGAAATTAGCGGAACCAGCCTTTACGGTAGAAGAACCAAAGTAGCCCCAGCGCAAGCGATAGCATAACGAGGAGCACGGCTCCGTATCCATAGTGCCAGGACAGTTCGGGCATGAAGCGGAAGTTCATTCCGTAGATACCTGCTATCAGTGTCAGGGGCATAAAAATCGTTGAGATGATGGTCAGAAGGCGCAGGCGGTTGTTGGTTTTGTCCTGCAATAAAAGCAGGAAGTGTCGATCCAGCTCACCCAGGTGGTCTTCCACGCGTTCTATGTAGCGCATGCTGTGTTCAACATGTGCCACGACGTCGTGCAGTGGTTCTCGAATTCGGTGCAGGTCGATGAGTTCGGTATCCAGTGACAGCAATGCCATCAAGGTTCGGTGCTTGGCTTCCAGGGCCATTTCGAAATGTGCTGCAGCCCGTTTCATGGACAGAATGTGTCGGCCAAGCCGTTCTTCGTCTACAATCTGTTGCATATTTGTTTCCAGTTGCTCGACGCTAAGGCGGGCGTTCAGTGTCAGTTCGCTGGCCCGGTCTACGATGTTATCCAGTAGTGAGAATAACAAATCTTCCGTATCCAGCCTCCGATTGGAAACAGGCGCCAGATTGTTCAGTAAGCCGTCGGAGTATTCTGTTTTCATATCAGTGCGTATAGTAATCAGGGCATTCGAAAGGCAGAGAATGGACAGTTTGGGATGCGCCGAGGCCTGCCAGTCTTCCGCGATCGGTAGCTGCAGGGACAGCATATTATTATAGGCATAAACGCCCGAAACTGAATCTGGATCCAGGCAGCGCTCTACAACCAGAGGGTTTTTGTGAATAACATTAATGATGTTATTCAAAGATGCCGACTCCTGGGTGGATATGTCGACTCTGAAAAGACGCTTTGTATCATTTCGGTGTGCGAGAAAATCATCCCAGTCGCTGGGTACCGGACGCCCGTCGATAATCTCGTGCACGCTAATCCTGGTGTTGGTGTTATCGTAATCGGTCATTGAGCCTGGTAATTATACTGTGGCTTTTCATCCTACCATGCCTGTTGTGAAAAAGTGGCAGGGAATGAAAAAGTCAAAACCTGTTCACTACAGAGTACATGGAGAACACAGAGAAAAGAAATGGCTTTGTGAAAATCCTGGAGCACGCCCTGATTCTCTATTGGCTCCATACTTTTGGTGTGAAAAAAACATCATTTAAACCTCTGTGTCCTGTGACAACTACTCTTTTGTACCTTTGGCATGCTTGCTGAAGGTGGCGTAAGCTTCGGCTCGGTCAGTCATGAATGATCAGGCGCTTGCCTTCGTTGTCCACATCGACTTTCAGTCCCGCCATTTTGATGGTGTCACCGATCTCGTTCAGGTCGGGAATGTCGTTATCCCTGGCCAGTGCTGCCATCACTGCCTGCGGCTGGCATTCAAGCAGCATGCCCGAGTCAGGGCTGCAGCCGCAGTCTTCGGCGTCAATCGAGAGCTTGAAATCATCCGGCATCAGCAGGATCAGAGGCTCTTCGCGTATCACCTGTGCCTTGATCCTGGCCAGTGTGGATTTGTCGTTTTGCCAGTTCAGTTTTGGTATGTTTTTATAATCGCGCATGGTTATACTCCTTTAAAGATTGTTGTAGATGAATATCGGATTGAATTGTTGCAGCCCGGCCAGGTGACAGCTTGTGGGTTATTCCATGTCTGCATCGTATTCGCCACGTTGAGCAGCAGCGTTAAGCCGCGCTCTTTTCAGTAAGATCCGTTGTGCATCGGCGATATTTTCCGGTTTACCCTGCCATGCCTGCAGTACCGGTTGTTGCAGGGCACGCCCGTAAGAGAAAGACAACAGCCACGGTTGGTCGGGATGCTGGGCGTTGATAGCATTCAGGTTGGCCGTGGCTTCCTCCGGATCCTGTCCACCGGAAAGAAAGTTAATACCTGGTACCGCCGCTGGTACTGTGCGGCGGAGCACCCGGATGGTTGCGTCGGCGATTTCAGCTGGTTCTGCACGGCGGCAGTCCTTGCCCGGCAACACCATGTTTGGTTTTAGAATCATGTGTTCGAGAGAAATCCCATGCAGGTGCAGTGCGTGGAATACCGAATGTAGTACATGCTCGGTTACTTCGGCACAGCGATCGATGTCATGATCGCCGTCCATCAAGACTTCCGGTTCGACGATGGGTACTATACGCTGCGCCTGACAGACCGCGGCGTAGCGGGCAAGCATCTCGGCATTGGCATGACGTCCCAGATGGGTGGGATTATGAGTGCCAATGACATAGACTTCGCGCCATTTGGCGAAGCGGGCGCCCTGCTGCCGGTAACGGGCGAGGCGATCCGCCAGGCCATCCAGACCGTAGGTGATTAGATCCCCTTCTGTTCCGGGCAGTGGCCCCTTGCCCTTGTCCACCTTGATACCCGGTACGATCCCTCGTTGCGTGAGCACTTCCGGCAGTACCGTGCCGTCATCGCTACTCTGAGCAAGGGTTTCTTCAAATGCGATCACCGCGCTGATGTACTGTTCGATATCCGGTGCGGTAAATAACAGGGCGCGATAGGCTCGGCGGGCTTCTTCACTCGGCTCAACGCCGATAGGTTTGAAACGTTTGCCGATGGTGGGCTGGCTTTCATCAGCGGCAAGAATACCTTTACCAGCCTGCACCATCCCCGAAAGGGTGTCCTGAAGTTCGTTATGTATACCCATTGTTATACTCCTGACTCAGGCTATAGCGGGCTTTCGGCAGTAGGCGCCGACCCCGGCATAGTGCGCCGCATCGCCAAGCTGTTCTTCGATGCGCAGCAGCTGATTGTATTTTTCCACCCGCTCACCTCGTGCCGGTGCGCCTGTTTTCAGGTGCCCGGTATCCAGTGCCACTGTCAGGTCGGCGATGAAGCTGTCGACGGTTTCGCCTGAGCGATGCGAGACGAAAGCCCCCCAGCCGTGATCGCGGGCCAGGCGAGTGGCAGCAATGGTCTCGGTCAGGGTGCCGATCTGGTTCAGCTTGATGAGTACCGCGTTAGCGATATCCTGCTCGATGCCGCGGGCGATGATGGCCGGGTTGGTGCAGAAGATGTCGTCTCCTACCAGCTCGATCCGATCGCCCAAAGCCTGGTTGAGCGTCTGCCAGCCCGTCCAGTCATCCTCAGCCATACCGTCTTCAATCGAAATAATCGGGTAATTGTCGACCAGGCCGCGCAAATAGTCGGTGAATCCCGCGGCATCGAACTGTCGATTCTCGGATTCGAGATCATAGACCCCGTCTTTGTAAAACTCGGAACTCGCAACATCGAGGCCCAGCAGAATATCGTCACCGGCCTTGAAACCTGCCTTGTCGATCGCGGTCATAATCGTATCGAGCGCTGCCTGGTTCGACGGCAGGTTCGGTGCGAAGCCGCCCTCGTCACCCACCGCAGTGTTCATGCCCGCGGCATGCAATACGGCTTTGAGTGCGTGGAAAATCTCGGCGCCGTAACGCAAGCCCTCTGCAAAGCTCGGCGCGCCGACCGGAAGAATCATGAACTCCTGAATATCGACACTGTTGTCCGCGTGTGCGCCGCCATTGATGATGTTCATCATGGGCAACGGCATCGTCGTATTGCTACCGAGGTGCTGGTACAGCGACTTACCCAGTGATGCTGCCTCTGCCTTGGCGACGGCCAACGAAATTGCCAGCAAGGCATTAGCGCCGAGACGCTGTTTGTTGTCGCTGCCGTCAAGATCGAGCATGCATTGATCGAGCGCACGCTGGTCCGCAAAACTCGTTGCCAACAATGCGTCACGCAACTCGCCGTTAACGTTCGCGACGGCTTTTTGCACACCTTTCCCAAGGTAACGCGAGGTATCGCCATCGCGCAGTTCCACCGCCTCATGAACGCCGGTGCTGGCCCCGGAAGGCACCGCAGCACGGCCA